>Ga0075515_10120558_pt1 | contig 8374 bp, 1 predicted proteins | sample DEB08_RNA2_13_FD_73475 | JGI IMG/M metagenome (GOLD analysis project Ga0075515, IMG submission 73475) | Aqueous microbial communities from the Delaware River and Bay under freshwater to marine salinity gradient to study organic matter... | ecosystem: Environmental > Aquatic > Marine > Coastal... | reverse complement strand
GGGCCGTGTGCAACACCAGCTTAGTATTTATAACCAAACCAGTCGCATATTCTGATGCATATAGCATCTCCTTTGCGAGCTTTCATCTGCAGAATGTTGTAGCCACATTCTTTGTAGAAGAAATCCAACATTTTCTCTTGATATAAACCACTGTTCCTAAAAAGTAACTTCATGTCGTTGTTGCTGTATTTGAGCTCATCTCTGCAATACTGTCTAAAGATGGAGGACACATCCTTAGTCTTTCCATGTTTTTTAATAAAAGATTCGGCCATTAAACCCATGTCCGTCTTTGGTGCTGGCAAATTTAGTCTGATAACATCCACAGACTGAGCTGCCCTCTTCATTTCAGCATTTTCGACGTGACTGAATACAGGGTTTATGGGTACCTGAGTTGTGTTTCTGGGTTGGCGAGTGTCAACTCTGGGCTTAGGCTTCGGAATCTCTATGTCTCGGTTCTTCCTGGTCTTTGTCTTGATGAAGGACGACCTGTCTATTACTGGAGCTTCGACTTCAATCCCAGCAATCAGTTTCTTGGGCTTCTTCTTGAGCAGACTACCAACAAACTCCTCCTTTTCTTTGGGCTTTGGCAGATCACAAGTTCGTCTCATCAGATCCTCCTTCTTCTGCATCTCCTTTTTGGCTTCAAATTCTAGATTTCTTATCCGCCATCTCTCATTTTCTATCATCCTTTGCTCTCTTTCTTTCTGTCGCTGATTTTCCATCATTTTTATCCTCGCTGCCTCCTCCTCATCTTGTTTTCTGAGCATTTCTCGTATTCTGACATTCCTGTCTTGAGGTGCAGAATCTATTTCTTCATTTTCTCCTGGACTTTTGGATGGGGTGGATATACTGGCAAGGCTATGTATGGGACTGAATGACTCATGTGCTTCAGACTCTTTGTCAGAAAGATCCATCGTCCTCTTAATGGCTGGCCATATGTCTGAAGACTTTATAAGATGACGCAGTATAGACCTGCTTCTGGTCTGGTTGAAGGAATCTAGTTGGTTAAGAGATGCAGTTATTCGTGAGAAGGCCGACTGTTCATCACTGTCTTTTATTATTCTTACTGTACCAATCTTTTTTTCGAATTCTGTCGTTACTATATCTGGGTCTAATTCCAACATGGAGGTGATCAGGAAGTATCTTTTAGTGATTATGCCCTGAAGTCCTAGCTTCAGCTTCATAGCTTCAAGGGTCAAGGTCTCTAGTTCGCCCCGAGACGTTAGTATTGATATCTGAGCTCTAGATATGGATGAACATGTAGAAGTGCTGACGCTCAGCGGTTCCTCTATCTCTTCAAAATATTCAAGCTCCTTTCTATATTCTTTGGTGTTGTTAACTTCACGATGTATTATTTCTGAAAAGTCATTGAAAAGGTCATCTTCATCGTCAGGGAATATATCATCGAGGTCATCTGGAACATTGAACATTAGTTGGCTGATCTCGCCATTGTCATACTCCATGACTTTCCTTGACATGTCTGGATCAGGATCATCAGTGTAGTCTATGTTGACATTTTCCTCTTCTAGGAATGACCCCACTATATCCTCCATGTCCATTTCATGATGACTTGTGTCTCTGAAGAATGCTTTACTCTCTTCTAGGTTCATTAAACAGTCCCTACTTGTTTCTATCAGGTACATGTTGGTCTTAATAGCTGGGTCATCAGACAATATTGTCAGTATGTGTTCTTCATCGTAGTCAGAATCCAATGACAGCATCAACACTCCGCCAATACTAACTATCCTGCACATGTATTCTCTGTCAGTATCGATATCAGTGAATATGTACTTGTCTTCACCGTCCACCACAGGCATCCTCTCGTGTCCAGCCCTGTCCCATTCTGAAATGTAGTGAACAAATCTCTTCCTTTCTGTGCCTTTGGGAGTTTGGTAAAACGTTGACAAAACCACCTCACTGGCTCCAACTGATGCTGCCAAAGAGTCCTTGATGAACCTGTGTTTCAGTCTGTTGTCAGAATGATCGATGTAGGTTCTAGACTGTCGTCCAAGCCGGCTTTTTTTTGCCCTGAACTTTAATATGTTACTGGTCCTGAGTCCCCTAGCCCTCTGTATGTCGTGAACCTTTTCCTGAATTTCAAAAAGTCTGTTGATCATGTCTGAAGTGGTCCTCTTTTTTGCAAGCTTACCCTTTTCTGTGCCCCAGTGCATGTCTAGCAAGTCGCTTATGTCAAACCCTGCTATCCGCTTCAGAATGTCTGTGGGATTTCTACTCCTTTTGAGTGCTTCCACCATGGGATTGTCAAACACATTGTGAAATATGCCTGTTCCAGTGTGAGTAACTATTTCTGGACTCAGTCTAGGGGTGCATTTTTCCATAAATGTTCTGAATACCATTGTGGATGACGGCATCATTCGAGGGGCATTCTCAAAAGTAAGCCTGGTTCCCTCAAGGAAGTTCGATTTGAGAAGCTTTATGAACATGAGGTTGTCTCTATCCATTTCAAAAAGTGTCATCTGGAAAACAGACTTCCGTGCTTGTATCTTTCTCATTTTCTCCACAAACATCTTTTCTGATTCCAGAAACTCAACAGGATGAACTGAGCTAAAGCCTCCGAACACCCTTGGCATCCATTCTTCTTGGAAATCTTCTATCAGAGCCCTACATACATCTGGCTGCACATAGATTCCTTCTAATATCTCTGGAGAATTGTTTCTGGCCAAATGGAATATTGATTTTGGCTTGAGAGTCTGAAGCTCTGCTCTATAGAGATTGTATTCAGAATCAACATGGGACCCATGCGCCCTTAAACATATTTTTTTTGGAACATCAAACTCTCTGCCCCGAACTGAGATTGTGTAGCTCTTCTCGTTTTCGATGTAACTCAGATTTTTCTTAAACTCAATCCATGAAACACACATTTTTTTTAGATCATTTCTGGACACTTCTTTACTTCCGAACATAAATTCCCAGAATTCAGAGTTGAGCCTGAAAACATTTGCATCTGGAGGAGCCTGTGGGTAACTCACACGCTGCCAAGTTTGATCTCTTTCTGATTGAGACTCTTCTCTTTTAAAGGATGAGAGCACTCCATGTATGAAAGTGGCTGACGACCCAGGGAACTGAATTGGCAAAAATTCTTCATGATCAACTGACATTATTTCTTCTCTCATCATTCTTTTTGTCTTTTCTTCTCTTTTGCAGAGATTCACAATTGCTGACTTGCTCATGCTAGGAATTTCACTCTTCATTTTCTTTAGTTCAGCTTTGTCTTCATCAAAATTGAGATCTAAAAGAATCTTGAAGGAGCTGGCCTTGTCTGTGAGCATGAGAAGATCTACGGAGGACATGAAACTATCATCTATCTTGTAGTTTTCCAGCATGTGCCCATGTGAAGAAGTGGTTGATGAAAATAGCGGGTCTATTCTAAGAATTCCTCCTATCTCAAGAGGTACCTCAAACATCCTGTCCCGCTTTAATCGATAGAGATCCAGCATTCCGTTGGACTTGAGTGCATGCAGTGTTAGGATGGCTTGTATCCAAAATGCTCCTACTACTGACCCATTTTTTCTGAGGTATTCTTGTGCCTGGCTAGAGGGATAAAGAGATATCTGATAAGGATCATAAGTGTGGGGATAATCGATGAATGCCAAGCGGGTCTTTATGTCGGGGTCAACTGTGCTCTTGTTTGACCTGAACACAGAGTTGAATTCATGGACCAGGCCAGTAAAAACACTCTTGTACATGTTCCTCTTAATACCATAGTCATTCATGAACACTACAATGGTCATCAGTACAGTGTTAACAACTCTATAGACATCCTTTTCTTCAGATACATAGGAGAAAGCTCTGTTGGAATCATCAGATGTGCAGATTCCTGAAGCTGACATCTCGTAGTCTGAAAGTGTACCTTCTATGACATCATTCGACAAGTTTATACAATCGGAATGCAGAATGCTGGACGTGTTACCTCCAACACCTTGAAACATTCCAAACGAAGCATTTAGATATTGCTTTTCAAAGCATCCTTCATCATTCCCTCCGATCATGGAAGTCATGATAGATTGTGATTTTGTAACGCAATTTCTGTCCATTTCCATCCCCATCTCAGTGAAAATCTCTTTTATCCTGTCTTCATTTTCAGATATTGTACTGTACAGCACATCAGGATACTTGAATATCTTTCTTCCCAGCTGTCTGAGCATCTCTCTGTTCAACTCATTTATAGACATATCGCATGTTCGCATGGTCAAGACGGCATATAAACAATAGCTGAGCATCGAGGGACCCCATGTTGAAGCATCAGCATTGTCATAAAACACCTTTGTCGATGGGTCTCTGGATCTTGATTCATATTGCTTGTACATGTTACCAGCAATGGTGTCCTTGTCTTTCTCCTCTATTAAATTCGTGGTGACTCCCCTGTTTTTCTCATGATGTCTTATGGCTCTTGCCTGCTGTTCTATCAGATACATTCCTATTCGGAATGGAGAGTTGAGTACAGCTATTTCTCTGTGGCCTATCTGTTCAACTTTTTCTACCATTCTAGCAACATAGTTCTTTTTGAGTACGAGGTTCATGCATGCTATGGGCCATGCTCTGTTTGTACATTTCATCAGTCGTGAGTAGTCTCCTTGCTGCAACCTGGGCTTTGAAGGGTTCTTCTCCTCGTGGTCAAAGCTGATTTCTTGGCCTATTTCACCTCGGTAGTCCATAAACTCCAATGCATTAATCATTGTTGTTCTGTAGCACTTGTCAGTCTGGTTGGTTGATATTGTTCTCTTCTTTTCGTCTCCTGACCTCTTGTCCTTGTATGTCTCTTCAAATGTTCTGCATGCTACAACCCCAGAAGCTCCATTATAAGAGCATGACCCATTGTTGTTCACTATTTTGGTCAGCTGAGCTTCTTCAACCTTCTCATATGACTTGTAGGTCCTCCTTATTTGACTCAGTGTCATTTCGTCCACCTTTAGGTCACTTTTCTCTGCAACCTTAAACATCGTGTAAGCAGCCCCGAAGAGGATGGTAAGAATTTGAGGTCTATATATCCTGTCCTCTGAATCAAATTCCTTGGGAGAGTTAAGGGTTAGATCACTTATTAGAGCGGCCACTAGAGACCCTTTGTCTGTAATTCCCCAGTTTTTCCAATTCTTGGTGCTTCTAACGTCATTCCATACTTTTTGGCTGTTATAAGTGAGCGTTGCCTCATACTGCTTCTTGAAAACCTCCGCTTGGCTCACTGCTCTGTTACTTCGGTTGAAATACAAGGCCCTAGCATCATAGAGAGCATTGTAAACATGTTGAGAATGGTTTATTGGAGTGCGCTCATGAGGAAAGCAAACACAGAAGTTTCTTACTGTGTAGTCATCGGTTCCGGTCTCAGGATCAAACTTCATTCTCCAACGTTTTAGTATTCCTGACTTCCCTTCATATGCATCAAGAAGCTCTATGAAGTGACACATCTTGAACATTCTGCAGCAGAACAGCTTTTCCATGTGTGTGCTGGGAGTGTACCAATTGCCCTTAAAAGTTTTTTTGTAAATTCCTGAGGTCCCGAGCGACATACCTGTAGAGTTGACAAAGAGATACCTCAATGCTTCAGCCACCTGAGAAAATCTATCACTATTTATGGTCATGATCAAGAAGGCACCCAAAGAATGATTAGTGAGATGATCTCCTGATGCTATTTCACCAACAGCCCTGGTATCAGTGACTGAAGCCTGGCCAACTTCAATAGTTATCCAGGACAAAAGCTTGGAAAATTGGGTCAAACCCCATGACAGAAATGGTGGACTGACATTCAGATAGTCTGTTCGAGATGTGCTCCTCCCTGATCTGTCTTTGTATAGAGTTCTGATAAAGTCGTTTTCTCTCTCATCAAAAATCCCCATTATCGCTGCCGTAGTGTCCCTATTCACGTGAGGAACAAGATTGCAGTTGTTGACTACAATACCACACCTGTCACTTAGATTGCCTACAGAAAAGACAATCTTAGATGCTTTTATCCCTGTGTCTCCGTATTTCGATTTCCCAGATTTTGGTTTGTCCTTCCTTGCCCGTTTGTATTTTTTACTACTCGTTGCTACTGCTTGGCAAAATTCTTCCATCTGGGAAGATATGTCCAGCATGTAACTACTTGAAAAAAAATCAAGTTGGGCAGCCATCATGTCTCTAACATGCTTGTGGACGTGACTGTCATCAATTCCACTGTCTTCAACAATCTTTTGCATGTCCTGAACGTTCAATGAAGTTTCAACAGGACTCTCCATAATCTTACCTAGCCTCTTGTACTGGTCTTCAAGCTCAACATAGGATCTGGATATTTTCTTCTTCTTCTGATACAGAGCATGGTCCACCATCTCATCATTAGAGTAACCATCTCCACCGTAAGCATGTTCTTTGAAGCACCTAAAACTGCTGGACTTGCTGTAATCGAACATCACGAGTGTCTGAAGCTCACCACTTTCGTCTGTTAACCTCTTCGCTGAAACCTTCCCAAGCATTTCTGGGTTGTCTATATGAGGCTGCCAGAAGTTATCTATGAGTGATAGCTCCTCATTGTTTGGGTGAATCTTGTCATCAAGGCACAATGAAATCAGATACAGGTCCCATGATATGGTCTTTCCCGATTCCATCAACCGAGTGCATATTTTTGCTGCAGTCATGAATGGATCTAGGGGCTTCGGAATGTTGAACATCTCCCGCCAGTGATAGACCCTCTGGTGAATTATGTCAGCCTTAGTGTCCTGATTCATGATGGGAGTGGTATACTTCAATGAGTATGCTTTTGATTTGGCAGTATCATCGATCCCATTCCATGACCTTGAAATAGTGCTTACAAAATCTGAATACAGTTCAGCTGACCTGCATGTATTGCTCTGAACACAGTCCACGAGAACCTGCTTTCTAGAATCGTCATTGGCCCCGAGTCTAGAGAAGAAACTGTCTACCTGTGGAGACTTGGTTATAGGCTTGTACAATTCCCTATTTTTCATCTTGGTTACCATGCTTTTGGTCACAAAGTCAATATCAGATTTTGTGAAATCCATCATGATGTTGACAATGTGATCAACAGCTTCAAACTCATCGTCAAATTCCGAATCTTGGCTCTTTGGTATGTCAACCATGATCCCCTTTAGATTGTACGCAGGGCTTTCTAGACACGCCACATAAGGAAACAGTCTGTATCCAGGAATTACGTCTTCTGCCTTTCTGAGCTTGTTGCTTACTACAAAGTCGTTGCTATCTCCCAATCTCATGGATGCCATTCCAAAATCCCTGATCCTTTCGTACTTGTAGCATATAGAAGAATAATCCATGACATGTAGCCTACCAGGCACGTCTCCCTGTTCTGAGTCTGACTCATACGAAAAGGCAATGTCTACATCTCTTACCTTGCAAATTCCACTTGGCGAAGTGGATTCCAGCAGATGCACCTTAATACCACCCTTGGTCATTAAAATTGCTGTCTCTATAAGGTTGCCGAAATGAGACATGGACTGATCCCTGTTAGTATCCCGTAGGAAAAACTGAGATGTTGCCATTGTTCTTATCCTGGACATGAAGGAAACAAGTTCAGACAATGGTATTGGGTCCATCATCACTAGTTCGTCGAATGCTAATTTGAGCTCACTCAACTGGTCCAATGTGTACCATTCTGACATTATATTCTGAGCCAGAGAACTTCCCTGAAGGTGGAGTGTTGAACCATCTATCCAGTCAGCTCCTTCATCAAGGAATCTGAGAGGAGTTCCATCTCTTCCATCTTCTTTAGACGGCATAATAGTATTCTAGCTCAGCACTGGGTACAAACTTAATGCGGCTTGTGTCAGCGACTTCAAAGAAGGTTTCAAAGCTGGCTTGGTCAAGTAAAGAATGAAGCTTGGCTTGTGTTACTGGTTGCTGCTCCCGAAGAAGCTTCAACAATCTGGGCACAAATGTAGTGTCTGTGTGGCTCTCAAAAAAGGAGATTTGATTTGTAACTTTGTCGACAAAGCAGACTTCCCAAGGAGTATGCTCGTTCTCTGATTTGTAGAACACAGGTCCCTCTGTTGTGTCAACGTGGCTCAGGTATATATCACCAGAAATATGGCTCGGTACAACGTATTCTCTGACTATCCTGTGTGCAGAAAGCAGGAATGTAAGACTGCTCACACTGATGGAGGACTTGTCTGCTTTACAGGTCAGGCGTAGGATGAGTAGCTCAGTCACAAGGTCTGAAATGTCAGAACAGCACTTGCAGCAGGTGGCGTAGGATGGGCAGAAGCTCTTGCTTCCAAGCCTGGTGGCTAGCTGATTGGCTCTAGTAAAGGCTACCAATCTAAGTTCAACACTTTGATAAAACTCCAATGATGGTATAAGTGATCTGACTGATCTTGCTAGTAGATTCTCAATGGTTATGCACACGTCGGCC
>Ga0075515_10026184_pt1 | contig 8509 bp, 1 predicted proteins | sample DEB08_RNA2_13_FD_73475 | JGI IMG/M metagenome (GOLD analysis project Ga0075515, IMG submission 73475) | Aqueous microbial communities from the Delaware River and Bay under freshwater to marine salinity gradient to study organic matter... | ecosystem: Environmental > Aquatic > Marine > Coastal... | reverse complement strand
GGTTCAATCCCTGGCATATCAATATAAACATTTGATGCATTTGTAATATTATCAGAATCACTTTTCCCCGTATCATATGCAGATTCAAGATCTGGATTTCCAGGAACAGCTGGGTAAGTGATATCAATATGCAATGGGTTTAAAGGAGCACTTTCAGAGGATATATTTCCTGCTGCATCCTTTAATTTATAGGTGATAATATAATCACTAGCTTCACTTAATTTTGTTCCAACAGCTACTCCACCTTCACCTACTGTAATGGATGCGGTTTGATCATTCAAAATTTTAATACTACGTCCCACTGTAGATTTTATTATTCCTGTTTGGGCAAAAAGAATAATACTATCTGCTTCAAAGACGCCTGTTAGATCTAAATCAAAACTTGGATTTTGTAGGTATGTTTTATTATCTGATGGATATTCTCCTGTATCTGTTGCATCCGTTAAGTCTGGCAAGGTGGGAGTTGTTCCAGAAAGCGGTGCAGTAGTATCTAAGGTTAGAACCAGAGGAACAGGAGAAGCTACGGATTCATTACCAGCAAGGTCTTTTAAGGTAACATGCATATTAATTTGCGCATCTGCAGCAGATGTAAAATCTTGTGTTAATGTTATTGTTGTTCCAGTTGGAAGCCCTCTAGCTTTTCCTGAGTTATTAACATCATTATTATGTACAATAACCGAATCCAGAGATGAGACTCCAGAAATTGTTATATCTGGAGTAGTATCATTTGTAATATTATCAATAGTTAAAGGATCAGAACCATTTAAAGGATCACCACCAGTATCAGAGCCATCTACTAAATCTAATACAACTAGATTTGCATCTGGAGGGGTGGTATCAACGGTGACAGTTAAGGCTGTAGTTCCTGTAAGGTTTCCTGCTGCATCAGATGCATTTGAAAGTATTGAGTAGGTACCTTCTCCAACATGCGGAAATGAGAACGTCTTGCTTCCTGCATCACCGGCTTCAATTAAGCTATAATCTTCTACTACAGTTATTACGCCGCCATAGGAATAACTTAAAACAGCATAATCACCTGTTGTATACCCACCTAGAGTAACCGTAAGCGTTGAACTATTTGTTAAATTATCAATAGTTAAAGGATCCGTTGGGTCTGATGAATCTCCTCCTGTATCTGTATTATCACTTAAATCAGGAGTATTTTGCGAATATAGTGGAGGCGTTACATCTATAGTAATTGATAAAGAGGCACTCTTTGCTAAGGATACATTCCCAGCATAGTCCACTATGTCGTAGCTGAAATCATAACTACCTTCCCCAAGCGCAGACGCATTAGGAACAGTAATACTATGAGAAGTTGTAGAAGCTAACTTTCTCTCAGAGTGAATAAGAGTCGTTGAAACACCATTATTCCTGTATAGACGAATCATATCTAATTCGGCAAAATCTAAATCAGAAGGAATATTAAATGTAGGCGTCTGATCATTGGTAATATTGTCTGCATTATCTACGCCAGTATCTGTAACTAAGACAAGGTCTTTTAACGTTCCCCATGGAGTCGTATCAATCGTAATATCCAATGTATTACCTGACACAAGAGATACATTTCCAGCATAATCTGTCACGGTAAAACTCATTTCATACGGATTATCAACTAGCGTGCTACTTGTTACCTCAACTGATGATCCAATAGAAGTTGCTGAACCAACTAAACTGCCATCTGCGTAAAGATGTACGATATCATTAATAGAGACCGTTGCTAATGTAAAAGTTGGTGTGTTAATATTTGTAAGATCGTCATCAGACCTAGTACCAGAGTCATCTGCAGTATTTAGATCGAGAGTAATACCAGTAACATCGATTGCAGTTATATCTACAGTAAAACTAAGTGCTCCAGATTCACCACATTGGTTTCCTGCTAAATCTGTTAGACGTGCGTAAACAGTATGTGCACCTTCCGTAAAACCATTTATCGTAATAGTCTCTGTTGTTGCTGTTATTGTTTTGCTACCTATGACACTATCATCAGCATCGTTATATATTGTTAAGGTTTCACCCACAACTAAATTTGATACACTAAATTGAAGATTTTCGAGATTTGTAAGATTATCGCTATCTAGAGTACCTGTATCAAACACATCAACAAGATCAGGAGCGCTTGATATTGCAGGTTGTGTTCGGTCAATTGTTACTACAAGAGGATCACTTTCCAATGAGGTATTTCCCGCTGTATCTACCAATTTATACGTAAAAGTATAAACCCCATCACTTAATGCGGTTGTAGTAAATTGATCCGTTACTGCTTGACTCATAAGATCATTAACAACTACTTGGTCAGATGCACCACCTTCAAGATCATATTCAACAATAACAGTATAAATCTCGCCATCAGCTAATCCATTCACTTCTAAAGTGGGGGTATTGTCACTTGTAATATTATCAGCATTATCAGATCCTGAGTCTGACCCATCAACAAGATTTATTTCAGCATTTGTTAATGGTGCTTCAGTATCAATTGTTAATGAAATAGAGGATGTGGATGCAAGAGATAAATTACCAGCAAGATCTCTTATATATGCTGTCACCGTGTAGGGAAGTACATTATTTGAAAGCGGGGTTGCATCAGGGACAGATATACTCATTGCATTAACAGTGATTGTCAGAGAATCATAGTCCGTGCCATTAATATTAAGAATTAACTTCTCTCCTGTCGCAGAAGCAGGACCTGATGTTAAATTTTGAATTTCAAATGTAGGAGTTAAATCAGTTGTGATATTATCGCTATTTGATAACCCTGTGTCCGATGCATCTTTCAAATCAACAACAAGTCCGGTAGTAACAGGAGCTGTATTATCATAATTAACGACCTCACCACCGGTAGTAGCAATTACTTGAGTTCCAGCGTTATCAGCTAAATCATTAAAATCTACAGTAAATGGAATATCTATTTCTGCGTCGGATTCTTGTAAAATGTATGTAGCAACCCAATTTTCAGAATTTAGTCCCATCGTTGGAGTTATAGAAGTCCCTGAAATTGTAATAGTTGGTGTTTGAATGCTTTCATCTGCAGCAATTGTAAGAGTTACCTCATCAAATAATTTTGCTTTTGCAGTTGAATAGCTATTATTGCTTACAAAGGTTACTGTTCCAAGCGTCGGAGCAGTACCATCATAGGTCACAGCAGATCCTGTCAACGGCGCAACCTGCCTAGTACCAGAATTACCTGCATAATCTTTAAAATCAACTTGCAATGCAACAACACCATCAGACAGAGATGGAACAGTGTAAGCCGAACTCCAAATAGCATTTGTACCTCCAACAACTGGAGTTCCGCTAGCATTTCCTGCTAGGGTAATAGTTGGAGATTGTAAATTTTCATCCGCTTCAAGATTTACAGTAATTACATCTCCTTCTTTCGCCATTGATGTCATATTTGCATTATTGGAAGAATAAGTGAGCACATCCATCTGTGGAGGAGTTTTATCAAACTCTACATTAGAATCATCTAAAGTTTCCGTTTGCTGAACGCCCTGATAACCATTTAAATCTATATAATCAATTGTAAACGTAACATCCCCTTCCGAATCTCCGTCAACTAAGGTATATCCAGCGCTATATCTATCTGCAACAGCATCATATGAAACTGCAACTGTATTTCCATTAATAGTTACAGCATATGAGCTTAATGCTTCGTTAGACTCGAACCCTAAAGTTACTTCAGATCCAACTCTAGCATAAGCAGGCAAAGTATTATCTGATTGTATATTTACATAATCTAACTCTGGCTGAGTTTTATCAAAACTGACAGAGTTTCCATCATCGTCATTTAGTAAGGCGGTATAGGAAGCCCCACCATTTCCTTGGTTTCCGGCGAGATCCATAAAATCAATTGCGAAAGGAACTGCTCCATTTGATTCATTTGTTGTCATCGCGTATGTGGCTGTCCACGTTAATGCATCTGCACCTTGACTTACAGTAGCTGTTTGTGTGGCAATAGTAACAGTAGGTGTCTGAATAGCCTCTGAGGTCTCTATTTCAAGAGTTACGACATCACCAGGAACCGACAATTCATCACCTGTAGAATTATTTGTAGCTATAGAAGCTTTGGTAATTTGAGGTACTGTTAAATCAACAGTAACAGGATCATCTCCGCCTGTTAAATCAGTTCTCGTCGTTCCGTTATTTCCTGCCTTATCAGAATAAGCAATACTAAATCCTACTACACCCTCACTATCAGCGCCACCAACAGTTTTTGTGGCAACCCAATTACTTGAGTCTGCAACATTTGTAACTACAGCTGCACCACCCAAGATATTCACAGTCGGTGTACCGAGATCTTCACTAGATGAAAAAGTCAATGTAACAACTTGACTCTGAATAGCAAGTGTATTATTTAGATTATTTGAGGCAATGGTAATAGAGCCCAAAATTGGGTTTGTTTTATCAAATTTAACATACGAACCATCAGTAGTTGTTGTTATTGCACTAGCAGGAGTATTCCCAGATGGGTCAACAAGGTTAGAAATAGAAATAGTAATATTAGCTCCATCTGTGTCATCATCTGATGCCATTTGATAGGTGGCAGTAAAATCATTATTTGCATTACGAACAACCGTTGCAGCATTTCCCGCAATAAGGACAGCCGGAGTCACTCCAGTTTTTAAATCTTCGTCTGACTCAAAGTTTAAAGTGATGATATCATTTACTATTGCTAAACCAGTTTTATTTCCTGTTCCTGCTCTATTATCATTATTCGAAAATATAGTAACGATATCTAAACCTGGCGCCTGTTTGTCAAAACCAACTCCAAGTCCATCTCCATCATTTACTATAGCTGTTTTTTGAGTTCCTAAATTATTTGCAAGATCTGCAAAATCAATTGTAAAACCAATAGCAGCTGTCGTATTGTCTGAGCTTTGCATCGTATATGTAGCTGTGAAGTTTCTTTCACCATCATTACCGGTAATATTTTCACTAGCTATTGTGGTTCCTGCAATAGTAACAGTCGGTATCTGAATATCTTCATCTGAAGTAATAGCTAAGGTTATAACATCACCAACTTTTGATAGAGCTGGATTTGCATTACTCGAGGATATATCTACAGTTGTGAGTTCGGGTATATCACGATCAAAAATAATTTCACTTCCAGAGGAAAGACTCGTTTCTCTTACACCCGTATTCCCCGCGATATCAACAAAATCAATGTAAAAATCAACATCTCCCTCTGTATCAGAGTTTTGCATAGTATATGTTGCATTCCAACTTGTACCACTTCCAGAAACAGTCCCAGCTCGATTATCTCCCGGTGTGCTTAGGAAAACGACTGTTGGTGGATCTTGAATCGCTTCAATAGAAGTAAAAGATAACGTAACAATATCACCTACTTTCGCATATGAAGAATTATTATTATTTGATGTTACAGTAACAGGGTTTAATGTAGGAGCTGTTCTATCAAACCTTACGGTTGCGCCATTATTAGTTGTGGAACCTGTACCATCATCAATAATTCTGTCTCCAGCAAGTCCAAAAGCATTTTCAAAATCAATTTGAAAAGCTACGAGACCTTCAGTATCAGTATTATCAAAGGTATGAGTTGCTGTAAAGGTGATGCCATCTCCTGCAGCAGCAATAGTCGCAGTTCTCCCTTGAATCGAAACAACAGGGCTAATGCGGAGAGCCTCATTTGCAACGATATTTATCGTAGCAACATCACCAATTTTTGCGTAAGCAGTATTTGTATTATTTGAAATAATGGTAACTGTATTTAGCACTGGTTTTGAGTTATCGATACGAATACTACTACTTGATTTAACTACATTTGTCTCATTTCCAGCTAAATCAACAGCTGTGTAAGAATAACCAACATACCCATCCGCTTCCGTACCATCCACTACATGATTTATAGTCCAATCTGTTACATTTGTTGCTGCAGTTACCTGATCAGCTACCGCTTTCCCTGCGATAAGAACATCCTTAATACCATAGAGTTCTTCAGCACTTACAATATCAATAGAGATGACCTGATTTAAAATTGCTAGCGTGTTATCGTAGGAATTTGTAGTGGAAGCAGTTTCCGAATTAATTGTTGGAGGCGTTGCGTCAAAATCAACAAGTGTACCAGCTGTAATATCACCATGATCTAAAGCGGTACCACTGTTAGCAGCTAAATCTTTAAAATTCAATGAGAACTGCGTAAGTCGCTCCGTATCTTCCGCATCCATTGTTTTTGTTGCTGTCCAAGTATAAGCATTTCCATTTTGTTGCTCAAGCGCATCTTCACCATCGATAGTAACAACAGGATTTTGTAAAGATTCATTACCAGTTGATGCAAAGGAAATAGTTATAACATCTCCTATGGTAGCTTTATTACTCGCAATGGCATTATTTGATGCAACTGTGAGAGAATTTATTGTTGGAACAGCTGAATCAAACCGAACATTACTACCAGATGTAACAGCAGTTACATTGGTAGCCGTATTACCGGCTCTATCTTTTATACCAGTAATTGCAAAGCCAACATTTCCTTGTGTATCACTTGCTTGCATCGTTCTGTAAGCAGTGTAGGAACTAGCTGGAACAGAAAGATTACTTCCAGTAGGAGTATTTCCGTCAATGGTTACGGTTGGAACTTGAATAATCTCTGCACCTCCATCATCATCAGTTGCAGTAATTGTTAAAGTAACGTCGTCACCAGTAGTCGCTAAATATTGTGTATTATTTGTATTATCATCTGATAGAATTGTAGCTGAAATATTAGGGGGAGTCTTATCTATTATTACTTGTGAAGTATTTCCCACCACAGTGGTTAATACAGTTCCAGGGTTTTCATATGCATCGTAATATGTTATTTGAAAATAAACAGTCCCTTCCGGATGACTACTTACAGTTGCTGAGACAGTCCAAACAAGCCCTGAACCTGATACAGAAGCACCAAGACCTTGAATTGATGTTGACCATTGATCTGAGGTACCTAAATTTTCTCCGTCACTTCCACTTGGTGCAGTTAACGTTATGGTAATATTGTCTCCAGACTTAGCCCAACTTGTATTATCGTTATCTGAAGCTATACTGGCAGAAGTAAGAGTCGGAGCAACTAAATCAAAGGCATAATCTTGTGGCGAAGTTGGTAATGTACTACCATCACTTACTTTTCTTATTCTAAATGAGATGTTAATCCCATCAACAGTTCCAGGATAACCTGAGGTGGCCGCAATCTCTGCATGACTAAACCAGATATTAAGATCACCATCAGCAGTTGGGCGAACAGTTGCACTTCCAAAACTTTGCCCATTAGCAGAGGCATTATCATCATTTGAACCATCACCGTTTATAGTAGTAAACGCCCCACCATCAAATTGTATTTGGACATCCCATGAAGTGTATTCAAGACTTGATCCCGTTACCCATACTCCACCGGCATTTGACCCAGAAAAAGGACCATTAGTTGCAACTGTTGAATTAATATTGTAAATATTATCACCATCTGCTACTTGACCAGCAGGATAAAAATCAATAGCTTGTCCAAATATCAAACCCGACTGAAAAAACAGGAATAATACGACAGATAAATATTTAGAATTATATGATTTATACATTATTTAGATTCTAAAGATTTACACCTAAAACAATTTGTCCATCCATCCAACCCGCCCTACCAAGTTCATTGGATTCAGAAGTTTTTGTATTTAATGCTTCTGTAGATCTAATCCCACCTCTTATCTCTACCATTTCACCTATGCGTATACCGTATGAAGCTTCCATGGAAAAACCTGGAGAAGAGCCTACAAGACCAGCACCAAATTTAATTTTTCCTGGTCCTGCTGGAAATGAAACAATACCCATAGCAGTAATGCCACTTATTGTCTCACCTAATTGAAGGAGGCTTCCATCTGCCTCTTCTTTAGGAATAGCATTCTCAAACTTGAAAGAACCAACTTCAGCACCAAATCTAAAATTTGCACCAAGCAATTGCATTAAAATTGGAAACTCTACACTTGCCCGAAGGTCGACTGCAGAAGTCCAATCCATGAGTACTCTATTTGTGAATCGCGGTGAACCGAGAGCGAGGTCAATTGTGTAACCTAAATTTTCAGCACTATCCTCAAGAATTTCATCCTCATATTCTTCATCGTCATATTCTTCATCGTCATATTCTTCATCGTCATATTCTTCATCGTCATATTCTTCATCGTCATATTCTTCATCATCAAGGTATTCTTCATCATCTAAATATTCATCGTCATATTCATCATCATCTCCAAAATATTCTTCAACATCATCTTCAGCATCCTGACCATACATTAAGGATGTGGGGGTTAAAATAAGTAGAAATAGGCTAGTCCAAATTATAATTTGAACCGCACGAATAAGAATAGAACTATTCATTCTTTTCGACATGTTGAACTCCATATAAGACACACCGCACCGTGTGATCTTCAATTATTTAACTTTTTCACTTACCTCGTGAGTACTTTACTCTACCAGAATATAAGCTCAATAGTCAGTTTATGGCAAATTTTAAATAAATCATGTTTCCTGAGCAAACGAA
>Ga0075515_10138471_pt1 | contig 8521 bp, 3 predicted proteins | sample DEB08_RNA2_13_FD_73475 | JGI IMG/M metagenome (GOLD analysis project Ga0075515, IMG submission 73475) | Aqueous microbial communities from the Delaware River and Bay under freshwater to marine salinity gradient to study organic matter... | ecosystem: Environmental > Aquatic > Marine > Coastal... | reverse complement strand
TTATACTGCTCCATTCTAATTTGAGCAGTTTGTGCACCATCACCCGTCATATGAAGTGTAACTTCTGGACTGGATTGATTAATACCTAAATAATTATTTACGGTATCTAATGCAAGGATATTTGAAGATGTTACTGAGTTTGTACCTGTTGCAATAATTGTTTCATTAGCTACAAAGTTTCCACTTTGTGAAACAAAACCTTCTAATTGAGATGAACCACTTATTAAACCACTTGGTAGTTGTTCTGAACCAGATATAATTCCACTTGGAATGTTATTAAGATTAGAATAATCTAAATAATATGAAGCGGGTTGTCCATTTAAATTGGATGCATCACCAGCAGAACCACTTACAATATGCCCACCTTTTGCAACAACTGCAAAACCACTTTGAGCAGCTGATAAAGTTATTTGAACATTGTTATTATCAGTAAGAGTTATAGATTGTGGTATGATTTGGGAATCATTTGTATCATATACAGATACAATAACATTTTTTGTTTCAAATGCATGATTTACAGTAAATGAAGATGAATTTGAAAAAGAACCTGTTACGGTTGCATTTTCTGATATAGTTGCAGATACATTTGTTAATTGAGAACCATCACCAACAAAATAAGATGCTGTTATATCTCCAGTACCTAAATCTACATCTTGATTTGAAAGATGGGCAACTGTTTGTGATGATTGAGATACAATTCCACTTGGTAGTTGGGTTGAGCCAGAAATAACTCCACTTGGTAAATTAGTTACGATATTACTTGTTGTAATAACTTCACTCTCACTACCTAATTTTCCTAATTTCCAATAATCGTTTGTTGCATCCCAAAGTAAAGAACCACTTATTGTTGAACCACCAGTTGCATCTTTTGTAATAATACCACTTGTTGTAGAAGTACCACCATAGTTAAGTTCTATGATATTATCACCTATATTAAGGTTAGTTGAATCTATTGTTGTTGTTGTACCTTCAACTGTTAGATTGCCTGAAAGAGTTATGTTTGTTGCTGATATATCACCATTTAAGGTAACTGAACCTGTAATAGGTCTACCAGTATTTGTTGTGAGAATTTCTTGTACGGTAGCACTTCCATCGTTCTTTTCGAAGAAGATTCTACCATCATAGGTGTTTATTGCCAACTCACCTAATTCTATATTAGATATTGTTGGAACTTTACCCGATACCGAGGTTCTTTTTAATTTTACTATCTGTGCCATATATATGACTTGCCTTTACTATATAGTTATTTACCCCTAAAGAATACGAATCTTTATATAAAGATATATATGTATTTTTTAGTTATTTAAAAAAATTTGAATCTACAAGTAAAGTTCTTATTTAAGATAGTTTACTTTTCAATTCATCAATTTGTTTTTGTTGGTCTTTGATAGCCTCGATAAGTAATCCGGTAAGTTTTGCGTAATCTACACCTTTAAATCCATTATCTCTATCGTGTACCAACTGTGGTAGAACTTTTTCAACATCTTGTGCAATCACACCAACATTTGGTGTTGATTTTTGAGTTTCACTTGCATCATCGTTCCAATTCCAAGTTACACCTTTTAGAGATTGAACCTTTTCGATTGGATTTGAAATAAGTTCTATATTATCTTTTAATCTTTCATCTGAAGAAGCGTATGCAACAACATCACCACCTACATTTAAATCAAGTCCTATACCAACACCACCATCTACGATTAAAGCTCCTGTCGTTTTAGTAGTAGAAGCGGTTGCATCATCTACTCTTACTGAACCAAATGTTACATCATCACCAGTTCCAACTGATTGTCCGATTGATAATGTATCTCCACTTAAAGTTACACCAGTTCCTGCGGCTAAGTTTGTGTTAGAACTAATATCAATTGATGATAAAGTAGCTATTGAACCTAAACCTAAAGTTGTTCTTGCTGCCGCTGCATCTGCATCATCTACAAGTGTTTTACCGAATGTAGATATTGTTGTATTTGATGGAAGTGATAAAGTTTTGATATCTGCATCTACTTCTGAATCCATTAATGCACCTGCTGCGGTTACATTTGCAGTATCAGTAACATCTGCACTTGCTTCGATTCCATCTAATTTAGAACCATCACTTGCGATATCCCTACCATCTACATTACCAGTTACAGTTATATTTCCTACAATATGTGCATCATCTGAGATATTAAATCTTGAGTTTCCATTATCCCATGTAATCGATTCGTTTGCACCACTAATAAATAAACCACCACCATCTGCTGATGCTGCGGTTGAACCACCTCTGTTTACTTCAATTAATTTATCAGTAACATTTAAGTTTGTTGTATTAATAGATGTTGTTGTACCACTTACTGTTAAATTACCAGATACAGTTACATCGTTAAATGTTACATCATCTGATGTTCCTACTGCCTGTCCAATTGCTATATCATTTGCATTTACAGTAACACCAGTACCAGCTCCAATATTTAATGTTCTTGTTGATGCGATTGTACCTCCACCAGTTAAACCATCACCAGCAGTAATTGAAACTGAAGTGTGGTCTATGTGTTCATTTGCATCGTATCCACTAACTGAAGATAATGTTATTTGAGATGATGGATAATTAGTTGCATCAGATAAATCAAATGCTGGAGTTGCATCTGAACCACCTAATGATAAAGAAACTCCACCATAAGAAACTGATGAGTTAGAAAGTTTTGCATTTGCGATTGAACCTGCAAGGTCATCGTTTGTAATTTGATTTCTTGTTATTGTTTGTCCACTAATCGTAATATAATCATATGAACCACCAAGTGTTACATCTGTTGAGTTATCTGTTCCTGCCTGGTCAACACCAATTGCACTTCTAACTTCAGCTTGTGTAATACCACTTCTTAAAGTAGGTGTACCACTATTATCATATATTGCTGCTGGAGAAGCAACTGATTGTCCATTTATTTGTGCTGAACCACTTACTACTCCATCACCAGTTGTTCTTAATACTGTTGTATCAACTGCGATATCATTTGAATTTGCAGTAATACCATCACCACCAACTACATTGATTGTTCTTGTTGCTGCGATTGTACCACCACCAGTTAAACCATTTCCTGCAGTAATACTTACTGAGGTGTGGTCTATGTGTTCGTTTGCTACAAAGTTTGTAGTTGAATCATGGTCTATCTGAGAAGAACCAGAAACTATTCCTTGTCCTTCTGTTCTTAATACAGTACCATCTACTGCAACTGCATCTGCTGCTACCGAAATACCATCTCCTGCTCCTACATTTACAGTTACAGTTCCACTCGTACCTCCACCAGTTAAACCATTTCCTGCAGTTACTCCTTCGATATCACCTGCATCATTTGTGAATGAAATTACACCAGTTCCACTATTATAAGATAAGTCTCCATCTACTGAGATAGCTCCTCTTGCTCTTGCATTTGTAAAGTATTGGTTAGTTGAACCTTCAGATATATCATCAGAATCACCAGTTGCACCACTTAGTGCTATTTGACCAGAACCAGATACAATACCTGTTCCATTATAATTTATTTTTGATGAATCAATCGCAGCACCTCCAGCAACAATTGAGTTTGTTACTGATATTTGAGATGAACCACTAACTACACCATCTGGTAATATTGCATCTACATTACCACTTGTAACTGTCCCAATTGTTACTAAGTTCGAATCACCAGGATAATTTGTAGCATCTGATAAGTCAAGTGCTGGTGTCGCATCGTTACCACCTAAGGCAATACTTACTCCACCAATATTTATTGAGTTCGTAGAAATACTTGAACCTTGTACTTGGGATGAACCTGAAACAATTCCACTTGGTAGAATTGCAGTTACATTACCAGTTGTTACGGTTCCTAATGTTGTAATATTTGCTTGTGTAAAGTGTTCATTTGAATTATATCCTGTTGTGGATGATAATGTTATTTGAGATGAACCACTCACTACACCATTTGTAGAATTTACTGTACCTGTAAAAGTACCATTTACCGATGTTGGATTCGGTAAAGTAAGAGAGGCTCCACTACTAAATGTTAATGAACCTGAAATTATGGGACTGTGTATAATCATTTTCTTTTTTTCCTTATTTTACTTATATAAATATAATCTTTTAAACGGAACCTCCATCTATATTGGATATTACCACCGCATCTGCCGTTCCACTAACATCTCCACCCATTGTTACTTGAGCTGAAGATGAGAAAACTCCTTCTGCATTTAATTTTGTTTGTACTTTAGCATCGAATCCACTAATACTTTCAGCGGATACTGAACCACTTACGATATGTCCACCTTTTGCAACAACAGCATAACCACTTTCGTTACCTGTAAATATTAATCTTGCTGTATTGTTATTAACAAGTTCTATTGAAAGAGGGATTACTTGAAAATTATTTGAATCGTATGCCTGAATAATTGGATTAGCTGTATCTAAATTGTGTTCAACACTCCATGTTGCTGAATTAGTGAAAGTTTCTTTAATTGTGGCTGTTTGTGAAACAGAAATGTTGGTTAATTGTGAACCATCTCCTACAAAGTAAGATGCGGTTACTGAACCACTTATATTTAGTGAACCAGTTAAAGTTCCTTCGTGGTCAAGAGTAACAAACTCTTTTACATTATCACCAACTGCTGAACCTGATTTTCTAAGGAATACTCTTCCATCGTTTACATTGATTGCTAATTCACCTACTGATAGGTTAGAAGTTGTGGGTTTACTACCACCAGTTAAACTTCTTTTTAATTTTACTATCTGAGCCATTTATTATTCCCCAATTTTATTTTTTAATTCAGTAACTTCGTTTGATAATTCTTTTATACCTTCGATTAGTAATGAAACTAATTTATCATATTTTACAGCTTTATACCCATCTTCTCTTGTTTGTACCAATTCAGGTAGAATTTCTTCGATTTCTTGAGCTACAACTCCATAATCCGTACCTTTATAAATATTTTGTTTTTCTTCATTCCATACAAAACTATACCCTCCAATTGAATTTATTTTTTCTAATGGATTAGAAATTGGTATAATTTCATCTTTTAATCTCTCATCAGATGAAGCATATGCTACAACATCACCACTTGCTTGTACAGAACCACTAAAGAATGAATCTTTATTAATCCATAATCTACTATTACCATTATCCCATGTAATAGAAGCATTTGCACCACTAATATGGAAACCACCACCATCAGCGGCTGCAGTTGTTGTTGAACCACTTGCAACTGATAATAATTTATCTTCGATAGTTAATTCTTGTGTATTAAGAGTAGTAGTTGTTCCTTGTACTGTTAAATCACCTGTTAAAACTAAATCTGCAAATTGTACATTATCATTGTTTGCTAAATCTTGGTTAATTGAATCTAAGTTTGATTTGTTTGAATGTGTATGTGTACTACCTTCTAGTGAATCTATTCTTGAATCTAATGATGTTGATACCGCAGTACCAGCAAATAATGAATTTATTTGAAGAGAACTACTTACAACACTATCACCTTCTTTTTCTAAGAAAGTATTGTAGTTTGAAATTTGTGCAGATGATGAAACAACTAATTCATCATTTAATTTATCTTTTACATTAGAATCAAAGTTTGTAACTGAAGTTGCATCTACTTGTGAAGAACCAGATATTACTCCTAAATCATTAATATGGTCTGTTACATCAGAATCACCATATGATGATGCTGCTGAGAATCTTAATTCATTATCTACTTTACTTACAGAAATATTTGTATGATTAGAATGATTTAATATTGTATCAGTTCTTGTAGAAACTCTCGCATCTGTATAGTAAAGATTTGAACCTTCACTTAAGTTTGATGTTGTTGCTGTTCCTAAGAAAGAACCACTATGTACTCCTAAACCATTAATATATGCTAAAGTATCTGTATCTGTGTAATCTACTGTATCTGAACCTGATTGTACTCCTAAGTCATTAATATAATTTAAAACTTTAGTATCGGAGTATTGATTTATAGATGAATAATTTGTTGTTGAAGTTACATCAATCTGTGCAGATTGCGAAACCAATCCATTTGGTAAAGCAGATACTACACCATTAGTAAAGTGAGATGAACCTGTATCTAAACTTAAAGATACTGCTCCAACAAATCCACCACCTGATAAACCACCACCTGGTGTTGGTGTTACTTGTGTAATATCACCAGAACCTGCTTCAATAATTTTACCATCTACATATGATTTTACTGCTCCTGCATTACCAAGTACACTAGGGTTACCATCCTCAATAGAAGATGATACACTATAAAACGAAGCATCTCCTAATTCTCTTGTTGTAATTGAATTATCTGAACCTGTTAAAAATAATGCGGTATATTCAGTACTTAATGCCGCAGATGTACCAGTTAAAGTTAGTCCTGCAAAAGTTGGTGAATCTGCTGATTGTAAACCAGTATCTACATCAGTTTGAGTTCCATTTATAGTTGTTCTTACTGTACCTTGTGATGGAGAACTAAATGCTGAACTTGAAATAATACCACTACCATCAGTTATTTGTTCCGAACCACTAACTAATCCACTTGGTAAAGAATCAACTACTTGTTGAGAACTAGAAAGTACATTTTCTGCAGTTAATTTTGTTTTTACTTTAGTATCAGAGTATTGATTTATTGAACCATAGTTTGTTGTTTGGGTTACATCAATTTGTGATGAACCACTTACTACCGAATCACCATTTGTATTTAAATATCTTGAATCAAAGTCTGTTATAAGTTGTCCTGAACCTGATACTACACCACTTGGTAGTAAATCAATTACTTGTTGAGAACCAGATACTACCGAATCTCCATTGATTTCTAAGAATACATTTTCTAATTGTGCAGAACCACTAACTACTCCTAAATCATTAATATAAGAAAGTACATTTGAATCAAAGTTTGTAACAGAATCTGCATTTACTTGTGATGAACCTGAAATTACACCTTGGTCATTTATATAATCTAAAACTCTTGTATCTGTATAATATTTGTTTGTTGCCTCAGTTACTTGGTCTGTATCAATACCTGTTAGTTCTCCACCTTCTCCTTTGAATCCTACCGATGAACTTACTTTTGCGTTTAATACAAATTGTTGAGTACCATGTTCCCAAGTTAATGATTTGTTTGCTCCATCAATTTCTAAACCTGCTCCATCTGCTGCTGATGAATCTGAAGAACCACTTGCAACTGTAATTAATTTATCTTCAATTCTTAATTCTGAAGTTTGTATTTCTGTTGCTGAACCTAAAACTGTTAGGTTTCCATTTACTTGAACATCACCTGTAAAATCTCCATCTCCAAATGTTACATTATCACTTGTATTTAAATCTTGGTTAATTGAATCAAGATTTGATTTATTAGCATGGGTGTGAGAATCTGTTTCTAAAGAATCTAAACGAGAATCTACTGAAGATGAGTGAGCAGAGAATCCAGATACATCAGCAATTTGTACTTGTGAAGAACCACTAACAACACCATCACCATTTATTTCTAAGAATGTATTATACTCACTAATTTGTGCGGAAGAAGAAACTACTGAATCACCATTTACTTCTAAGAAATCTCCTTCTATTTGTGCAGATGAAGAAATAACCCCATCAGCATTCATTTTATCTTTTACATTAGAATCAAAGTTTATAATTGAATCTGCATTTACTTGTGAAGAACCACTAAATACTCCATCACCATTGATTTCTAAAAATACACTATCTAATTGTGCAGATGAAGATATTACTCCATCTCCATTGGTATTTAAATATCTTGTATCGAATTCAGTTGTTAATTGTGCTGATGATGAAATTACTGAATCACTATCAGTATTTAAATATCTTGTATCGAATTCAGTTGTTAATTGTGCGGAAGAAGATATTACTGAATCTCCATTCGTGTTTAAGTATCTTGTATCGAATTCGGTTGTAAGTTGAGATGAACCTGATATTACACCATCATCATTCATCTTATCTTTTACATTACTATCGAAGTTTGTTATTGTATTAGCATTTACTTGTGAAGAACCACTAAATACACCCATTCCATCGATTTCTAAGAATGTATTGTAATTTGAAATTTGTTGTGAAGAAGAAACAATGTTACTTCCTGGCAGTGAATTAACATATATATTTCTATATTTTTTAGAAAGTGAACCTAAGTCATGTGCATTATCAGTATCAGGTATAAGAGAACCACTAAGTTCTGCATTAATAGAAATGTTATCATTTGCTATCTCATCACCTAATATAATATTACCTTTGATTGTTAAATCATTTGTAACATGAATATATGATGCGGATATAGTACCGCTAATATCAACAAGGTTTACAGTATTTGAACCAGATTTAAGTAATATATGACCATTACTCCCATCACCTACCACCAAAGTATCTAAACTTGTATGGTAAAATAACTCTGATTCTGCTAAAGAAGGTATAGAAGTACCTCTTCTTAATTTTAAAATTGCCATTTAATTCTTCTTCCTAATTAGTTATGTATAAATATAGAAACATTCAATTATTCTACAATAAGATTTATTCTTCACTAATAT
>Ga0075515_10103227_pt1 | contig 8550 bp, 2 predicted proteins | sample DEB08_RNA2_13_FD_73475 | JGI IMG/M metagenome (GOLD analysis project Ga0075515, IMG submission 73475) | Aqueous microbial communities from the Delaware River and Bay under freshwater to marine salinity gradient to study organic matter... | ecosystem: Environmental > Aquatic > Marine > Coastal... | reverse complement strand
ATCGAAGCCTACGCTCCAGTTCAAAAGATCAGGCCGCACTAATGGAAAAGGTAACTTAATACCACACAAAGTGTTCGAGGATATCTCTACCCTCAAGTAAAAACCATTAGTTGGCTACTCTTCGATGAATTGCAAAATTTAGCAAATTACCGATCAGTCTAGCTGGAGGGTAAAGGATAATATCCCCACATGCGGGCCGTCGCATGTGTTCCTGTTTAAATCAATAAACAGGCTAAAATATTTGTACGTTAAGCCACGTACTTAGGCTGTCCAAGATCATGTGAGTAATACACAGTAGGTGTACACACAAAGAAATGGAGATTAAAGTCAGGAGCAATGTTCATATACTTGGACACTCTAAAAGATTTATTTAATCCAGACCCATCAGTTGCATAAAACTGCAACCAATAAGTATAGTAATCGGTATCATCCCAAGATGTACCTAACAACCAATCTTCCTGACGAGTTGAGTTAAACAAGTATTGATGTTGGTCAGGCATTTCAGCTGAAATACACTCACACTCATTCATATTTGTCAAAACAATTCCGTTTCTTCCTGTGTATCTGTTTATACTCCAAACTTCTCTTGTCATGCTCTGATTATCACCATAATCATCAACATTAGCAATATATCCAGTTTCTAATGATGAATTAGCTGATCTGGTTATGCTTGACATTCTAATAAATTGAGCTTCTTGAACAACTTCATTCTGTTGGGTAAATTGGAATTTAACCTGGATACCGCCACGTAAAGCAGCAAAACAAGCTGAAACCCAATTAATAGGATGCATGTAACTAAAAGTGAATCTAGCATTTTCATTTGCAGCTGTTAATTTCTCAGAATATAAGTATGCATTGGTATCATATCCAATAGGGAATGGATATCTTCCCATATGAAGTCTACTTATCACCATATCTTTCGTGGTTGTGACATTTAAAGGTGTCAATATACTAGAAAGAGAGGCTCTAGAAAGCAAAGTACGCAATGATACTATTTGTTCTCCAAAATTAACTTTGTAACGCTCATCATATTGTTGACCCGTCACGATATCACTCTCAGTTCCTACTTGCATGTCTAAATGTGTCACACATTTATCTAACAAATAGGTGGAATTTGGAACTGAAAGTTCCAAATTCTCAGCTCCTCTAGCATATGCCAAAATATGGCAAGAGGGGGCAGCTTGAGGACTAGATAAAGTTGTCAAAACTTGAACTCGAATAGTTCCATTGGTATATTGATCAGTATGGGTTATAGAAGCAGTCTTTCCATATTCTCCTGTATTTGACGGAGAAAAATTGCATCTGCACCATGGAAACTCTTGACTATATGGTACAACAAATTCAATATCATTTTCCTCAGTAATATCTACAATTTTAGTAATAGCGATATTAGTATAATCAGAAGCTCCCACTTCACCTTTAGGTTCATAAGTAATTTTAATTCTACCCCTGTGATATTGTGAAGCGACTAATCTAAATCTGAAAATTATATCACCTCTCCAGTATCTAAACATAGCGGCAAAATAAGCCATAGGTGTCATCTGCAATTTATCGTAGTCAGTCATATCTGTAACTCTGTAAATCATAGGCCATACAGGGAATTCAAACAGTTGATCTCCTATTGAATCAGAACTCAACCAATTTGAATTATATACATATGCCTCTTTCTGCAAGAGGTAACTCAAAGCCAGTTCGTCTTGACCACTCAAATTTAAAATTCGTGGATCAACACTTAATTCTGTCTTCTGATCAAAAGCCACTTTTTCCACAGCATTTGATATTTCAGAAGAAGCTAAACCATGAAAAGGTGCCCTAAATATAGGTCTAGCACCTTCAATTAATACAGCTTTTGACCAACCAAACAGAGATGCAATACCAGCTGTAGCTGTTGCTGCCATGCTAGTTGCAAGTGCGAAAGGTTGTATCATTGGAATAGTTGTTAATGCTGTAGCTGCACCAGCTATAGCAGAAGCAACTCTTTCCACTGGACCTTGTCTATATTCAGACTCTGTACCAACCTGTAAAATGGCTTGAGTTGTTGGACATTGTAATGCTACTTCAGTACACCACGCATAAATTTGAATACTTAGAGTGGGTATTGCCGTATCATTAGCAGTATCTAATGCTATGACTTGTTCTAACCTACATTCTCCTAAAGCATCGGTGTTGGCACTTTCTAAAATGTTAACAAAATTGGACTTGTAAAAGAAAGGTAAAACTAATTCACCACCAGCATTATTCTGAGGCCACACCCATATATGTGGCTTCTGCGAGTTCTGTAAAGAACCTGTGGTTTCAGCAATAGAATCAGTCATATTATCCTGTATTGGAGTATAACTTAATAAAGCTGCCCCATATACAAAAGGATTTGCAGTGATAATCAATTTGAGGTGTAAATTCCCCCGAAACAATGCATAATTTTCTAATTTCTTAGAAATATACGTGTTTGAAAGGAATTGTGTCCAAGGTTTAAAAGAACCTGAACTCACACCTCCAGAACCCCAAGTAATTGTATCAATTAATGTTGGACGCTGAAAAAACGTATCTAATTGTAAATTAGGTTGCTTATCAGCAATATTCATTGATATTTCTGGGGTTTTAAACTCCATAACTTCAGATGGTTGTGTCTCTACAAAAGTTGCTGTCTGAGAAGACATATAACTTGCATCTTGATTGTCTGGGGTCATATTAGCTACAACATCAGCTGTTGCTGATGAGGCGGGGCCATTTCGAGCATCCCCGACGTCTCTTGTTTCTTTGACATTGTCAGTTAGTGAAATCTAGTCTCAAAGTGTGGCTCACTTAAACCATCACGAGACGATCTATTTCTTGTGCCAGGTACACTATCGTAAATACGATCATCCTGTAATTCCAAATTCTCTGCACTCATCCTTCTCATGGAAAGATCAAACCACTCTGAAGGCAGATCAGTAGAATTGGAGTAGCCTCTATATGTCGAAGCAACTACATTGAAAAAGTCTCTTGCCATTGTATATCTCACACACAAGGGCTCAATATTTTTCAAACTTTTAGCACAATTTTCACATGTCCACAAACATGGACCTGTAAAATTAAGTGCTATATCTCGTGCAAGATAACCACAAATCATACATAGATCGGGTTTCTTACACAATTCACAAAATGAATATGGGATACAACTCTTTTCCCAGTCACAATGTAAACAAGTGGTTAGATTACCATCTTCATTTCCACTTTGAAAGGTTATAAAATCTTTACTCCTATCAAAATATTCATTGACATAATCTTCCCATTTAGGCAACTCACGAGGCAAATACCTATGGAGATTGAAATCTTCAACAAATGTATGAAGTATTTCATCCCATCGTGTAAACATTATCTTGCCATGCCAGAAAAACTCACCATGTGCTGATAAGATAATATTAGCTGCATGTTCCTTTTCACAAATGTTCTTAGATTTAATCCCTATCATTAGAGATTTAACTATAGAATCTTCTGCCAAGGGGCATAACATGGTACAAGTCTCAGGTTCATACCTCCATTTTCTCTTAAGAAAATCTGCTTCACTAATATGAATATAAGGTATTGAATCTGTCTTTTTATCAGCCATAGTATAAGTAACACCAATAGTACCCAAAACATTAGATACAGAAGTATGGTTAAACCATTTTTTCTTGTTAGAAACACCAAATATATTATCATCTCCATAAGTCATAAGACTCACATTATCATAATAATCATCTAGTGTTTTATCAGGATTTAACTTCAAATAACTATAATGTATATACATACTATTGATAATACAATTTAAAATAGTGGTTAAAGGTTGACCACTAGGATTTTTCCCATTGAATTCTACCAAATCCCCATTAAACTCAACCAATGGAAATATGATATCATATGATAGTGACCTCAACATTCTTAAATGTTGATCAGTTGCTCCACAAGCTGCATGAAAATCCTCAATCAGATCAAAAGCAGCACGCAGGAAATTTGATCTCATTGTGGAATCAAAACCAGAAAAATCACCACATACTATTTGATTCTCACCATACCTGGTAATATAATGATACAAACCATCCCACTCTTTACTTTGTGCCTCCAATCCGGGAGCAGCTTCAAAAATACTTTTGTTTTTTTGAACCACCCTCACAAAGGACAACAATAAACAGCGAACAGGTATGGTAAAATCTAATGGGGCTCCCATAAACACTCGGGTTTTTGAGTTTGAAATTTTCTCCAGAGAAGTGGCTTCATCTTTCAATGAGCCACGATATACTGGAAAAGTTCTCTCGCTCTTATCATAATGCTCCAAACGCCAATTCACTTTATCCATTATTTCATCCACAAAGTTCACTTTATCAGTACCTTGAGGTCCTTCAATAGAATACATGTAATTGGCTTTTGATTTACAGTAAGGAAACCCAGCACTAGTTTTCCTAGGTATAGCATCGACATATTTCAAACCTGGTACACCATTAATAACTGTATCAAAATCCAGAATTTTTATTTCCGATTTATATTCGTCAGAAATAGTCAACCATTTAGCTAAAATATGTTTCTTGACTATCATCAAATCATCCCAAGAAGCAAGAGTGTCAGCACAGACTTGCTTTCTGACATTAATCATCCAAGGCTTTAGACTAGTTGTTATAGGGGGTCCATAAACTAGAGGAAAACCTAACTGCTTCATCGTATCACAAAGAATTGTTTCTTTCACCTTAGACCTTGGTCTATTAGTGGGTCTCACCTGACCATAATACTTAAACGTTCCACAATCAACACATCTCAAGGAAGAACAGGCAGCCATTGGTTTAAGTTCTGGTTCAATACCATCAATACCCAACTGAGGAACAGTGACTCCTACTTCTTTACTCAATGGTAGAGTAGAAACAAATTCATAAGTGAGAGTTATGGAACAAGCTACAGGTGTAGGATTGCAAAATGGAAAACATTCCGTGTTTAATAAACTTTCATGTATTCCTAACAGCCTCACTCCCATATCATCAATCCTATACAAAACTGAACCACAATCCCCTGACTCAGTATGCAAACCATCTGTTTTCCAGATTGGAAAATCTTCACAATCTTTCAAAATAGTTTGCAGAGAACTTGGTTCTGAATAATCAGATTCATAACGCTTAATTGAACCATCCTTATTTCTGCAAATCATCTTTATAGGTCCTTTATGCAACGCCTTTTCCTTCACAAACAATTGGGTAATATCCTTACCATTTGCAACTGAGGGAATAGTCAATAAACATAAGTCCTTTTCAGGATACCTCTCAATTTGAGATGGACATAAAGTAAAGTAATGTTGATCTCCAACATGATCTCTCACTGTCCCTCTAATAATCTGACAATACAAACTATCAACATTAGGTATACAATGATCGGGGGTAATAAATTTTTGTCCTTTAAGATTCAACAGGCGACAGAATTTCCATTCTGCTCCCTGCTTAAATCTCAAATAAGCACAATTTTTAAAAATTACCTCTTCTATTTGGCTATGCATTAAACCTTTCATGGATAAACATTGTGGTGTAGAATCAAAAGAATCTATTGGGTAACTTTCCTTAACCCACACATTTTCTTTTTCTCCTTTACCTGTAATAGTATCACCCCATTTACTAAAATCTGCACCTTGTTTCTTAACAAAGATAGTAGCCTTATATATTTTCAATATAAGACCAATTAGTAAAAATAATCCACAAACACACGCAACTGGTTTCATCTTAGACTTGTGTTCTACATAATTTTCATGAACTCTATTTTTAAGTTCTCGGAGCCTAATTTTAAGATACCGTTCAAAATTTAACTGTAAATTTGAACACAAAATGGGGAAAATACCCCAACAAATAAAACCATCCAAAATACGTGTGCATATGTAACTAAAGAAATAATTACAAGTACCCATTGCCAAAGTTTCTATGCCTAATTGAGGTTCAACACAAGAACAAAAATTGTTGGGTAATTTACACATATCACATAATTTAACTCGCTTAAGAGACATGGAATGTTCCACAACACGAGATTGATGTGCTCTATGTTCAGTAGCTTTAATTTTTATAAAAGCCAATAAATCGCCCATGGTCAAATCTTTTGCTACACTCTCCATCACAGCTTGCTTCATGATAGTACCCTCCCTGGGATTACCAAAATCTTTAGGTACAGGTTTAAAAATATCAAAAAACCAATCATCAGGAATCATACCTGGTTCTAATTGAGTTTTTGATGAATCTATCATGAATTTTTCCGTGACTTTCTTTGGTCTTACTCTAATATGATAAGGAACACGTCTAGAAGCTGCAAAAGGATATGTGAAATACTCATTACACTTCAAATCGGGAATATTGGTGGTTATTACCACCAACTCTCCTTTAAAGGGAGTCTGACCTTTATCCTCAAGAGAAGCCATATCTGGCATATAGGGCATATTATTAATAATACGAACTATATCCATTACAGATTCATCTACAAGATCTAAATCAGAACTCCACATTCCCACATCGTCCATAAATAATGACCATTGATCAGATGTAAAACCATCCCAAAATTTTGCTGTTGCACTTTTGGTATACTTCTCACATCCAGTCACAGGCTTATTGAATAAACTAGCAAAATAATAGTGTATTGATTCAGCAACCTTTGACTTTCCAACGGAGGAGTCTCCTTCAATTGCAATCGCAAAGGGTACAGGACGCATAGCTTGAGCGGATTCTCTAGACATCATCTTCATCTCAACTTTTTGTAAATTAAAGGTTGTCTTCCTAACAAGATTCCTCAAAGTTTTGTCGAGTTCACAAGAGTACTTATATATTTCATTACCCATACGTATTAAATCACGTAAGGTATATAAATACTCATGTAAATCCAAATTAAATGCAGTTGGGTTTGAAAGAAATTCTGCCTTGGATAGATGATTTTGAGCCTTCTCTAACCATATATCATATTCCATATTTGATACAAATATGCTTTTAGCATCCTTGCCTTCAAACAGAATAGAATATGATTTATCACATATGAAATGAATCAGATCAAGAATATAATACACAAAATCTGTGGTATAGCTTAATCTACTGGTATGATACACTTCTTGAACTTTCTTAACCTTCTCAATTGCATCAGAAGGTATAGGACCCTTATAAAATCCAACCGATGTTGCATACACCAAAATTTGAGTTATTTTTTTGAGAAGTGGAGAAGTTTGAACACGACTCCAATCTCGCAATAAACTTTTAAACCCATCAAGGAACTCTCGTTCTCCTGATTGTAATATCGGTATATCCAACATCAGTTGTACATTTTGTAAATGTTCACTACACAACAATGGTTTTTTAGTATAATGTTTTACAAAATGAACAACAGCAAGGAAAACATCCATAAGATTCTGTACTCTTAACATATCACAGATAAATAAAAATGTGCACTCTATATATTCCAAAGATAGAGTAGCATATTTATCCTTCACAAAAGAAGTTACAGTCTCTTTAAGGTCAAAAACAAAATCTAGTGAATTAGAAGTACCAGATTGTAATTCCAACCTAGCCATTTTTTGATCTAGACAATATTTCCTTGCATTTCCTAAATTCCCTCGTTTTGGTCTACTCTTACAAGCCGGTTTACGGTCCCTAGTTAGATCTAAAGGACCCTTAAACCACGTTGGTTCGTGAGAGTTTTTAAAACGTTCAGATAAGACTTTCGTCTTATTTTTCTTCTTAGAAGAATGTTTGCTTTGTTTATGCAGGTCGTTCTGCTTCGCTTTCTTTTGTTTATGCAGTGCAGTCTGCTTCGCTTCGGCCCCATTCACCAGAACTCGACCGTTTCGCATTGGTGGGTTTGTTTTTTTAAGAGACTTATTCATGTTTCATTAAAATGTTACAGCAATGCTGTTCCCTCCAACGTATCTAAGGTGTCTAGATACAAGACAATTCATTAAGGTATGAATCAAGCACATATTTTATTTTATATTTTCTATTTTTTATTTTATTTTTGAACAAAAATTTGAATCGAGAGAAAGAATCATTGAAAAAATCATCCCATCAAGCATTAAACAAGTTACTCGATCAAAAATTTGAACTTTTCTTATGCAAAGGTGAAACATTTACACTTTCAGGGGGAAAGAACAAAACCCCTTTTACTCCATTGTACAAACATATAGTTTAACGCGAAACTATATGAGCCTACACATAGTTTCGAACAGAGCTACATGATTTAACACGAAACCACATAATTCCGAACATTTTCATTAATGCAGCATAAAGATTTACGTGTTTCGTTCGGAAACCAGTATATTACATTAACTACGTAAATAACTGCGATATGCAATCTACAGCAAGCACGTTATTGTGGGGTGTGGTGGAGTACTCACACCCCTAAAAGCCTCCCCATCGTGGGGAGGCAAAGCTTAGTTGATCGACTAAGCACGCTAAACAAAATGAACATTTTATTCTTCTTTGGTACGGTCAGTTTTTGAGACTTTAAAAGCGGCGTCTCCCTCCGCATCATTATTAATATTTATATTATTAGAATTAGTAGTAAGCAATTTAAAATCTTAAGATCAGTGCATCG
>Ga0075515_10992913_pt1 | contig 8582 bp, 3 predicted proteins | sample DEB08_RNA2_13_FD_73475 | JGI IMG/M metagenome (GOLD analysis project Ga0075515, IMG submission 73475) | Aqueous microbial communities from the Delaware River and Bay under freshwater to marine salinity gradient to study organic matter... | ecosystem: Environmental > Aquatic > Marine > Coastal... | reverse complement strand
ATTAATTTATAAAAAAAAAGTAGTAATATCTATTAAGATAACTTACTTTTTAATTCGTCAATCTGTTTTTGTTGGTCTTTGATAGATTCTATAAGAAGTCCTACTATTTTATCGTAATCTACACCCTTATATCCATTATCTCTATCTTTTACCAACTGAGGAAGTACTTTCTCTACATCTTGAGCAATAACCCCCACATTTGGTAGAGATTTTTGTATTTCTGATGCATTATCATTCCAATCCCATGTTACACCTTTTAATTGTTGTACTTTTTCGATTGGATTTGAAATTACTTCAATATTATCCTTTAATCTTCTATCTGAAGATGAATATGCAACAACATCACCAGTAAATGTACCAGTTGCACCATTTATATTACCAAATGTTACATTATCAGTCGTTCCTAAACCTAAATTATCTCTAGCAGTTGATGCATTCGCCAAATCAGATAAGTTACTTGATTTTGCCAATTTAGTACCAACAGTAGTTGTTAATGAGGCCAGACCTGATTGGTCATCTGCTAATGAAGCTGATAATTCTCCAAGTGTATCTAATGTTGAACCAGCATTCCCAATAATATCATCGATTCTACCTTGTACGAATGCCGTAGTTGCTAATCTCGTTGAAGAGTTTGATGCATCTTGAGTAGTTGCAGTTGGGTTACCAGTAAATGCTGGTGAACTAAACATAGTTGCCTTTGATTCGTTGGTTACATTACCTAAACCTACATCTGAAGCAGATAATGATACTTGTGAAGAACCACTAATTACTCCTTCAGCATCTAACTTAGTTTTTACAAGAGCATCTGTATAACCAACTTTACTTGAGTTAGTAGTAATTGCTGATGCCTGGCCACCTGTTATAGTTGTTGGTTGGTTTTGTATTGAATCATAATCTACTTGAGATGAACCACTAATTACAGTTTTAGTATTCATTCTAGCATCTACATTACTATCAAAGTTCGTAATTGAGTTAGCATTTACTTGAGATGAACCACTAATTACTCCTTCAGCATCTAATTTAGTTTTTACTCTTGCATCTGTATAATATGCATTTGTTCCTTCTGAAAGATTTGTTGTACTAAATCCACTAAGTGATATTTGTGATGAACCTGAAATTACACCATCTGCATCTAATTTTGTTTTTACATTACTATCGAAGTTTGTGATAGTATTTGCATTTACTTGTGAAGAACCACTTATAACTCCTTCCGCATCTAATTTTGTTTTTACAAGTGAATCTGTATATCCAGTTTTTGAATTGTTAGTTGAAACATTACTTTCTAATGTATCTAAATCAACTGCCTGTGTTATTGTTATATTTGATAACTTAGTTGCTTGTGCAGAAGATATTGTAGTTGGTTGATTTTGTATATTATCGTAATCAACTTGAGATGAACCACTAATAACAGTTTTTGCATCCATTCTGGCATCTACATTAGAATCAAAGTTACTAATTGTATTTGCATTTACTTGTGATGAACCAGAGATTACACCTAAACTATTTAAGTGTGATGTGTTATCTGTATTATTATATTTATCTAAATCAGAAATTTGAGATTCTGTAATTGTTACTTGAGAAGAACCACTAATTACTCCTTCAGCATCTAACTTAGTTTTTACATTACTATCGAAGTTTGTAATAGTGTTTGCATTTACTTGAGATGAACCACTAATTACACCATCTGCATTTAATTTTGTTTTTACTCTTGTATCGGTATAGTAAAGATTATCTGAACCTTCAGATAAATCCTCAGTATTAAATCCACTCAATGATACTTGAGCAGAACCACTAATAACACCATCAGCATCTAATTTTGCCTTTACATTTGAATCAAAGTTTGTGATTGAATCAGCATTTACTTGTGATGAGCCTGAAATTACAGTTTCCGCATCTAATTTTGTTTTTACTCTCGTATCTGTATAATAAAGATTTGAAAATTCTGCTACATCTGCGGTACTTGTTGGTAAGTTAAAGTAAGTTGAACCATCATTTGTAAACTGCCATCTATCTGTACTTTCTTTGAATTGGAATCTTACATTTGTAGAAGTACCTCTTTCTATTTCAATACCACCATCTTGTGAAGGAGTTCCACTTTCATCAGAATTAAGAACTATTATGTTATCACCAATGTTAACAGTATTTGAATTTACACTTGTTGTAGTTCCACTTACTGTTAAGTTACCAGTAATAATTACATTATCATCAAATGTTTGGTCACCAGAGTGTGATGAACCACTTAATACTGCTTCAGTATCTAATTTTGTTTTTACAGCATTATTAAAATGATTTGAACCAGTATCTAATGTTAAACTTCTACTTACTGTGATATCACCACCACCTGTTAATCCTCGTCCACTACCAATTGTAATAGATGAGTGGTCAATGTGTTCGTTTGCAACAAAGTTTGTAGTTGCATCATGGTCTACTTGTGATGAACCACTAATAACACTATCACTTACTGTAAGTGTTATTGTTTCATCTGAATTTTGGTTAAGAGTAAATGAACCCCCACCATCTAATCCAGCTCCTGCGGTAACTGTAATTGTATTATTATTAACATCACTTGCTAATTGATTTACCTGGTCTGAACCAGATACTACACCACTTGGTAAAATTTGTGTTACATTACCTGCAGTTACAGTACCTAAAGTTGTAATCGATGATGCTCCAGTAAATCCTGTCTTATCTCCACTTTGTAATACTACTTGTGAAGAACCACTAATTACAGTTTCTGCATCTAATTTTGTTTTTACAAGTGCATCTGTATATCCAACTTTACTTGTGTTAGCAGTAATTGCTGATGCTTGAGCTCCACTAATTGTTGTTGGTTGATTTTGTATTGAATCATAATCAACTTGAGATGAACCAGAGATTACAGTATCGGCATCTAATTTTGCTTTTACATTTGAATCAAAGTTTGTGATTGAATCAGCATTTACTTGAGATGAACCACTAACTAAACCACTTGGGAGTTGTTCAGAACCAGAGATTACACCTAAACTATTAAGATGGTCTGTGTTATCTGAATCTGTATATGATGTTACACCATCTAAAGAAGTACCATCACCCACAAATGAACCAGTAAATGTAGAAGTACCAGCAACATCACCAAAATTATCTCCACTTACTCTACCACTACCAAAATCAGTAGCAACATTTAGTAATTGTGCTGAACCTGAAATTACCCCTCCTTTTATATGAGCGGTTAAAGTATCATTTGTTAAAATTAAATCTATTTGTGCAGTATCTCCAACTGCGAAGTTTGTTTGAGTTGATAAATCAATAGTACCACTAGCCGAACCAAGTTGTACTTGAGATGAACCTGAAATTACGCCTACTGAATCTAAACCACTAACAAAAGTACCTTTCTTTTCTGTACCACTATCTGAGGTATCAGAGAATAACATATTATCATCCCCAACGATTGTACCTGCATCTAATAAATCAATGTTAAATGTACTTGCTGCGATACCAGTAAGGTTTGAACCATCACCAATAAATGAACCAGTAAACGAACCACTAAAATCGGATTTGGGAGTTACACCAGTATCAGCACCACTTGAATCAACTTGAATTGTTTGTAATGTGCCGTTTTCTACTTTAAGAATTATTTGATTACCACTCGAATCTGCTGGGAAGAATAGTGAACCGGATACTTTGGGGTTATGTATAATCATTTTCTTTTTTTCCTATTTTAATTTATTTAAAAAGTTTCTCCATCTACTGTTGATATAACGGTTGCCGCACCTGTTCCGGTTACATCACCAGTTAAGGTTACTTGTGCTGAACCACTAAACACACCAGCAGTATTCATTTCGGCAACTACTGCCGTATTCAATCCTGAAATATTATCACTACTAATTGAACCACTTACTATTTGTCCACCTCTTGCTGCAACAACATATCCACTCTCTTGAGTTGGGAATGTTATTAATACATTATCATTATCTACTATCTTTAAAGTATCAGGTATAATTTGAAAATCGTTTGAATCATAAACTTGAACAATTACATTAGGTGAATCTAAATTGTGTTCTACACTCCAAGAATATGAGTTAGTAAAAGTTTGTTTTACAGTTGCGTTTTGTGATACTGAAATATTTGTTAGTAAAGAACCATCACCAGCAAAATATGATGCCGAAATTGAACCACTCATTTCAATAGAACCAGAACCTACAAAATCATTTGTAATAAATTCTTGTATTGTATCAGCCGAACCACTTTTACGAAGGAATACTTTCCCATCGTAAACATTCATTGCTAATTCACCTATTGATAAGTCTGAAGTTGTGGGTTTGTTACCTGTTGATAAGTTTCTCTTTAGTTTAATTATTTGAGCCATTATTTAATCTTCCCTTTTAGTTCATTAACTTCATTATTAAGATGTTTTATACCTTCAATTAGGAGTGAAACCAATTTATCATATTTTACTGCCTTGTATCCATCTTGCCTTGTTTGAACTAATTCGGGTAAGATTTCTTCTATTTCTTGAGCAATAACTCCATAATCTTTACCTTTATAAATATTTTGTTTTTCTTCATTCCATACAAAACTATTACCAGAAATCTGATTTATTTTTTCAAGTGGATTTTCGATTGGTTTTATATTGTTTTTTAATTCTATATCTGAAGAAGCATAAGCAACGATATCACTTGATGCTTTTATTGTACCAACTGCATAAACATCATCGGATATATTGAACCTTGAATTACCATGGTCCCAGGTAATTGATTCATCAGCACCACTAATGTGTAAACCAGCTCCATCTGCCTGAGCCGATGTTGTTGAACCACTCGCTACTGATATTAATTTATCTTCAATGTTTAATTCTGCAGTGTTTAATGTTACAGTTGTACCTTGAACTGTTAAGTCTCCACTTAATAGTAAGTCACCAAACTGAACATTATCAGTTGTATTTAAATCTTGGTTAATTGAATCAAGATTTGATTTGTTTGTATGTGTGTGTGAATCTGTTTCTAATGAATCGATTCTTGAATCTAATGATGTTGAAACCGCTGTACCTATGAAAGCATCATTTACTTGTGCTGAACCACTTATAACTCCACCTTTAAGATTTGCAGTAATTGTATTAGTAGTTCTAATTAAATCAACTTGAGCAGTATCACTAAATGTAAGAGGATTTTCATGAGATTCACCTTCTAAAGTATCTAATCTATCATCAATAGAAGTTGATACCGCAGTTCCTATAAATAAACTATTAATTTGAGATGAACCTGATACTACACCATCTGAATTTAATTTAGTTTTTACTCTTGTATCGGTATAGTAAAGATTAGATGAACCTTCAGATAAATCATCTGTAAGGAAAATATTATCCCCATTTCCATCTGTAGCAGATAATGATACTTGTGAAGAACCACTAATAACACCATCAGCATCTAATTTTGCCTTTACATTAGAATCAAAATTTGTAATTGTATTTGCATTTACTTGAGAAGAACCAGATATAACACCATCAGCATTTAATTTTGTCTTTACTCTTGAATCTGTATAGTAAAGATTTGAGGAATGTTCTGAAACATCAGCGGTATTAAATCCTGTCTTATCTGCATCATTAAGAACTACTTGAGATGAACCACTTACTACACCATTTGGTAATGTTGTATCTGATGAATATAATTCAACACCTGCTTGGAAATGTGCAGAACCAGTATCAATTGCTAATACAATATTACCTTGTTGTCCATATTCACCTCCAACTTGTGTACCTTGTGTTGTGTGTTTAATACCAGTATTTGCTGAACTATATAGAGAAGTATCATTTACCGCAGTTATATCACCAGCACCTGCCGCAACAAGAGCGGCATCAACCGCAGCGTTGGTTGGTATCGAGTTAGGGTCATCCGCAACTGAAGATGATACATTAAAGAAAGCTGCCGTTCCTAATGTTCTTTTCTTAAGTACTCCACTTACATCAAATATAGCATCTAAGTTAGATGAAACACCAGAATCTAAACCACTAAGTGTTAATCCTGTAAATGTTGGTGAATCACCAGATTGTAAGCCAGTATCTACATCTGTATTAGAACCATTGATTGTTGCTCTTACAGTACCTTGTGATGGTGAACTAAATGTAGAACCACTAACAACTGTTTTCGCATTCATTCTAGCATCTACATTACTATCAAAGTTTGTTATAGTATTTGCATTTACTTGTGATGAACCAGAGATTACACCTTCTGTATTTAATTTAGTTTTTACTCTTGTATCAGTATAGTAAAGATTTGTTGAACCTTCTGATAAATCCTCAGTATTGAATCCACTAAGTGATACTTGAGAAGAACCACTTATAACTCCATCTGCATTTAATTTAGCTTTTACATTAGAATCGAAATTCGTAATTGTATTTGCATTAACTTGTGAAGAACCTGAGATTACTCCTTCAGTATTTAATTTTGTCTTAACTCTTGTATCTGTATAATAAAGATTACTTCCTTCTGCTACATCATCAGTATCAAATCCTGTCTTATTTGCATCATTTAATACTACTTGTGATGAACCACTAATTACACCATCTACATTTAATTTTGATTTTACATTAGAATCAAAGTTTGTTATAGTATTTGCATTAACTTGAGATGAACCAGAGATTACACCTTCTGTATTTAATTTTGTTTTTACTCTTACATCTGTATAATAAAGGTTAGTTCCTTCTGATAAGTTAGTTGTTGTTGATGTTCCTAAGTAAGAACCACTATGTACATTTTCTGAGTTTAATTTTGTTTTTACTCGTGCATCTGTATAGTAAAGGTTAGTTGCTTCAGTTACTTGGTCTGTATCAATACCAGTTAACAATCCACCCTCTCCTTTAAATCCTACCGATGAACTTACTTGAGCATCAAATACGAATTGAGATGTATTGTGGTCCCAGACTAATGATTTGTTTGCACCATCTATCTCAATACCTGCACCATCAGCGGCCGCTGAATCAGCTGAACCACTTGCAACAGTAATAAGTTTATCTTCGATTCTTAATTCAGTAGAAGATATTTCTGTTGCCGAACCTAAAACAGTTAAGTTACCAGTTACTTGTACATCACCTGTGAAATCACCATCAGCGAATGTTACATTATCAGTTGTTGCAATTCCTTGATTAGATGAACCTAAGTAACCCCATTGAGTATTTGATATTGTTACTGAATTTATATTTGCTACTTGAGATGCTTCACCACTTGTTAAAGATACTCCCTTAACTTTATCTACTGTAGCGTTATCAGCGTTACCACTAATATCACCACCCATTGGTACTTGTGATGAACCACTAATTACAGTTTCAGTATTTAATTTTGTCTTAACCCTTGCATCAGTATAATAAAGATTTGAACCTTCTGCCAAATCACCAGTATCTAAGTGATTTAAGTTTACTTGTTCCGAACCACTAATTACAGTTTCAGTATTTAATTTATCTTTTACATTAGAATCGAAGTTGGTAATTGTATTTGCATTTACTTGAGATGAACCACTAAATATTGTGTGAGTTGCATTTGATTTTTCTTCATATCGTGAATCTAACGATGCCGAATCAGCTTCTTGTAAATCTAATCTTGAATCTACTGATGTTGAGAATGGGCCTTCTAACTCATCTAACCTTGAATCTACTGATGTACTAAAAGCTCCTTCAATAACATCTAATCTTGATTCATGGTCTGAGCCAGTTGTTTCTAATAATACTATTCTTCCTCTATGATTTGAACCACTTGATTCTGCATTATCTAATCTTAAATCAACAGATGTTGAGAATGCTCCTTCTATTGTATCTAATCTCGATTCATGGTCTGAACCGGTTGTTTCTAATAATACTATTCTTCCTCTATGATTTGAACCACTTACTTCAGCATTGTTCATTCGTGTTTCATGGTCTGAACCAGTTGCTTCTAAATCTTCTACTCTACCTCTATGATTTGAGCCAGTTGCCTCTACTTCTTCAATTCTATTTCTGTGATTTGAACCTGTAAGTTCTGAGTTATCTAATCTTGTATCTACTGATGAACTATAATCTGTGAAGTTTGTTACTGATGAAGAAAGTATTCCACTACCAGGAACTTGAATATCTTCTATTGAAGCAGATACTACAAATAAGTTTGAATATCTTGATGATACAGTACCTAATGAAAATGTATTATCTGTTTGTGGGATTAATGAACCACTTAATGAAGCATTGATGTTGATGTTATCAGTTGAACTATCACCATCACCTAAAAATATATCACCACCTAAAACAATGTTACCAGCAATATTTGCATCTCCTTGTAGTTCAAGATTCGATGCACTTATATCTCCACTTGCGGAAAAATGTGAACCGGTTACATCACCTAATATATAAAATGAACCACTATTGGATTCATTTAATTTTGTTAAAGTTTTATATGTAGTATTTGAACCACCACCATCACCAAGTAGAATAGTACCTAACGAAGTATCATAGAATAACTCCGATTCTTGTAATGATGTAAATGATGTTCCTCTTCTAAGTTTTAATATTGCAGCCATCTATTAGATATTCCTGTTAATTGTATATAAATATACCCCTTTCAAATTTAATGAGGGTTTGAGTATAT
>Ga0075515_10055004_pt1 | contig 8636 bp, 5 predicted proteins | sample DEB08_RNA2_13_FD_73475 | JGI IMG/M metagenome (GOLD analysis project Ga0075515, IMG submission 73475) | Aqueous microbial communities from the Delaware River and Bay under freshwater to marine salinity gradient to study organic matter... | ecosystem: Environmental > Aquatic > Marine > Coastal... | reverse complement strand
CTTTCTTTAAACTCAGTTATCAATATATTAAATATTAATGAAATAATACTTAAAACTAAAAAATGAGAGATTAACAAGCTGAATGTCAGAAGTAAAATTTTCCTAAAATTCAATTGCCCACCAACGCTGTATGCAAGTAAAAAGGTTTTTCCATGTCCCGGTTCAAAAGCATGCAAACAGCCCAATAAGAATATTGAAGTGGATGTTAGTGCTTCATTCAATTATCAGTATGAGATATAGGTAAGTGAGGAAGTGTAACTTTTAATAAACTTTATTCAGCCAGAACACTTTCTACTATCATAAGAATATCATTGATTGAAACCGTGCCATCTAAATTCATATCAGCATTTTGTGCCTGCTCCTGATCAAACTCAAGATAACCAATTAGATAGTTAACTGTAACAATTACATCTAGTACGTTAACAATGCTATCATTATTCACATCACCAAAATTAATATTTAGAGGAGGAACTGCACCCACAGGAAATTCAATTCCATCGAGCCAAGCACAATCTTGTCCATAACTTGTTGCTTCATCTTTAATGTATGCCCAGCGCAATGAGTGTTCACCAATTGGTAAATTAACACTATATTCATTCCAATCAGTTTCTCCACCAATCATTAAATTCTGAGGTTGATCATCAATATAAAATTCTAAATAGTCACCAGATTCTGAGGATGTTTTTGCCCAAAAAGTTAATTCACCACCATAAATTATATTCATATCAATCGCAAGTTCTGAACTTTGATTATGGCCAATATCACCAGACATGGCAGAAAAATTTCCTACGTATGAATCTGCATTAGTAGTCCAATCAGAGTTACCTGAATGTTCCCATGCGTAGGATGAAAAATTTCCAGTTTCAAATCCTTCTGTCATTAACCCTATTGTTACAGGGAGAGAATATATATGTTGATAATTTGTACCGCTTGACCCAATGATAAGTCCAGCTATTGCAGTATGTCCTATTGGAGTTTCTGATGAAGCTGAAACCTCAATACTCAAAGTCATTATATTACTTTCACCTGGATTGTTATTCCAGATTATTTGATCATCATAAACTGGATCACTAAAAATAATATATGGATCAGATGATGTAATATTAAAATTTGGATTCATTAGTGAAGCGCCACCTATATTTTTCAAAGAGATCTCTAAAAACACGGTTTCACCTGGATCAAAAATACCATTACCACCATCGAATATATTCAACATATCCGTTTGGAAATCAGGAGAGAATACAGTTGTAGTTGTTGAATAATCCCATGCCTGGGATTCATCTTCAATTGAAAATTGTAGTTCTGCCTCTGATCCATTTTCAATATTCCAATTCACTTCTATATCAAAAGGCCCAACAATTGTTTCGGTGTCCGGAAACATAGTTTCAACAATTATTTCATTATTCAAAATATTGAATGAGCCATCGCTGTTATCAAGTGTAACTGTTAACGTAGAAGATGTATCTTGCCCCACATTTTGAATTGTTACATAAATTTGAGCTTGTCCACCAAATATCAATTGATCTTCTTCCAAGGAATTAATAATTGATAAATTATTCATCAAAATATATGCACCCTCAGGTGCAATTGCATTAATTGAAGTTTCATACGGCAACTTATTGTAAGCTGTAACAACAATATTTAATTCTCCAGGAACTTCAATTTCATTTTCAAAAGCAAGAATAGCAAAACCAGAAGCATCTGTATAGGTCGAAGCTAGAAGTATATCATCTTTAGAAACTGCAACTAAAGCACCACTCTGATCTGTATTAAACGTCATCTCTGTTGCACCGATGATAAGCACATCATCATGAGACACAGTCATTTCTGATGGGGTATCAGATCTAAGGACAACTGAAGGATCTCCAAAAAGTGTCCAGTAAAATGTCTCATCATATCCTGCAGAACCATAACTATCATTCATTTTATTCATTCCATTAAATGATATTCCACCAAATGTTCTCTTAATATTTTCTGAGTAGGATTCAACAAAAATGGCATTCATTTCGTCTTGCCCTTCCATTGGAGGATTCCATCCTTGGTTGACCGTAGACATCAGAGTACCGATTGCTCCAGTGGGGTTACCTTCAGAATCTGTTGCTCTTAACCAAGTTTCTGCAAAACAAGTCCCTAAATGAAATTCACCATTTACACATGCAACCGACCATATAAAAGGCCATTTACCTGTATTTTCAAGACCATCAACATCAGTATTATTCATTGGGCAACCATTACCCCATGAACTATTGGATCCGTGACCGGTGTAATTAATTAGAGATCTCCCTTCATTAATTGCAGCTTCTCCATCTGCAACTGTGCCACTAGGATCGTACACTTGATCTATTTCTATGTAGGTATAATCTAGTAATAAGTCTCTAATATTATTTAAATGTTCTAGATCAGTTTCATTATCATCTCCGGGTCCCTGATTAGATGCGAACCCGCTACCTTTTTTAAACCAATTAGAATTAAGATTAGGATTCATTTCATATAATATAGTTCTATTTACCATCGTTTGAATATGGCCAGTATTCTCACCTGAAAATCTTCCAATTATCAAATCAGGGTAATAGTCATTACCGGCAACAAAAGAAAATGTATTATCTGAAGGACTATTTGAACCTGCACCATCAGATCTTCGGATTGACTCAATTTGGCCGATATCTCCTACTAATAGGACAAAAGCCGTTCCATTAGCATAATAATGATCTGAAATATATTGAGCCATCTGATCTACATCACCAATTTCTGCAACATCAATTATTTCTGTTGGTATACCTTTGTAATTTTTCCAATCAACAAAAGTCTGCATTTCTTCAATAAAATCACCATGACTTATTACTAACATTGATCCCTGCTCTGTTAATATATCATACCTGTCCGTCATATTGTAATTAATGAAATGATCTTTGTACATTTGTTCAAACTCTCGAGAACCGGATTTAGAAGGAATAACCAATAATGGATTAATCGGGTTGCTTTGATCCGGTTCAACTTTTATAATAATCTTGGAATATATTCTCGCTACCTTTTGTATTGGATTATACTGAACCGGCTGCATTACAATTGCCTGACCTCTTGTAGAACGCATTATATAAGGTTCTCTCATGTATACTATTTCTTTGGGGTACCATTCATCTTTTTCGTATGCATCACCATAAGTATGAGGGATCGAATTCGGATCAATATCCCTAGTAATATTTCCTTTAGAAGAAATTATATTTTCAATTTCTATATCAATATATTCCGCCTCAATGATTGAAAACTTCATGTTTAATAAATTTGGAATAATTATGGATTTGGCATTCAACGGTAAATCAGGAGCTCCATTCTCAAGCATTGGTACACTCCCAGGAAATGAAATCTTTTTCTTTCCATTCTTCATTTTTTCTATGTTGTAGCCATGTAATATGAACTCTACCTGAATCTCATTATCTGCAGTCTCATTTACAAACCATTGTGATTTTACTGGTTCATCTGAACTTATGGAAACCCACTCAGCCAATAAGGCGATAGGTGAAAATAAAAAAGCGCTAATTAATGCTTTTAGTATTGGTCTCATACGTTCTCCATGGTACTTTTTAGAACAAACAGCTTTAATTAAACAATTTGTTATAATATCGATCTATAATATAGATTATTTATAGGGTAATAGTCCAATTTAGAATCTTTTTTTTCACCAATGCTAATTCTTCTAATTTATTACGTTTTTTTAATCCATTTGAATATATGGAAAGTTTCTTCAATAAGACTTCTTTAGCATCAGTAGTTTGTTCTTTTGTTAACATTTTTGATGCTAAAATTTTTTCCAATGATTGTATCCTAAAATGTTCAATACCATTTTCAACTTTCGACAACTGATCTTTATGGCCTCCATACTTTTTTATGAAAGGGGTTTCTAAATATGTTACATGATATTTTGATGCAATTCTAATCCATAAATCATAATCTTCACATACCGAAAGATCCTCATCAAAATTTCCAATACCCTCAAAAACGTTTCTATGTATCATGATTGAAGATGGAGACATGCGACAAAATTCAAGACATTTATCAAAAATATAACCACCATATTTTTGATGTTTCTTCATTTGATTAACACGAACTCCATTTCTAATCCAAATTTCGTTTGTATGGGAGACAAGGATAGTAGGGTTTTGTTTTAAATTTTCTTTTTGTTTTTCTAATTTATTTGGAAGCCATTCATCATCCGAATCCAAAAAAGCTATCCAATCCCCCTTAGATTCTACTATGCCTCTATTTCTAGCTTTACTCACACCGCTTCTTGATTGATAGAAGTATTTAATTGTTGGATATTCATCGTGAATGAGGTGTTTTGTTTCATCAGTTGAACCATCATCCACAATTATTATTTCATAAGGTTTATAGGTTTGCTCTAAAATTGAATTTATAGCCCTGCCAATCATTTTATATCTGTTAAACGTTGGTATTATTACAGATATTTTCATTTATTAATCAAATAGAAATGAAAATTGATTTAAAATAATCTTTGAGGGTATACTCCATGAGAAATCAGATCTTTAATTTTTGCTACAACAGAAGGATGATCTTCCTTATAGGTTACACCAAACCAATTTTCATCACTATTTAAAACATGAACTGTTTCTTTTTTTGATTGAATCAAATTATTTACCACTGTCGGAATCAAAAATTCACTTTTTAACTCGTTTCCTTCATGTTTAAGAAAGTCAATAAACATCTCATTCAAGTATTTAAATAAACTAGGTGTAAATCCCCAAACATTCATAGAAACCTTCTCGCTTCCATCGAAAACGAACTCTTTATTATCAGAAATTATTCTATCCTTAGCAGCCTCTAATCCGTGTGTCTCAACAACGGTTCTTAGCTTTTGATCAATCACGGTACAAAGACCTCGACTTACAGAACCATTTGAAGATAGTGTATTATCCAACCGAAATGAAACCATTGAAAACTTTCTCGATTCTTCTTGATAATAATCTGCTACAACTTTAAATGTTTTTCTTCCATAGAAGTCATCACCATTTATAACAACAAAGGGTTCATTAATTAACTCTTCTGCTGAAAGGATAGCATGTCCTGTACCCCATGGTTTTAGTCTATTGCTTGGACAAGAAAAATCTTTTGGTAGATGGTTAATATCTTGAAAGGCAAATTCAATTTTTATTCTATCTGAAAATTTATCAGAGATTTTCTCTTTGAATAAATTTTCAAAATCCTTTCTAATAATAAATACAACTTTAGAGAATTCTGCTTCTATTGCATCATATATAGAATAGTCAATAATGGTTTCACCATGAGGACCAATTGGCTCTAATTGCTTTAAACCACCGTATCTTGAACCCATTCCTGCTGCCATTACAAGTAATGTTATATTTTTCATTTATTATTTCCTGATAAAAAAAGGGGTTTGAAAAAACCCCTTTAGATTGGTATACAATTTGTTACTTATTATTTATAAAATTTTGCCCACTTAGAATCTGGTGCGGAAGCAAGCAGTTCTGTTTCTAGCTCACTTGCTTTCGCTTTATTATTTAATTTTTTATAAATTTGAATTACATAGTGAGTTACCTCTGGAATCTTTTTATTTTCTGGGTTTTTTTCTTTTAATACAGTTAATGTGTTTAAAAGTTTACCTAAGGCTTTATTGAGCTGAATTTCACTTGGCCCTTTCATTGATTGCCTGTAGTACAAATGATGAAGAGCCTCATCCTCAGCTTCTGCTCCACGCACCCCAGCAACCGTCGTGACTTTTTCTACTTCATATTCTTTAGTAGTAACTTCTTCAATTTCGTTCCAGACGGTGTTGTCCCACATTGCATCAAGATCTAATTCTTCATCTTGAGCATATAGCATACCCATTGCGAAGATAGAGATTATATATATTTTTTTCATAGCTATACCTTTATTACGATAATATTATTTATTAAAATACTTTTTCACTGCTAGAAGAAGACCACCAAATGCCAACCACACCATGCCACCTATAGGACCTTGATTAGGAGGTGTCGGTAGCGCAGGCGGATCCTGAGCAAGAACAATGGTCAGCATGCTGAATGCAACAACCAAGAGAGTAATAAGTTTCTTATTCATCATATTTTCCTATTTAATATACGTTATTTTTTGATTAAATGTTTCTATTCCAACGACCAGATTCACCAAATACAATCCAGAAGAAAGATTCCCAGGGTTCCAACTTACCTGATGATTACCTGGCACCATATATTCATGAACCAATGTCGCAACCTGTCTTCCAGTAATGTCAAATATATCTAAAGAGACCATATCCGCATCCTTTAGATCAAAACTAATAACTGTACTTGGATTAAATGGATTTGGATACGCTTCATTTAATGTAACACGCTCAGGAATGATTTCGTCATCTATAGCAGCAGTTGTAATACCATAAACCGTTAATGTGAACTGAGACTCGCCTACCGCTGGATACGTTCCCATAAAACCTCCAGCTGTTTCAAAGCTACCTTTATTCAAAGTAGAAATGCCCGTAGATACACCTTGCGTTAGATGTATTGCTTGTCCAGTCACATTATCAGTCAACCCAAGCGTAATCCCTTCAGGTAAATTCGATATATCCCAGCTAAATTCAATTTGTTCTGCTTGAGTTTCATAGCCATTATCATTTTCAGGTGTAAGCATCATCACATCCATAGCCATCGTAAGATCCGTAGTAAGGTCCGAAGGTAAATTGTTAATCGCCAATGATTTATTCGACTCATAAATCATGCTTGTTAAATGTTCTACTAAAGACATAGGAACCAGTCGATCTGCATCTGCTGGGTCCAAGTTAATCTCTCCTTCAGGAGTAAAAGATAAATAAGTAGAACTACTATACGTACCATTGCTAAAGGTGAAAACAGCATGACCATTAGAACCATCTGTAGTCGTTCTACTTGGAGCGCTTACACTTCCTTTTTTAATACTTTGTTCTGTAAACTGGAATGTATTTCCACTTTCAGTTGCTTGAATCCAAAAACCTTCAAAAGGCTTAATCTCTCCATCATCAATCGTACCTATATTACCATTATGAAACTTATAACCAGGATTATCGAGGTCTAATGCATACACCGTTTTGTTAAATAGTCCGTCATTATCAGATACCATTTGAGTGATATCTACAGCAAGACCATACGGATTCCCCATCATGTTCCACTCACTCGGTTCTGTCGTTACAGAAATACCTATTTGCTGTTGTGGACCATCGATACTTATGGTAACGGGAAGATCATCCACACCGTCAAAATCTGTATCAGCATATACATACATCAAAAAACCTTTTCCTGCAGTTAGTGCATCTGCACTAAAATCTGTTACAGAGTTCCACTCATTCCCGAACGTCCATATATTTGGATTAGAGTTAGGATTGTCTGAACCTAGAGCTCCTTGTGTCCATAACTCGTCTAAAAGGTCCTCATAAATTAAACCCGATACTGGACTGGAGAACATACGGAAGCCAGACTCACCGGAGACTTCTACGCTATGTAAACTCACTGCAAGAGTGTAACTCTGAGTGCCAATACCGCCATTCCCATCATCCGCACTTAAAACAATAGCATGTAATCCTCCATCCGATAAACTTGGAGTACCACTTAATACAGTGGAAGAGGAAGATTCCCAGGTCGCTCCATGAATCGTTCCATTATTACCATTACTACTTAAATCCGTTAAGGTAATACCTTCTCCTTCATTGAAATCCCAGTATCCAACAAGACCGGCTTCACTACCGTTTATAGGCGTAGATATGTTCAACTGAATTTCGTCCTGAGATAATTCATAATCCCAAATTGATACCTTGCTAATATTACCTGCAAATTCACCAAAAAATGGTTGCCCTCCTGCTCTATGTACTCTTCCGAAATTTACCCAATGTTGGTTAGGATATAATTGCCTATATCCAAAATCTTCACTATGAATATTTTCACCATTTAAATAAAAATTTATCATACCATTATCAAAGGTGATTGACAAATTATATAAGATTCCCTCCTGAATTAAATTTGGTGGTGTTGCAACTTGTGCCGTGTGCAAATCATATTGATTATGCATCGTACTAAAATATATAGATCCATCATTTCTTATGTCGATTTGGAAGTGATGCCTTTCCCCATATGGATTCCCAACAAAATCTCTTCTAGCAATCAAGCTATATTGAGTAGGTGGAATTTGCTCGATGATAAATTCAGCTTGTAATGTGAGCTCATCTACTAGATTTTCAAAAGATTGACTACTTGGAATTTCAACGTAATCATCCACCCCATCAAAACTAAGAGAATTAGAATTATTGTTACTGACAGACAACCATTCAGGTTTTGTTGTAGCTGTGATGACTACATCATCTCCATCCACATCACTAGATGAAATTGTATATTCATAAACAGAGCCATCTAATGCATCAACCGGAGGGGTTGATGTAATTGAGGGATTTGAATTTGATGGACCTGAACCTGTGATTACCACTAAGCCATCACCAGTATTTAAATCTGAAGATATGTAGGTTCCAGTAAAGTAGTTTCCTCCACCACCACCCGATCCGACGCGAGTAGCACCGCCGCCACCACCAGAGTAGCCACCACCACCACCAGCATTTGCTTCAAAATTAGCATGTAATCCTGCACCAG
>Ga0075515_10086086_pt1 | contig 8951 bp, 9 predicted proteins | sample DEB08_RNA2_13_FD_73475 | JGI IMG/M metagenome (GOLD analysis project Ga0075515, IMG submission 73475) | Aqueous microbial communities from the Delaware River and Bay under freshwater to marine salinity gradient to study organic matter... | ecosystem: Environmental > Aquatic > Marine > Coastal... | reverse complement strand
AAGAACTTTAAATTCTGTCCTGCACTATCAAGCATGAACGATGCTGTAATCTCATCAGGTATAACATTAGATGGTCTTCTATCAAAAGGACCAATAGAGTTTCTTTTAATATCTACAGGTACAACAGAAGCACCAGGCAAGTTTACGTTATCACAAAAGAATACTAAATCTTGAGCAGCAGCTGCCCCACCCCAAGGCGGAGTTGCAATCCTAACAACATACCTATTGGCACGTGCTAAGCTGTTTCTTTCTTGCATCTTTCCAATAAAGTTGTTAAGATTAAATTGAGAGTCAGCGCCTGTGGCGGTCTTCTCTAACCCTATTCCTTTAAAAAGGTTAAATGCGTCTTTTGCTACGTCTAAAATTTTAGCCATTTCTTTCTCTTCGTTTCTGTATGGAGTCTCTCCATACTTTATTTATACTAGATCCTCTAAACCTAGCTAGAGGCATCATCATAATTGCATCCCAACCAACTGGCGGGATATACAAAAAGTTTCCAATAACATTGTTCTTTCTATATCTTTTCCACATAGGCTTAAACGATCTAAGGTTAAATCTTTTTGACATAAACTCATAATTAACTCTATTGGTATTCAATCTAGCTCTAATTGATCTTCCTATATCCTTAGCTTGAACTTCAGGCGCTATGATAAATCTATAAAGTTCATCCATTAATTCAGCTCTATAGATAGGAGGCAAGTAATGAAAGTTTATTCCTTGGAAGTATGTTGGATAAACGTTAACAACTAGAACAACAGGGAACATATCATAGTAAGGTAGAATTTCTCTATTAGACTTATTAACAGGATTGTATTTAAACATATAAAATCGTCCTGGTAAAAGTCTTTTAGTTCTTCCAACCCCTTGTAGAACAGTTGAAGGATTTTTTCTTGCGTCTTCTTGAGCTATCTCTCTCAAGTATTCAATTGGATCTCCGTTATCACGTTGATACAACTGCTTCATGCTTTTGAATTCGAAATCAAATTGCTCTGATGTCAGCTTTAAAACTTTTTCAAATGCGTATGCTGGCATTATCCAATTACTCCTAACTCATCTTGAGTCATAATAATAAACTTCATGCCTCTATTATTACAAAACTCTGTAGCAGCTTCAAACTTTCTTTGATTGATTGCGAACGTATGCATTTCTTTTAAATATTTCCTTGTTTGCCTTTGAGGCTTTTTTTGGTGGCTTAAGTTGCTGCTTTGGTTTTACTTCTATAACAAGCTGCTCCCCGTTTGACTTTTCAACCCAAAAATCAGGAAAGTATCTGTGCATGCGTCTATCTATTGGACTTCTATAAGGTATGCAAAACTCTTCAGATGCCCATTTAACTATCTCTGAGTGGACATCTAAATACTTCATTAGCTTGAACTCCCACAAACTTCTATAAATAATGTTAGTGGGATTGCCAGTATATTTATCTGGGTTCTTAGGAACAAATTTGCCGCTATAAGCCATAGAACTATTTAGGAAACAATAATGGAAGTTGGAAGAAAACGAAAAGGCCCAATGACGGCCAAACAAAGAATAGAAAGAGAAACAACTAAGAACTCTGGTGCTAAAGGGTTCTCGTTTCCTAGTGACTTGTCAGATCATCAGTTTGTAATGCATTTTGTTGAGTATAGTTTTAATGATGGCAAAGGATCCGACAGCACAGTAGCATCATTTGCACTACCTTTGCCTGGACAAGGAATAAATGATAAAGCAGCATTGAACTATAATGCTCAAGACCTTGGTGTTGTAGGGGCAGCGTTATCGTCTATTGTTGGTGAAGCGGTTAGCAAATTTGAAAACGCAGGAAGCCCAGAGGCATCATCTGAAGCAGCTGCAGCAATTGATTATAAGAAAGAAACAGAAAACTTAATGCAGTTAGGAGGAGCAGCTGTAAGAGCACTAAACCCATCACAGGATTTAAAGAATGCATCTGATCTTGCTCTTGGCAACGTTGTAAATCCTCACATTGCTTTATTGTTCCAATCGGTTGGATTAAAAACATTTTCACTTAACTGGAAACTCGCCCCTGCATCTGAAGCAGAATCGATAGCTCTTAAAAACATGATATATGGAATACAAGCAAACATTCATCCAAAATATGAGGAAGGAGAGAATAACTTCTTCTTAAAATATCCAAACCAAGTTGATTTATTTTATGTTGGATCAGGCGACTTTTTACATTATTTTAAAAGAGCAGCTGTTACAGGGTTTGACGTAAACTATCAGCCTGAAGGTGGTAACTCTTTATTCAAAGGAACTGGAGCTCCAGCATTTGTAGATTTAACCATGCAATTCCAAGAAGTAGAAATTTGGACTGCAGAAGATTACGAGGAGTTAGCAGGTGGCCAGTAAGTCTTATTTTAAAAATTTTCCTATTATAGAATACAATGCTAAAATTGCAAGAAACATTATTGCAAGACCTAGACTAAAAGAATCAATACTATCTAATCCATTAGCATTCTACGATTATGTAATTGAGCACGATATGCGTCCAGACCAAGTCGCTGCTGGTTATTATAAAGACCCTTCACTACTATGGTTAATATTCTTAGCAAACGATATTGTGGATCCATATTACGAGTGGCCATTAACACAAGAACAGTTTAGAAGACATTTGATTGCTAAGTATGGATCCGTTGAAGCAGCTCAAAGTAAAATTCTTCACTATAAGCACAAAACAAACGGAACAATAATTTCAACAGATACGTATACGCTAAATGGAACGTTTGGTAAAATACAAGCGTCACAATACACGCCAGTCTATGCATATACGTTTGAAGATGAAGCTAATGATGCAAAGAGACAAATTAAACTTGTTGATTACAGGCTTGCGTCACAAGCAGCTAAACAATTGAAGAGCGCAATGAACACATAATGACTTACATACCAAAAAGTTATAAAATTGAAGAAGTAATATTCAAGCATGCAAAAGGAGAGCTTGACGTTACTGCTGGATTTACAAAAATAGAAATTGAAGAAGACATATATTCTGATTCATTGAAATCTAAAATGATTGTTCCAGACGTTGGGGATGCTTTTAATAAAGTGGACTTCGATGGCACAGAAACATACGAATTAACTTTTGAAAGTCCTGGCGACAAACAAGTAAGCATAGTATTCCAAGTATACAAAATTGAAGTAACACCAGATCCAAATTATGGGTATGGCAAAATATATGAAATGTTTGGCGTAACACCAGAACATTATACACAATCAACGATGGACGTTAGCAAGGGATACGTATCACAAATAGACTCAGCAGTTAAAGATGTGTTTGGAATGATTGGTAGTAGTAGACCATTAAGTGTTCATCCTACTAACGGCGTAGATAGATTTGTAATACCTGGAATGACACCTTACGAAACAATGGTGTTCTTAGCTAGAAGAGCAATGAACGCAACTTTTACCTCAAGCCTGTTTACTTTTTATGAAAGTTTAGATGGATTTAATTTTCATAACATAGAACAACTTATTAAAGAAAACAAAGACTCACCTATTGAATACATTTTTTCACCAGATACAAAAGTAGAAAAGGGCGATCCTAAAGCACAGTTTTACATAGAGCAGTTGACAATTGACGCAAACAAGGATATAATGTCAAGGATTAAATCAGGTTCTTATGCAAATCAATGTAAAGAAATAGACCTTATTAATCAAACTGTCCACACGTTTGGCGTATTAGTAAAAGATAACTTTGGTGATTTTGTGCATCTTGATAAGACCGGTGATGCAATGACGTTTGATAGCAAAGCAATGATTGATAGGCATCTCAATATTAATAATAGTACTAAATGGGTTAATAAAACTATTGGCGATCCTATGTTTGATAATAACTTTGGTAAAATGATTCCTAGACGTAGATTCTATATGGACTCTTTGAACGGAGTGCAAATGAGATTGCTTGTGCCAGGTAATTCAAACATGACGGTCGGCAAAGTAATTGATCTCAATATGTTAGAAACAACAGCCAATACAGAAACAAAAGAACAAGAACAAAAAGTATCTGGAAACTATCTAGTTACAAGAGTTTTTCATATGATTGATAGAAAAGAATATAACATGGTTATGGTATTAAATAAAGAAAGCTATAGGGCAAATATTGATGACCCTAGTAAGAACGTGGTGGCATAATGGATAGTGGATCAAAAAGTTTTACAAACATGCGACATTTTGTCGGCGTCGTTGAGGACAGGAACGATCCTATGTTCCTTGGAAGACTCAAGGTTAGGATTTATAGTGTCCATACAGATGACAAAGGATTATTGCCAACAGAAAAATTACCTTGGGCGTTAGTATTACAGCCTATTACATCGCCAGCAATTAGTGGAATAGGTAGATCGCCGACGGGTGTTGTAGAAGGCACATGGGTGTTTGGAGTCTTTTTAGATGAGGGCGAATACCAACAGCCTTTAGTTATGGGATCGCTAGCAGGTAATCCTAGCGAGGAGCCAAATCCTGGAAAAGGATTTCATGATCCAAATGGAGTTTATCCAAAAGATGATCCAGGCTTATCATCTTTATACGAGAGCTCTGTTGATAGACATGCAAGAGGCGAAGATGCTGAATCGCATGATTTGCTAATTGAAAAAAGAAAGAATAAAGATGAGTTTGGTGTAGTAGAAAGTGCAAAGGGATCTAAAATAGAATCTGTTCTTGCAAACAAAGATGACAAGTATTACGAACCAACTGCTTGGAAAGAACCACATCCAAGATTTGGTGGACAGGACGATGATTATCCTGAGGACCATATCCAATCAGCATATCCATTAAATCACACTTGGTACACTGAAGGCGGACATTTATTTGAAGTAGATGATACACCAGATGGCGAAAGAATACATATGCTACATTCGTCTGGAACCTTCCAAGAAATACAGCCAGACGGCAATAGAGTAACTAAAATTAATGGAACCGACTATGAGATAACTCTCAAAGACAAAGATGTTTATATTAGAGGTAATGTAAACGTTACGATTGACGGTGACGCAAGATTACTAATCAAAGGCGACAAGGTAGAAGAAATAGGAGGCAATTATTTCTTAACTGTTGTTGGAGATTATGTTAAGAAAGTTCAAGGTAATGAAGCCAAAGAAATTATATCAGACAAGTCGACACAAATAAATGGAAACAAGAGAGAAAGAGTTTCAAAAAATAAAGATGAGATTACTGTCGGCAACTTTACAGAATCTATAGGCGGCAAGCATGATGAAACTATCAATAAAGAAGAGACAGTAACTAACTTAGACTCATCAAAAAGAACTTGTGCAAATAATGTAACGTGGTTAGTTGCAGAGAACATTGATATTGGTGCTGGTAATAACGTTGCTATTGCAGCGGCTGAGAAAATGACGATCAAGAGTATTAATGATATGAAGATCGAAACAGAAAACAACCAATTGATTAATGTAGTTAAAACTCAAACAATTACAGCAAATACTCAGGACATTGATGCTTCTACTGGTACTATTGATTATAATAATGGTTCAATAGACGTAGTATCTGGTAACATTACTGACACTACTGTTACATTGCATACTCATACACATCAAACAACATCGATGGATACTGGAGATGGATCTAATGCGGGAAGTAAAAATACTTCTGACTCGCCCGATCCTAACACATAGGAGTAATATATGGCATGTGGAATACCAGAAGCAGCAACAGCTCTAAATGATCAGATAGATTCCGTTAAAGGAGAAATCAATGGACTAATAGCAGACGCCAATGAAGGCATTGCCAGTGCTGTGACAGGTCTTAAAGATAAAATCAAAGGAACTATAACTGATGCAATGCAAAGCAAGTTAGACGAGATTGCACCTGAGCTGCCTGTTCCTCAAGCTAACCTACAAGATACAATGAATGAAATGATGGCGGCAGCAGATGATCCAAAAAAGTTTTTAGAGTCTTTTAATAGCATTCAAGACAATTTTCCAGGATTAGATGTAAATGGAATTCTAGCATCAGCAGGAATTGATGCAGATAAAATGAATAACCTTGCTGGCAAAGTTACTGATTTACTTAATACAGATTTGTCATCTCCAGAAAGTATACTAGGAGCAGTCGGCGGTTTTGAATTACCATTTAGTGGCGGTCAGTCTATTGAGGGTGCATTAAACGATATATGTCAGAAGGTGCCTAATATTGAAAAAGATGCTTTAGGAAACATAATTAAAAAAGGTGTTCCTTCTACATTGCCAACTGTAGACGCAGCAGTAGCAGCTGCATTGCCTGAAAAGAAAACAGGAGCAGAACCAGCTCCACCAAAACACAATGCTCCATTAAACTCATCTGCTACTGTAAAGACAAGAGAAAAGGGACAAACCAAAGAACAAAAACTAACGTTTAACCAGATTGTAAAAGATAAAAATTTACGTCAACGAAATGAGCTCACTCCTTTAAGAAAAGAATTGTTTGCTCTCAAAGAACAAATTCAAGCAGCTAAGGATGCGCAACAACCAGTAGACGCTCAATTAGTTGCTGAAAAGAACGCTGTGTTGTATACCAGGATTACTGTAGACCTTGATATAACAGCTGAATCAAGGAAGAAGTATTGGGATAATAAAGTGCTTTCAAGTATGGATACAGCTCCAACGCCTCCCAAAATTCCTGATGCAGAGGTCAAAGAGTTTACTAAAGGATTTCCTTCTTACGAATCACAAATTAGAGCTTTACAATTCATAGAGATAGTTTAAAAGGATTAATAAATAAACTTATGAGTACTTTTTCTGACTTCAACACCAGCCTTGCTGTTCACCCAGTGAAGAGAGACTTGTCGCTAAAAACTGACGTAGCGGCTGTGAAGCAGTCAGTAAGAAATTTAATATTAACTAACCGAGGCGAAAGATTAATGCAGCCTAGTGTTGGTTCTAAAATAAGATCGCTGTTGTTTGAAAACTTTACACCAACCACTGTTAGGTTAATCAAGCAATACATAACGGAGACAATAGACAATCATGAACCAAGGGCGTCTATAATTGACATTGATGTCAGTGCAGACGATGATAACAACCTACTGCTAGTGTCGTTGAAATTTATGGTAATAAATAATGATGAGCCCGCGTTGCTAGATTTACAAATAGAGAGAATAGGATAATGGCAAATACATCACTTTCAGTAGCTAATATTAATTTTGAAGATATTAAATCAGATCTTCAAACTTTCTTGCAGACGCAATCTGCACTAAAGGATTATGATTTTACAGGATCCAATTTAAACGTATTGCTGGACGTTCTTTCCTATAACACGTTCATGCAGAACTTCTACCTTAACATGGTAGCAAATGAATCGTTTCTTAATAGTGCTGTATTAAGGGATAGCATTGTCTCTCACGCAAAAACATTAAACTACTTGCCTTCGTCATACGCAAGTGCAAAAGCTGTTGTAGATATTTCAATTTATCCAAATGACACACCAGCACAAATTACCATACCTAAACACACAGAATTCACCACATCTGTAGAATCAAACTCTTATATTTTTACAACAGACGAGTCTATAACAATATCAGCTGATGCAAATGGAAACTACATTGCAAGCAATGTAGAAATATTTGAAGGAAATATTATTACTGAATTGTTTACAGTATCCACTTCTAACACCGATCAAAGATTTGTGTTAAGTAATCCAGACGTAGATGTCAATAGTTTAACTGTTAAAGTCGTTGCGTCAGCATCTGACACATCTAATTCACAGTGGACGAGAAACCTTAATACTATTGGAATTGATGGAACTACTAACACATACTTTGTAGTACCGGCTGAAAATGGCAAGTATGAAGTACAGTTTGGTGACGGTATTCTAGGAAGACCAGTAGAAAACGGAAATATTATTGAAGCAATTTATAGAAGATCTGATGCTGATGGACCAAACAGCGCAAACAATTTTGCATTATCTGGTAATATACAAGGGTACAGCAATGTAGTAATATTTACTAGATCCTCTGCTCAAGGTGGCAGTGTTGCAGAGACTCTCGACTCAATTAAAAAGAATGCTTCTAGGTCCTTATCATTACAAGACAGAACTGTAACAGTCAATGATTACAAAACACTTTTGTTACAGAATTTTAATGATATTGAGGCTTTAAATGTATACGGCGGGGAAGAAGCTATTCCGCCTCAGTTTGGTAAAGTGTTGGTATCAGTTGATCTCAAGAACGCAGAGGGCATCCCTTTATCAAGAAAAAGAGATATAGAAAACTTCTTAAAATTAAGAGCACCTTTATCTATTGAACCTAGAGTTATTGATCCAGAGTTTTTATTCGTTGACATTATTACCTCAGTAAGGTATAATCCTAATGTCACCGTTAAGAGTGATAATGAAATTAAGTCAGTAGTGCAAAATGCAATTCAGGCACACGCAGATGCAGAGATAAATGATTTTGCAGCTACATTAAGAGTATCCAAAGTATCAGCAGCAATAGATGCGGCCGATCCTTCTATTCTTAATAATGACACAGACGTAATATTAGAAAAGAAAATTATTCCAATACTTGGTGTTGCGGAGACGTTTGTATTACAATTTAATAATGAGATTCTTAGAGAGATTCCCCTCAACAACCGATTTGTTGACGGAAGCTCTCCTATAACATCTACCACGTTTACGTTTGGTGGATTGAATGGATGCATACTTAGAGACGATGGTTTAGGAAAAATACAAGTTATCCAACAACAAAATGCTACTCTTCAAATTGTTTCACCAGAAGCGGGTTCTGTAAATTATGAGACAGGGGCAGTTACGTTAAACTCGTTTTTAGTAAGTGCTTTTTCTGGCGACTCAATTAAGATTAGTGCTACACCTAAACGTAGAACAATTAAGTCTGATAAGAATATCATTTTAAGTTATAATAAGACTCCAAGTATTACGATCGTTCAAGAGAGGTTGTAATGAGAGAAATCGATGATCAGATTTCTTTATTTGTAAAAGATCAGTTTCCTGCCTTCTATGCTGAAGAA
>Ga0075515_10048380_pt1 | contig 9027 bp, 5 predicted proteins | sample DEB08_RNA2_13_FD_73475 | JGI IMG/M metagenome (GOLD analysis project Ga0075515, IMG submission 73475) | Aqueous microbial communities from the Delaware River and Bay under freshwater to marine salinity gradient to study organic matter... | ecosystem: Environmental > Aquatic > Marine > Coastal... | reverse complement strand
GTTTATAGAGAAAAAAATGAGTTGGAGTGATGATAACGCAGAGTTAATTGAAGGTTTTGTTGCTGAGTCAAGGGAAGCATTGGATTCTATAAATCCTTTATTTATAGAAGTATCTAATGATTTAAATGAAGGCAGGGTAGCAGACCTAGAAACTCTAAATGGAATATTCAGGCTTTTCCACACAATGAAAGGAAGTGCTGGATTTCTAAACCTAAATGTATTAGTTGAAGTAAACCATGAAGCAGAAACTCTATTAGACCTTTGTAGAAAAGATCCTGCTCTTTTAAGGTCAGAGTTTATAGAAATTTTACTTAGTTCCTGTGATGTACTATCTCAATTAATTGATGCAATTGAAGCTAGTGGCCATGATGAAGGCCACATTGATACTTCAAACATATTAGCAGCTTTAAAAGAAGCTCAGGAGAATATGAATAATCCTGGGGCAAGTCCAGTAGTAGCGAATCAAGAAGTATCCATAAGTAGTAACGAACTAACTGGTGATGAGTTTACCTTAGATTTTGCTCTTTTATCTCCTGAAATTCTTGAGAAGTTTGTACAAGAAGGCTTAGACCTTTTGGATACAGCTGAGGGTGACCTTCTTAACTTTAGCAAGAATAATGAGGAAAAATCTAGTCTAGAGTCAGCCTTTAGAAACATCCATACTTTCAAAGGCAATTGTGGTTTCATGTCCTTTTCAGATATGCAGAAGATTGCACACGGTGTTGAAGCTGTCTTAGAAGGTATAAGAGATAGAAGGTCAGAGGCTGAAGAAGAAACTTTAAATGTTTTGTTAAACTCCATTGATACTCTTCGAGAAGGCCTTATTGGTCTTATGCAGGGGCGTCAGGGAGAGATCGATGAGATCGATATAGTTTTAACGCTTTTAGATAACCTCAAGCCAAGAGGTGATAAACCTCAAGCCCCAGCAAAGAAAAACCCTAAAGAAGAGACTGTCGAACTAAATACAAAAGTTGCTAGCCGAATTTTACTGGTTGAAGATGATACAAGTACTCAAAAGCTAGTATCAAAAATTCTCACAAAGAAAGGCTTTGAATGTTTTGCTTGTGGTTCCGCAGAAGATGCCTTGGACCTTCTAAATGCAGGTCAAAAAATAGATGTTTGTTTAACGGATATCACCTTGCCAGGAATCTCCGGAGAAGAATTTATAAGTCAAGTTAATGCGCGCTACCACAGTATTCCGGTCATCGCACTTTCTGGAAATAAGGATAGAGATCTTTTAAAGAACTTGATGAAGTTAGAAGTTTACGGTTTTGCAGATAAGCCAATTAATCGTACTGAGCTTCTAGAGTTAGTTGAAAATGCGATTGAGCACTATGTCAGAAAACAGTTTCAGTCTGGAAAATCAACCGAAGATTCAAAATCTAAAGACTCTAGTAAGGTCAAAGCTAGACAGGATATCCGTGTTGACCTGCAAAAGCTAGATACTTTAATTGACCTTGTTGGTGAGTTAATAATTGCCGAAGCTATGGTGACTCGCCACTCTGAATTAGAAGGTTTAGAGTTGCCAGGTTTTGAGCGTTCTGCTCACCGACTTCATCTAATAACAAATGAGTTGCAAGATATTGCTATGGCTGTTCGAATGGTTCCAGTATCTGCTACTTTTAAGAAAATGATGCGACTTGTTCATGATGTTTCTAATAAAATTGGCAAACCACTTAAGTTGGTAATCAAAGGAGAGGAAACAGAAGTTGATAAGGCTGTAGTTGATATGATTGCTGACCCACTGGTTCATATGATCCGAAATTCAGCTGACCATGGTATAGAAGATCCAAAATCCAGAGCAGAAGCTGGGAAAAACAAGCAAGGAATAATAACTCTAGAAGCCATCCAAAAAGCCAGTGAGGTATTAATTATCGTTGGCGATGATGGCCGTGGCCTTAATCGTGAAAAAATTGTCGAAAAATGTAAATCCAACGGACTTATTACGGACTCTGGAGAAAGTCTATCAGATGATGAAGTTTATCAGCTAATTTTTGAACCAGGTTTTTCAACCGCACAAGAGATAACTGATATCTCTGGACGTGGTGTTGGTATGGATGTTGTTAAGAAGAATATCGAGAAAATTAAAGGCCGAATTGAGATTAAAAACAATCCAGGGAAAGGCTGCTCATTTATAATTCATATACCACTAACTCTTGCGACTATAGAAGGAATGTTAGTTCGAGTAGGAAAGACAAAATATACAGTTCCAATAGTCGATATAAGAGAATCAATTAGACCAAATGCGTCGCAGATAACGGTGCGACCAGATGGCCAAGAATTTGTAAAAATACGTGAAAGCCTTCTTCCAGTTTACAGGCTTCACGAGCTTCATAATATTCAACCTGAACATCAAGATCTAGACCAGGGAATTCTTATGGTTTTAGACTTATTACAGGGACCAGTTTGTCTGTTTGTTGACGACATAATGCACCAAGTACAAACAGTCATTAAACATCTCTCAGGGTATATGGGAGATGTCAGAGGCATTTCTGGATGCAACATTCTAGGAAATGGCGAAGTTGCGCTGATTCTTGATCCGGAATCGGCTATGAAATGTATCCCCGTAAAACGAAATTTAACTGAAGCTGTCTAAGGGAGAATAAAATGATGAATGAAGAAGAGTTAGAAATGATGGAAGAGGAAGATACTCAGAAGGATAAGTATCTGACCTTTCATATAGGTGGAGAAGACTATGCCATCTCTATCAGTCATGTAATTGAAATTATTGGTATGCTGAAAATCACAGAAGTCCCCCAAACTCCTCATTACGTAAAGGGAGTAATTAACTTACGCGGCAAAGTAATTCCAGTTATGGATATTCGACTGAGGTTTGAAATGGAACCTAGAGACTACGATGAAAGAACTTGTGTAATAGTCGTTAACTTTAACGATAATACGGTTGGTTTTGTCGTTGATACAGTTTCAGAAGTTTTAGATATTCCTGCTGAAAGTGTTGAAACTTGTGGGCAGCTTTCCCAATCAGAAGGAGGCAACTTTATTTGTGGAATGGGCAAAGTTGAAGATCGTATCAAAATGATTCTCGATGTAGATGCCTTGTTATTTAAAGATAATGAAGTTCTGGAAAATTTAAGTGCTGAGGCAGAGGTGTAAAAATGGCTTCACTAGAAGACATAAACGTAAAAGAGCTTCAAGCTGGTTTTGACTTAGTTAAGAACAAGCTCGAGGATGTAACTGGTGAGTTTTACAAAGAACTTTTTAGCCGCTTTCCACAAGTAAAACCTCTTTTTAAAGATGTAGAAATCCCTAAGCAAAAACAAAAGCTTGCAGCTTCTCTACGCTTGGTAATGAGCACACTAGATAATCCGGATGCACTTGTTGGAGCTTTAAAAGAAATGGGAAAAAGGCATCAAGGCTACGGAGCAACACCAGACCTTTATCCACCAGTTGGAGAAACACTTTTAGATGTACTAAAAATTACAGGAGGCGAAAACTGGACTAACGAAATGAGTAGAGCCTGGGATACGGCTTTAAACCTTGTAGCAGAGGTTATGCTTTCTGCGTATGAAGAGGAAACAGAAGAAGAAGGCGACTTAGGTCCACCTCCAAATGCATTAAAGATTATTGAGAACGAGGAATCAGAAGATACAGAAAAATTTGAGCAAGGAGATGAAAAAATGTCAGAAGAATTAGAAGCAATACAAAAAGAATTACGAAACTTAAAGGCAGTTGTTGAAGGCTCAGGAACTGCTATGATGACTTGTGATAAAGATTTCTTTATTACATCTGCAAACCCTGCAACTGTAAAGATGGTCAATAAATATATTGATACCTTTAAGAGTGCTTTCCCAGGGTTCAATTTGGAAGGTTTAATAGGTACTAATATTGATACCTTTCATAAAAACCCAGCTCATCAGAGAGCCATTTTAGGCGATTTGAGAAATTACCCTTACCAAACTGACATTAATGTAGATGACCTGACCTTTGAACTTAACATTACAGCTCTATTAGATGAAAGTGGAAGTCATATTGGTTGTTCTTTAGAATGGGCAGATGTTACCGCAGCAAGAGCTGATGCCAAAAAAGCATCTATTCTTAATTCATCTATCGAAGGTTCAGCAACAGCTTTAATGACTTGTGATATTGATCTAAATATTACTTATGCTAATCCAGCAACTGTCAATATGGTTCAAAGTAACTTAATGACTTTTCAGCAGGAATTCCCAGGCTTTAATATTGATAAGCTACTTGGTAGTAATATTGATATGTTCCACAAGAACCCAGCATATCAGAGACAGATTCTATCTAATCCAAACAACCTGCCTCATAAAGCTGACATCAAAGTTGGAGACCTAACTTTTGCATTGAATATTTCGGCGCTGAGAGATTCAGAAGGCAATTATATCGGTTGTTCTCTAGAATGGGCTAATGTAACAGAAGCTCGTAAAGATGCCGCAAAATCTGCCAGCTTACAGTCAATGGTTGAAAATGTAGAAACGAACTTGATGATCTGCAATAACGATAGAGTTATCACTTATGCTAACCCATCTGTCGTTTCTTTATTAAGTGGCTATGAGAAAAAGCTCCAAGCTTTAATCCCAGGTTTTAGTGTCAAAGCTATGGTAGGAACATGTATCGATGACTTTCATACCAATCCAGCTCATCAGGCATCTCTATTGAGTGATCCAAGTAACTTCCCTTACAAAACAGAACTAGTTCTTGAAGGAATGGAGTTTGGCTTAAATGCCATGGCTTTACGGGATGACACTGGTGAGTTCGTCGGTGTTGCGGTTGAATGGATTGATAATAATGATCGTGCACGATATAGAGATCAAGTAACTAGTGTCATTGAAGCAGCTAAATCGGGTGACTTGAATAAACGTGGTGATGTTGCTGCGATGAGTGATGTATTTAGACCTATGCTTCAAGGTATTAATGATATCATTGATGCGATTGTTGAACCTATTAATGAACTTCAAGGTAAACTGGAAAGTGTTGCGGAAGGTGACTTAACAGCTTACATAGAAGGTGTATATGATGGTGACTATGATAAGTTGAAGATGTCTTTAAATGGAACATTGGATAACTTGAATGATATTATGAATCAGGTTAAAGATTCTGCAGGTCAAATGGCTCAAGGTTCCGGTCAGGTAAGTGACTCATCACAATCCATATCTCAAGGTGCAACAGAGCAAGCAGCATCACTAGAGCAGATAACAGCTTCCATGAATGAGATGTCTAGCCAGACAACTCAAAATGCTGAAAATGCTAATCAGGCAAATCAATTGGCCCAAGTTGCTCAAACTGGCGCTGAAAAAGGTAACCAGATGATGAATAATATGCTTGGTGCAATGAGCGATATCGATGATTCAGCTCAGAAGATTTCTAAGATCATTAAAGTGATTGATGAAATTGCCTTCCAAACAAACCTACTTGCTCTGAATGCTGCTGTTGAGGCGGCTCGTGCCGGAGTTCACGGTAAAGGTTTCGCAGTTGTTGCAGAAGAAGTTCGTAACCTAGCAGCTCGAAGTGCAAATGCAGCTAAGGAGACAACTGAACTGATCGAAGGTTCAATCAAGAATGTGAACGCAGGTACTGAAGTAGCGAATAATACTTCAGAGTCTCTCAAAGAGATTGTTGAAGGTATAAGTAAAGTGACTGACCTTGTTGGTGAGATCGCTGCAGCAAGTAACGAACAGGCTCAGGGAATTAACCAAGTTAACCAAGGGCTGGTTCAGTTAGACCAAGTTACTCAGCAAAACACAGCGAATGCAGAAGAATCTGCGGCAGCTGCACTTGAGTTATCAGAACAGGCAAATCAGCTAACTGAGATCTTAGGGCAGTTTAAAGTTAAATCTTCAGCTCAAGCATCAGGAGGACTTGATCTTAGTAGTTTGACACCAGATGTCCTTGCTGCTATTCAAGCGATGATGGCAAAAAGTGGGAATGCTGGGGGAGTTGCAAAAATAGCTCCAGCACCAGCTGCTAAACCTGCTGTATCAAATTCAAACCCAAATGATATCATCCCACTAGATGATTTTGATATGGGAGATACGGGAAGATATTAAGAGCACAATGGCCTTCAGTTAAATTTTAGCTGAAGGCCTTAGAATTTCAATTGGTTGTTCTCGATATAAACCTACCAAACATAAGTGGTTGGGATATCATGAACTACATAAAAGCTGAATGTCATAGGACTTCGATTTTACTTCTAACAGGATCTGCAGATGAGAAGACAAAAGAGATTTCTACTACTTTATTTTTTATAAGCCAATCGAACGTGAAAAGTTTTTACAGGTAGTTAAAAAGCTAGCTAATAATTCGCTTACTAAAAACAAAGCAAAAACTACCTTTGAGTTTGATCTAAAGAAAGATTTATAATCAACTAGTTTATTACCTAAAAAATACACCATGTTAAAATAGAAGAATGATTTTAAATATTCAATTCAAACTAGTGAAGTCTTATATGTTTTAAGGTGTCTGCAAAAATAACAAAGAGGTCGTTTAAATAGACATTGAAAATGACTTTGAAATAGAAAGGGGGCCAAAGTCAGAATAAGCTTAGCAAAAAAATCTCCTTGGTACTAAATCTGCGATAAGCTTACTTACTCAAAAACTGTCAAATTATTTTAGGAGTGTTTTGTCATGTCAGAAGAGATTGAAGAAATAGAAGATATAGACTCACAAAAAGATAAATATCTTACTTTTCACATTGGTGAAGAAGACTATGCAATCTCCATTTCTCACGTCACTGAAATCATCGGTATGTTAAAAATTACCGAAGTTCCTCAAACCCCTGACTACATCAAAGGAGTCATCAACCTACGTGGTAAGGTTATTCCAGTGATGGATATTCGACTTCGCTTTGGTATGCCAGCAAGAGATTATGATGAAAGAACTTGTGTAATTGTCGTTCATTTCAGAGAAAACATCGTTGGTCTTGTTGTTGATACAGTTTCTGAAGTCCTTGATATACCAGAAGCAGATGTAGAAAGCTCTCAAAACTTTAATCAGGCTGCAGATAATAATTTCATTTGTGGCATGGGTAAGATTAATGACCAGATCAAGATGGTCATTGATGTTAATGCTTTGTTATTCAGAGATGATCTTCTGATCAGTGATATGACTGGAACAGAAGAAGAAACGGCTGAATAGATGATAATTAATGACTAGTCCAATCGAAATAAGTAATGTTGAGTTTAGTAAGATCTCAAAACTTGTCTATGATTCATTTGGAATAACTCTAAATGATTCTAAAAAGAGCCTTGTAGTCAACAGGCTTAATAAGCTTTTAAGAACTAAAGATTATAGCAGTTTCAAAGCTTATCATGAAGTTTTAGTAAATGATAAAAGTGGGGCAGAGCTTCAAGAACTCGCTAATGCGATAAGTACTAACCACACCTATTTTAATAGAGAATCTAAGCACTTTGATTACTATGAAAGAACCGCTTTGCCAGAAGTTGTAAAAACGATTAGAGATAAAGATTTAAGAATATGGTGTTGTGCTAGCTCAACTGGTGAAGAACCATATACTTTGGCAATGCTCCAACATGAATTTTTTGGTAGTCAGATATCTGAGTGGAAAGCAGGGTTATTAGCTTCAGATATATCTGAAAAGGCCTTAAGAAAAGCTATTGCTGGACAATACGATAAAGAAGATGTTGAGAAGCTTCCAACTAGGTTGAAAAATAACTATTTCACTAAAGTTAATGACAAATATGTCGTTAAAAGCCAAATTAAAAAAGATGTGACTTATAGCAAAATAAACTTAGTAAAACCATTTCAGTTTAAGAAACGCTTTCATATTATTTTTTGCCGTAATGTAATGATCTATTTTGATCAGCCAACAAAGGACGACTTGATAAATAGATTTTATGAATGGATTGAGCCAGGAGGTTATCTTTTCATTGGTCATGCAGAAACTATTCCACGTGAGCGATGTCCATTTAAATACATAATGCCAGCAGTTTACAGGAAGATTTAAAAATGAGTAAAACTAGAGTTTTGATTGTAGATGATTCGGCATTAGTTAGAATGATTCTCAGACAAGGGCTAAGCTCAGACCCAGAAATTGAAGTCGTAGATGTTGCTCCAGACCCGTTTTATGCAAGAGAAATGATTATTCAGCACAAACCAGATGTCATTACTCTAGATGTAGAGATGCCTCGTATGGATGGTTTGGAATTTTTACGTCGTTTGATGCCTACATTTCCAATTCCAACGATCATTGTTAGTTCTTTAAGTAAAAGAGGAAGTCAGATCGCAATGGATGCCTTGGAGTTTGGTGCAGTTGATATTGTTACTAAACCAGAGGCCAATGTTAAGAGAGCTCTTGAGGGAATGATTCTTGACTTAAGGAAGAAAGTTAAGATGGCCGCTAGAGTGGACGTTTCAGATTGGAAAGGCCGTCAATTACGTCAAGCAAAAGTTCATCCAATAGCCTCTAAAGCTTTATCCGTAACTACTGACAAAGTCATAGCAATTGGCGCCTCTACTGGAGGAACTACAGCTCTTAAAGAATTATTGGTTCGCATGCCTGCAGGTAGCCCGGGAATTGTTATCGTTCAACATATGCCACCAAAGTTTACCGGTATGTTTGCTAATAGGCTCAATAATGAATGCGTTTTGACTGTTAAAGAGGCTGAGAATGGAGATCAGGTTGCTCCTGGTAAGGTTTTGATTGCTCCTGGTGGTGAAAGGCACATGTCGATAAAACGTATTGGTGGTTTTTATAAAGTATTTTTGCGGGAAGGGGAAAGAGTTAATGGTCATGTTCCTTCTGTTGATGTCTTATTTGATTCAGTTGCTGAACATGCCGGTAGAAACGCAGTGGGTGTGATATTAACTGGAATGGGTGGAGATGGAGGTAAAGGCTTGCTTAAAATGAAAGAAGCCGGAGCTAAAACTATTGGTCAGACAGAAAAAAATGGTAAAGTGAGAAGACAGGGACAGAACCAAATAAATAGCGCAGATGAAACGCCAATCAAAACGACAACAAGAAAAAAAATAGACGACAGAAAAGATAACAACAGAAGAAAAAAACAACTGATAACATAAAGAAGGAAC
>Ga0075515_10996785_pt1 | contig 9039 bp, 3 predicted proteins | sample DEB08_RNA2_13_FD_73475 | JGI IMG/M metagenome (GOLD analysis project Ga0075515, IMG submission 73475) | Aqueous microbial communities from the Delaware River and Bay under freshwater to marine salinity gradient to study organic matter... | ecosystem: Environmental > Aquatic > Marine > Coastal... | reverse complement strand
GTGGGTAAACCCCACCGTTTTTAATTTTCTTCGCAGCTTTATGCTGTGGTTTTTTAGATAATTACTCTTTTATAATTAGATTATGAACTTTATATATAATCAATTTGAGTCGATCATTTCCTTATTGAACTCTTTGTCTTCAGGAAATGAACACACTGTCTTCAATTTCGCTAAACATGCAGGAATAGACCTTATATATTTAGATTATTAATTATAACAGATGATTATATGCGCACGTCATTAACGCAATAAATTTATGATACACTTTTTGTGCGATTATTTAATCACTATAAACTATTAATGTCTATAACGATATCTATTTCTCATTTTAATGAGATCTTACAAGTCTTTACAGACTTTAAATGTTGAACCAATTTTAAATTAAATACCTTGGAAGCCCGCTTTATTACAGTATTAGTGGATTAATCGAAGATCCAGTCGCGTGATTGTCTTTTGATAAGATTATTTATATAACTAGAGGTTCCAATGAACAGGATATAGTTATATAATGGAATTAATACTTATCAATTGTTTAGTCAACGAATGCCAATTAAGACAAAATTTGACTAATACTTCTAGATGCCTATGAGCATATTAGGGGTGCAATACGAGAATAACCTTCCAAGAAGACAGCCAATGTGAGCAATAGCAAATATGGATCTTCAAAACACAAAAAATGCAATGAGTAGCATTAAAAATAATACTCAATTTAATACAGAAATTTTTTCAGAAATTATGAAAGTAGTTACTGAAAGTCCAATTTTTAAGAATATCGATACGCAAGTTATTGCAGACGGATACATTATCTCTCGTTATTATTATGATATATATAAAGCAGAGACGATGACCGAATGCATAATTGCTATGATGGATTATTCTGAAAGAATTGTAGGTACTGAACAGTTTATTAAGAATTTTGTTCAGTTTAGTAAATTTTTATTCAAATCAGTTAATGAGTTTTTTAATAAAATGTTAACACAATACCAAAATACCTCAGTTTGGAGGTTTTGGAAAGAATTTTTAACAGGAGACTCAGAAAACTGGTGGAAAAATTTACAAAATATGCCAGGATGTACATACAACAAAGTTAAATCTTTGATTATTAGATCTGAATCAAGTAAAGTTAAATCTACACTTGAACAGATTAGAACAAGATTAACAGTTGTTATGTCATCCGATTTAGTTACTTCACTTAGAGATTTTGTCCTAAGTTTAGTAGGTTACAATTTATTTAGCAGAGACGTTTCACGTACTATTGTTAAAAATATTGGACCAGCTCAGTCATGTTCTATTATGGAAATGGCTGAAGTAACTTTGAAAGCAACAATTTCGATGATTAATTTAGCAGAACAATTTGCTGGAGGAAGCACATTTTCCGAAATTTTTGGAAGCGCAGATCCAGTAGCTAGTTTTTGCGATACAGTATCGGAATTGGAACTTTTAAAAGATATGACATATCCAGGAGTACCTGTAAAAGGAAAGATATGTCGCACAGAATATTTGTGCAAAGCTAGAGCAGCTGCAATTGATGGAGCTACTCTTTTAAAATCACTTCCAAAAGGAAGTGCATCAAAACGATTAGTGGAAAGATCATATAGATCAATAACAATGATCAGAAATAATTTTATTAATCAAATGAATTCAGAAGCTAGACCAATGCCTTATGCAATTTGTATTACAGGTATGCCAGGTATTGGTAAAGGTTTGTTGATAGACGTTTGTGGAATGATTTTTTCTGCTGTTAAAGGTAGAACATATCATGAATCACACGTTTATCACAGACAAGCAACTGAAGATTATTGGTCAGGGTATCACCCCGATTCACAACCAATTATTCATTACTCTGAACCAGGATCGCTACATAAAGATATAGCAGCGAAATCTGGAGATGCAGTAATGAGTGAATGGCTTTCGGTTTGTGACAATCAACCATATTCATGTAACATGGCTGATGTTGAATCGAAAGGAACAGTTTTTGCAATGCCACAATTAATTTTGATGGATTGTAATGATGAAAAGATGAACCTTGATGTTTTAGTAAATAATCCAGCAGCTGTTAGGAGACGTATTTTGTACGTAACTCCTACAGTTAAGGATGAATTTATAAAAGAAGGTTCATGCAGATTAGATCAAGCAAAAGCTTTGGCTTCGAATACACCAGCATTAGATAGATGGGAATTTGAAGTTAGAAGATTAGAGCCAGTTGACAATAAAAAGTCAACTACTATTTTCTGCAAAAAGAAATGTGATATTTTTGAATTATCTGAATTTTTAAAAGAAGATATGACAAGTCACATTAATCAGCAACAACACAGAGTTAACATGACTTCAGACATTGCTAAGACTTTTGAAGAAGTTTATTTAAGTAATGATATTGAAGCAGAATCAAATGTTGTCGCACATTTTGCTGATTACCTTTATTTTATGGGAATCTGCAAAATGATTTGGTTACATTTGCGTTATGCAATGTGGCCAGAAATTGAACTTTTTGGATTTAGATCATATAGTTCAGTTCGAGTTATAACATATTTAGGATATTTGTTTATTATGAAATGGGTTAGTATTATTATTACTACTTTTTTGTGTTACTTCGGTAGAACTTTGTTCGAACGAGTAGCATTAGGTTATAATAGTAATTTACAAATCCAACAATATAATGAATTGATTTCTTATCATTTTTCGAGATTATCTGACATTTGGGGTTATACCAATAACAGACCTAGAGTGGTAAGAAATTTGAAATTATTTAAATATGTTAAAAGTGCAGAATTTGCAATTACATTTATGTCCATTCTTTCAGCAGCTATGATGTTTAAATATGCTTTGAGTACTAAGGAAGAGAATATTGAATTAAATCAATATAATAATCATTTAGAGCAAAGCATAAAAGAAAAGCCAAAACAGGAAGAAGGACAAGTATTGCAGACGTATAAAGAACACACCCCTAGTAGTATACAAGAAGATGTACAAAGACTAGAGGAAAGTACTGCTTGTGAAATGCCAAAACCACGTACAAAACCAATGAATGGAATTGATTGGGATAAACCTAGACCAGTTCCTTTTACAATGGTTAATCAATGTACAGACAATAGCTTATCTAACGTAAATAAATCAATAATTAAAAACGTTAGAAGTGCTTTAGTTGATAATTCAGTAAATTTACAAAAGACCAATATTTTGGGTTTATTTGAAGATTTTGCTATTATTAACAAGCATACATTAGAAAGTGCAGGCGGTAATTGCCAAATTACAACAAGTGTTAGTCCGGGTGTGGGCGAACACAAAATACGAATTGCGAAATCAGAGTTCACGATTATTCAAAACGAAGATAGTAAGACAGATTTAGTTTTGATTAGATTACGTGGATTAAAGTTTCATGATATTCGTAAATATTTGTGCCCTGATGATAAAGCTTTTAACGCTTTAGGATATGGCGTTAATGCTTTAATAGCAGGACACAAAACAACAGCAACAAAATATGGATTGATTAAATCTACAGCTGGCGATTTGGAAGTGTCTAATTGTATTCAATACAGTTGGGATAACCACGAGAGAGGATCTTGTGGATCACCGTTAGTTGCTACAGTTTGTAGACAATCTATATTGTTAGGAGTTCATTGTGCTGGAGATGCAGGATCTAACCTATCTTTTGCGCAATATCTTAATTTGCAACAAGTTGAAGATGCGTTGAAGCGCATTTCAACAACAAGCTTGAGAGTTAATTCAGAAGGAATTCTAAGAATGCCGATGACGACACCAGAATTAATGAATAAACCTCAAGATAGGTCGCCATTGAATTACGAATGTGTACCTGGTTTGGAAGTATTTGGAGGAATTAAAGATTATCCAATAATTAAACCAGGCAAATCAACATTGCGATCAAGTAAGTTCGTTCCTTATGCTAAGGAATTAACTGGAGTTTCATGTTTTAATGAAAACGGAACTCCAGTCTTTGCAGCTCCACCTTTTTCAGCCATTAAACGAGTAGAAAATGGCAAACAAGTTTATTTTGCACCTTTTAATAATTTTGTTAAAAAGGCAGGAGTTGTAAAGAAATCATTAAATCCTGAAATTATGGGAAAGACAATTAACTATATTTCAGAACATTTGATTAAAGAACTATCTAAAAAGGGTATAAAAAGATTGTCACCAGTACCTTTGAGTGTTGCACAAAATGGACACCCAGAGGATTTTTATATGCGAGCTATGAAGCCGTCAACATCAGGAGGTTGGTCTTTTAATGGACCTAAACGTAAATGGTCAGATAAAATTGAATTAGATTTTAAGAAAGACAGTTATTTACCTAGTGATTGTGTGACGGAGCAAGTTTTAGAACAAGTTAACGCATATAAAGAAGGAAGAGACGCATGCCCAATTTTGGGAGCTCAATTAAAAGATGAGCCGCGCTCTTTCGCAAAATGTCGAATTGCAAAAACGAGAGTATTTTGCATGTCACCATATGACGCTACTATTTTAAATAGAATGTATTTAATGCCATTTTATACTTTAATGAATCAGTATTCCAGTATTTTTGGAGCTGAAATAGGTATAAATATGCATAGTACAGATGTAGATAATTTAGTAACGTCAATGAAAGAATTCTCTGACTCTTATATGGAGGGAGATTACGGTGGTTTCGACACATCAATGCCTTATGATATTGGATTAATAGCTAATTCAATTGTTCATAATGTATTGAAGCATTTTGGTTATAACGACGAAGCATTGGAAATTGTTAAAGGAATTTTATCCGATAACTTGTATCCAACCGTCGCTATGGCCGGAGATATGTTTGCTGCACCAGCTTTTCAACCGAGTGGTAAGTACGCTACGGCTGAAGATAATTCATTAAGAGGATTATCTATGCTTGTGTATGCATTCATATCAATGCGAGGAGACAATGAGGATTTTTTCAAAAATGTCAAACCTTGCATATATGGAGATGATGTAATTGCGGCAGTTAAAACGCCAGTACGTCATTTTTTTAATAACTGTACATATCAATCATTTTGTAGAGATATATACGGTTTAGACTATACCAATGCGGCTAAGACTTTAGATATGGTTCCATTTTTGGAATTTAACGAAATTTCATTTTTAAAAAGGAATTTTGTATTTAGAAAAGACTTAGACCATTGGGTAGCTCCTTTAGATCGTGAAAGCATAATGAAAGCTATATGCTATTATTTGCCTTCTAGAGAAGTTAATGTTGAAGATCAAATGATAGATTCATGTGCTTCAGCATTAAGAGAATTGTTTTTCCATCATACAGAAGAAGAGTATTTTGAATTAAGATTAAAATTTGCAAAATATGCTTCAGAATTATATGATAGAGATCAATATCTCATTTTAAAGTCGTTTCCAAGCTTTGAGACGATACGTAACCAATTATACAACCCAATTCCCGAAATGCCCGGTATCAGAGATGTCATAGAACATATAGGGGTGAAAGACGAGTAAAACCATTTCGGAAGACTGCCAATGTGAGCAATATATTAATTATGGATACTGAACAAACAACATTTAAAGACGCTTCCCTTACGGGAAACGAAATTATAGATTCAATGGATCTTCAGGAGTTGCAATTAACTCCCGAATTAAAACATGGTGCTTTAGCCACTCAGTGGAAACAAAGAGTGAATGCATTACTACATGTAGACAGAGTTGGCAAAACTTTGAAGTTACAAAGAGTTTATAATCATAGAAATAAGATTACCGCTAAGAAGACAAATCGCAATGCTCAAGAAAGATTATGTGCTAAACCGAATTTTGTCCAAACGGAGTCAGAAAAAGTTTCTAGAAAACAAGGCAATATGGGAGATTTTCATACAGGTGATCCAATTCTCAATACAATAAATGAGAATGTACAAGATCATATGGGAGAAGAAGCAGATAAAACTGCTTTAGGAAAAACTTTACATAGTGTCAGAGACGGAGGTGATACACAATTTGCTTTGGATAATTATTTTCGTCGTCCTATATCTATTTACTCAGGAGATCTTGATGGAGATTTCTTTGAAAGATTAGATATTTGGGATTTATGGTCTCGTGATCCATCTGTTCGTGCAAAATTGTCAAATTATGCTTATTTTAAAGGAAATTTGCATTTGAGAATCGCAATTAGTGGAACACCATACCATTATGGAAGGATTTTATTTAGTTATCAACCTTACATTAATTTTAACCAACCGTATAGGTCATTGAAATTGTTATTAGATGATTCATTTACAGGACAAGATAGATCGGTTAGGGGTATGATGAATTGTTATTTATCACAAGCCCCTGGTACAAAAACTATTGATCCAAAGGATAATATGCCTTTGGAAATGTGTTGTCCGTTTATATCATATAAAACAAAATATAGATTGACCGCTAATGATGGTTTGGTTATTACAAATAGCACACCTTTTCCAGATTTAGAGGAGGCAGGTGCTTTAATTATATCTACAATTAATCCTATTAGATTTGCTAATACAACTACAGCAACTAGTAACCCGGTTTCAATTAATGTTTTCGCTTGGTGCGAAGAAATTGAATTGGGTTGTATTACTGCCACAAATATTGATATTACAGCAGAGTCAGCAGTCGTTGATCGAATTAATCGATACAGCGATGCATATGATTCTAAAGGAATGTCAGGTTTAGGAACAGCAGTAATGAAAGATGCTAGAAATGGAGAAGCAGTTTCAACAGGTGGACAAGGATTAGGGACTTATATGTCAGATATGGCTACTGGCGTTAAGCAAGAAGTCACAAAAACGGAATATGAGGATCCCGGTCCAGTTACCAAAGTTGCTACTGCGATTTCAAATGTAGGAGGAATGCTTTCTGATGTACCTATTATAGGTGATTTTGCGAAAGCTACTTCGGCAGTGTTTAAAGGATTAGGTGCTGTTTCAAATTTCTTTGGTTTTTCGAAACCAGTGATATTGGAACCAGCAATGTTTGTTAAAAATATGCCTTTTCAAAATGGCGCTGTGGGTAATGTAAAAGAAACTGCGTATATGTTATCAGTTGATCCTAAATTAGAGTTATCAGTTGATCCTTCATTAGGAGGAATGAACGTTGACGAACTAGTTATAGGTAATATAGCTTCACGTAAGTCTTACATAGGAACATTTGATTGGTCAGATACTGATGTAGCAATGACTGATGTTCTTTGGAATACCACAGTAGACCCGAATATGGGCATAGCTTTAATAGGCGCTCGCAATGTTAGAGCAGATGATCAACCTAATGGTGGATCTCAAAATAATTATTGTCAAGATAGCGCCTTAGCGTTTTCCTCAAGACCATTTTCGTATTGGCGAGGAACGATAAATTACACTTTTGAAGTAGTATGTTCAAGATTTCATCGAGGTAAGTTATTAATTCGTTATGAACCAAATACTTATCAATATGAAACATTGATCAAGACTAATTCTGCACCGTTAAATCAACAAAATAGTGTAATTTTAGATATACAAAATGGACAAACTGTTACAATTGCAGTTGATTGGGCGGCTACCAGATCTTGGTGTTTGCTTCCTACTGCTGCTAATAGGAAAGGAATTGTTGATGCTTCAAATCCTACAGCTGTACGTCCTTATAGTAATAGCAACAACTTTTTCACTAATGGTTTATTTACAGGTTTGAGCCCAATCACGGACAATAGAACTGCTGCTTCTGCAAATGGAATTTTAGAAGTTAGAGTATTAAATCAATTGGTACAACCTATTCAGGATGCAGATGTACAAGTCAATGTATATTGTTGGTCTGAAGACATGCAATATGCTAGACCTAGCATATCTAGCTTACCTAATAATAGGATGATTGGACAAGCAGCTAATCCGACAATTGTGTCAGAGTCAGCTGTCATTCCATCAGAAGAGGTTGTTGTTATAAATCCAACCGGAGCAAGTGATGAACATATACATGATGATCATATGGGAGAGAAAATTAGTTCTTTTAGAACTTTGTTGAAAAGATTTCAAACAACATATTATCTTTCTAACACTAATACTGCGGAAGTACCTGATGTTATTAATTTATCATTTAAAGGTACTGTTTTACCACAAGCCAGTACTGGTTATGCGGGACCAGGAGTCAACGCAGAACCTGATACGGGTGGATTGGTTACGCCTATAGAGACCAACCCAAGAACTTTATTTGAATTCTTGAGATATGGCTTTTTAGGTATGAGAGGTTCCATGAAACATAGGTTAAGACCGCATGGAAATTTTAAATGCAATTCAGGAGATTTTTGTACAGTTGCTCTAGCACAAACTAGAGATGATGTATATACAACACCTGAGTTGACTGTCCGGAGTATGACAGATAGCGCCACATTTTTAGAGACTAAACGTCTTAATGTTAATACTTTATATGGTAATGCAAATTATCATTTTGATAGTAATGGCGGTTTTGAATTTGTTACACCTTATTATAATGCCAATTTATGGCAATTAGGTTTTAATAGTGGAACTAATATAACATCCGGACCAGGAACAACGACAGGAGGAAGTAATTTAGGTGTAGCTTCAGGCTACCCTAGTACTTTCGTTGCCACATTTAATGGCAATGCAGTAGTTACAACTACTGCTGAAAGCGATCCTTCTATCTTTGTTTCTAATGATACAGCAATAGGTGAAGATTTTCAATTTTTTAGATTCATGGGTGCACCGGTTGTTAAGAACAACCTTAATGTGTACAATTATATGAGATTTATTAATGATATTTAATATTGCCATGAAACATTTTAGAATTTTGAACAATTTGATTTGCTGTATCAAACCAGTTGTCGTTCGTGAAGACGACGATGACTGTGTAAAATATGGAGTTTTAATTAACTTTATATTTATACTAATCTTATTATATTATAATAAGTACCGAGGAGACGGTCTAGTAAAATTGCTGACCCAGTCGACCCCATTTGAACGTGTTACATTGTAACCGAGAGTTAATATCATTTTTTCAATAGGGTCGTCTGACTCTATGAGTTTTTTAGTTTGCAACTCTCCAGTTTTAAATAGGGGATCGCCGGGATGGCGCTCCATTTCC
>Ga0075515_10066512_pt1 | contig 9102 bp, 9 predicted proteins | sample DEB08_RNA2_13_FD_73475 | JGI IMG/M metagenome (GOLD analysis project Ga0075515, IMG submission 73475) | Aqueous microbial communities from the Delaware River and Bay under freshwater to marine salinity gradient to study organic matter... | ecosystem: Environmental > Aquatic > Marine > Coastal... | reverse complement strand
TGCCTTTCACGGTCACGCAGTGCAATAGAACCGGCCCAGTCGCCCGTGCACGCGTTGCGCGTAACACCGGCAAAAGCTGGTTCAGGTTGTGCCCGTCGATGGGACCGACATATTCGAACCCCAGCTCTTCAAACAACGTCCCGGAGCCAGGCAATCCAGACACCAGTTGCCGGGCGCGGCGCATTCCGATTCGCATCGGTTCGGGGATCGTCGCCTCGAACCCATCGGCCAGCGACTGCATCCGCGCCATGGGTTCCGAGGCATACAGGTTTGACAGGTAGGTGGACATTGCACCAACGGGTGGGGCAATGCTCATTTCATTGTCGTTCAGGATGACGAACATGCGGCGGCCTTCATGCCCGGCATTGTTCAGCGCCTCATAAGCCATGCCCGCGCTGATTGATCCGTCGCCAATCACAGCAACCGCATCACCAGTGGGCTGGCCCATGTCCCGCCCAACCGAAAAGCCAAGAGCCGCGCTGATCGACGTAGAGCTATGGGCAGCGCCGAACGGGTCAAAAACCGACTCAGAGCGTTTGGTGAAACCGCTCAGCCCATCTTTCTGACGCAGGGTCCGCATCCGGTGCCGCCGCCCGGTCAGGACCTTGTGCGGGTAACATTGGTGGCCGACGTCCCAGATCAGTTTGTCCATCGGTGTATTGAAAACGGCATGCAAGGCCACGGTCAGTTCGACCACCCCCAGGGATGAGCCCAGATGTCCGCCGGTGTGAGACACGATATCGATCACCTCGGCGCGGAGTTCCCTGGCCAGTCCGACCAGGTCACTGTCGCTCAGCTGACGCAGATCGGCGGGTCCTGCGACCCGGTCCAGAAGCGGTGTATGGGTCATCGGCCTCTCCCTCATAGTTGGTCAGCACCCCGCCTGCTGACGCCAACGTAAACAGGCGAGGAACTGACCGGTCGTTCTGTCGCCACAGAACGGTTATGGAGCCGTGGCTCCTGCGCGGACTCGGGAAGCGCAGAGTCCTTGCCACGTGCCGGGCGCCGGACGGCGCCCGTTATTCGTAAACCGGCGCCTTGGTCGTGGCGAGTTCCGGCCAATCCGCGATCACGTTCAAACCCTGCATCGGACGCTGGTAGCCCTTGTGACAGGTTTTGCACGCTGCCTTCGGTGCATCCTGATGGATCGGACCAAGTCGCTCCTCGGGATACACGTCTGCCAGCGGCACCAGGTAATCGCTATTCATTTCCTGAACCATCGCGATACCCAACGACGCGGTGCCCCATTGCGCAGTCACTTGTGAACCATCGTAGAAAGCGCGGGAATTGTGGCAGAACACACAATTCACACCGAGCGAATTGTCGAAATAGTTCATGAAAGAGAAGGTCCGCTCAGCATCCTGAATGGACGGCAATTCACCTCCGGCAGGAGAGCCTTCAACACGGCTTTCGAGATCATGAACAGCGATGGTGCCATATTCCAGCAGGTAGGTTTCCAAAGCGTCAGATGGCAAAGAGGTCGATTGACTGATCAAGGTCGCACGGTTCTGGTTCGCGGACCATCCCGCCATGGATTGGTTGACCGGGGCGATCTTGAACCAGATGTCACTGGGCACGTGTTCCCCGCGGTGGCAGGTGTAGCACGTGACGCCAACCTCGGCATTGGCGTTCACGTGGTCGCCCCAGCTTTCGTTGATGTTCTGCGTCATCTCGATCATGCGCCGCGAGACAACCTTGGTGTAGAGCGTGTCTTCGCCATACTCCTCCACGTCCACGTCACCATGACAATAGGCGCATCCCTCGTCGCCCGCGACCCAGAGGGTCATCGCTGTCATCAGGCGGTTGAAGTTGTCTTCGGTCAGATCGCCGAGAACTTGAACGTTCTGATAGATGTCCTTGGCCAGAGGCTCTCCACCTTCGGGCACATAAGGTTCTTCAGTATAGTAGTCCTCGATCGTCGGATCAGGCTTGGTCACCTGTTTTGTAAACTCCGGGACCGACATGCCCGTACCCCTTGGCCCAGTTTGCATGCTTTGCGTGGCAAAGGGTTGCCCGTACGCCACCAGCATGACGGCCACGATTATAGCCCCGCCAACGGCGCCAACTATGATACCCGGTCCGAATACGTTCGTCGGGTTGTTACGGTTCCAGTCATTAAACCATTGAGGAAGCACTTTATTCCCCTTTCCCGATAAAGTCGTTGTAGGTGCCATAGGCTTCGTAGCCATACGAGCCGTCATAAACCGGCGCGAAATTGTGCTCCTGAGCCCAGATGAACCAGTTGTCGACAACGGTGCCTGTCAGCAGGATACCGATGCCACCGGTGATAGGTGTCAGCACCGCGAACCACCATGCCCAGCGATGGATGCCTTCCATCGTTGCGTTGAACCCCATTGTCCAGCGCCAGAACAGCGCAGCGCGTTCCGTTGCGGTGCCGCGGTCCACGATCTGTTCCAGTTCCCGGTCGCCGCCAAAGCGGGTGACAGCCAGGATCGTGGCACCATGCATCGCGAACAACAGGACGGAGCCATACAGGAACACAATCGAAAGGCAGTGGAATGGGTTGTAGTAGAGGTTGCCGTAGCGGATCGAGAATGCCGTTGTCCAATCCAGATGCGGGAAGATCCCGTATGGCACTGCTTCAGACCAGGAGCCCATAAGGATCGGCCGGAACAGACCTAATACCAGAAACAACCAGATCGCGGCAGCAAAGGCCCAGGCTGTGTGCTTGCCCATCTTATGTTCCTGGGCCAGCAGATAGGTACGCAGCCACCATGTACAGACCGACACCAGCAGAAAGAAGCTAGCGATGATGTACCAGCCACCGTCATTCAGCGGCGGCATCGTCAGGCCGTATTCCGGGCTAGGCGGCTCCAGAGCCAACCAAAATAGTTGCCGCAGGAATTCAGGGATCGACCACCCCACCTGCGCCAGCATGTTGAGGCCGATGATGTTCAGCCACAGACATCCCGTAAACAGGCTGACAATGCCGGTCCAGCCGAGATAGATCGGTCCCAGTTGGGCATTACCGACCCATCCAGCAAGGGTGGAAAACCGCGGTTTGAAGATCCGCTCCCGCGTCATCTCGCCACTGTCATCCATGCCAGTTTCAGGCGGACCCTGAACCTGCACTTGTGTGAAAATATTCTGATACTCAACCATCATGATCACATCCCCACCTGACTTGGCCAAATCGGCAGTTCAAGCCACCAGTTCCACCATTCCGGCCAGCCTTTGGTCCAGACCGGGCCCGAAATGATGATGCAGACGGCCGAGAAGAACACGGCGTTGATCGCCAAAAGGAAGCCCAGCCGGTGGATCCCCAGTGTGCCGATCGAATAGCCGATGAAATCGCGGAAAAACGTATCTTCGTGATCCGGCGTCTTCATGTCTTCGCCCGGCTCCGGGTTGGCGGCCGACAGAATCAGCGCGCCATGCAGCGCCAGGGCCAGTGTGGTGGTGAAAAACAGCGTCACCGCCAGCATGTGGGCCGGGTTATAGTGGAAGTGCAGGTAGGCGTAGCCGGTGTTCGACACCCAATCGAGATGGCTGAAGATCCCGTAGGGAAACCCGTGCCCCCACGCACCCATTAGGAGGGGCCGAAACACCACCAGGGTCACATACGCCAAGATTGCGAAACTGAAGGCAAAGGGTACATGATAGCCGATGCCCAGCTTGCGACAGATTTCGACTTCGCGCAGGGCCCAGCTGACAAAGGCACCGACCGCGCAGAACGTTATGATCTGCCATAGCCCGCCTTCTTGCAGCGGGGCCATGCCCAAACCATAGCTCAGATCTGGTGGCGCGATGTTAATGATCCAGGGGTTGAATGTCCCCTGCATCGCCGCGCCCCATAATATCAGGATCGTCCCCAGAGCCGCAAAGAAGGTCGTGGTGACCCCGAAGAATCCAACATAAAAAGGTCCGACCCAGAAATCGAACAGGTCGCCGCCGATCAGCGTACCTCCTCGGACTCGGTACTTCTTTTCAAAGCTCAACATCGCCATAGGTTAGTCGCTCCGCTGATGTTTGATGGAGATGGGATCCATCTTAAATTTCGGGTTGCCGCGGGCGACATCTGCCGCCCGCGGACGTGGCTTTTGTCCATGCCATCACGCGCCCTACAGCACGCGCGGGACTTGATCAGAAACCGGCGGTCGAGGCCGCGTTTTCGAACCAATTGAGCCCGCTGCTGAGCACAACGAGATGGATCATGGCCGCGAGCAGGAAAAGGAACACACCCTGTGCAACAAACACGCGGCGCGGGTCGAAGATGAGCCAGATTTTGTAAAAACTTGCCATGTTCAACGCTCCTTAGAACCAAGGAGCCCAGATGTAGGTTGCGATATGTGCAACCAATGCAATGATCACGAACAGCCAGAGGCCGCCCATATAGACCGAATGCAATTCCTGAGCTTGCTCGTCATTGAGACCTGTAAAGGACAGGTCGGTGTTATCAGCCATAAGGAACCTCCGGATCTTACGCTGACGCCGCATTCCCCGCGGCCGGGTCCCGGCCCGCTTGCGCGAACCGGATCTCGGATGCCTTCACCGCATAAAGATGAAAGGCGTAACTCGATCTGCTTCAGCCCATGCCCGGGCCAGGGGCCCGTGCAGGTTCAGCGTCTGGCGCTTCAGCGCCTGCGCTACCCAGTCAACGGTCGCAAACGGCAAGGCGAAGACGAAGATGAACAGAAAATAAATTATGAATTCTGGCGTGCGCTTGTCACGCCGCCGCGCCGGTCCTGTGCCCAGTCTGTCGGAATGGATCGCTGTTTTCATGCGTTACCTCCTTGTACGGCGTTGTTGTGTGTTGAGGTGATGGGGGCCAGCGCCACAACGGTGCTGGCATGTACGCGGGTGTCCCCGTTTTTCAGAGCGGCGTCTTCCGCTGCGTCGCGCAGCGATTTTGCGGCTGAGATTCGGGTCAAGACCGGATGGCTGGCCAAAACGCGTTCCAATGCGGCGTTGGCTTCTTCATCCCAGGGCAGATCGCGGCGCAGTGGAGTTGGCGTGGCAGCCCCGTCATCCAATTCACTGCCCAGCGGCAGAATGTGGAACAGCGCATCAAAAAGCCCGTTGCACAGTTCCTGAAGAACGTAAGTTGCCCCGGCATAGCCCATGAACGGCGTGCCCGTGGCCCTCCGGATGGCCGCACCAGGGAAGCTGGCCGGGATGAACGCTGCACTGGGGCCAAACCCGCCCTTCAGCTCCGCCAGATACATTTTCTCATTGATGCTACCGAACAGGACGAGCGGTCGTTTCTGACCAATCAGCGCACGTACCTGGTCGTTGTCTGTCTTGGTACCTGCAGACCGTGCCACGGCAAAGGCGCAAGGCAGGCCTAGGTCATCTTCCAGATAGAGCCGCAAACCACGGGCATAAGTTTCATTGGCCACCACGGCAAAGGATGCGGTGGCAAAAAAATCCTGTGTCACCGACCGCCACAGATCCCAGACGGGCTTGATGGTGGAATGCTTTTCGCGCTGAATAAACGGTTCGGGGTCAAGCCCTGTCAGCTCTCCCAACTTGCGAAGGAACTTGGTCGTGGACTCTACGCCGACCGGTGCCTGCAGATAGGGTTTGCCCAGCACCTCGGCCAGCCCGCGACCAAATTCGCGGTACATTACGACATTGACATCGGCATTCACCAGATCGCGCATCTCGGCCAGATGGGCGCCCAGCGGCATGACCATGTTGATCTCAGCGCCGATACCTTCAACCAGGCGCCGGATCTCGGCCAGGTCCGAAGGCATGTTAAATGTGCCATACATCGGACCGAGGATATTGACGCGCGGTTTGGCACCCTCTTCGCGCTTGGCTTCTTTCGGCATCCGACCCTTGGTCATACCGAATTCGGTAAAGATCCAGGTCATCGCCCGGTCGGCAGCTTCCCATTGATCCTCGTCAATCGTGCGCGGCAGGAAGCGTTGAATGTTGGTACCTTGCGGTGTGACCCCGCCACCGATCATTTCCGAGATCGATCCTGTGACCACCACAGCCGGCAACGCCGGGTCCAGAGTGCCCCAGGCGCGCTTCATCGCTTCCTCGGTCCCGTCGCGGCCCAGTTCTTCTTCACCAAGCCCGGTGACGACGATGGGCAATTCATGCGGCGGCAGCGCGTCGGTGTAGTGCAGCACAGAAGTGACTGGCAGGTTTTCGCATCCGACCGGCCCATCAATCACGACCTGCAGGCCTTTGACAGCACAGAACGCGTAAACTGCGCCCCAATAGCCCCCGGCCCGATCATGATCCTGGATCAGCATCAGATCATCTCCGCCGCTTTTGCTGCCTTGGCCTTGCGTTCCAGTTTCTTCTGGTGGAGCGCACGGAATTCTGGCCGCAGGTTCGGGCTGCCTTCCCAAACGCCCGCCGTTTCGCCGGCGCCGACGTCTTCGAAGAAATCGCGCATCCGGTCCATCCGGCCCTTGTTACCGATGGCGGCGTTTACGACCTGTGCCAGCGAACCTGCGCCAGCAGGCCCCATCAGAGGACGGGCCGAAATGAGATTCGTGAAATACAGCGCGGGAATACCCAGTTCCTTGGCCTTTTGGACCACCGGAGTCGTCCCGATGGCCAGATCCGGACTGATTCCTTCCATCGCGGCACAATCTTGTTCCAGCGACGCGCGGAACTGCACCTTGGCCCCATGCGCGCTGAGCCAGTCGGCATCAGCGGCTGAATAAGGCGTGCGCGGACAGGCCGTGCCGACGTAAGGAACATCCGCCCCGCTTTCGATCAGCAGGCGCGCGACCAAAAGTTCACTGCCTTCGTAACCCGAGACGGTGACGGTGCCTTTGATCTGCGATCCGGCCAAAGCGCCACTGATGGCGGGCAGGAACGCGTTTTTGGCCGCGCCGACCTTTTTCGCCGGCAAGCCGAACATATCGCCCAGCCCGTTCAGCCAGGCTTCGGTTCCCGCTACGCCCACCGGCGCGCTGCCCAGGATCGGGCGACCAGCGGTTTCAAATTCGCGGATAGCCGAGGTGTAGAACGGATGGATCGCCGCCACCGCAGCGCCATCCAGCGCGGCGTACAACTCGCGCCATTCGCGGCAGGGCACAACCGGTCCAACGGCCAGATCCAGTGGGGCCAGAATTTGACCAATCATCACCGGATCTGCCGGAAACATCTCGCCCAGCAAAGTAACGGAAGGCCGTCCATCGCGTCCGCCTTCGGGAGCAGCGACCGGCCCGGCTTTTATTTCAGCTCGCGCATACGCCAGCATTGCGCCCGCCAGCACATCCTTGGCCTCGGCATGGGTCGGAATACCAAAGCCCGGTACATCGATCCCGACGATCCGAACACCGTTGATTTCATCCGGCAACAGCCGTAGCGGCACGCCGCTGGCGGTTGGGACACAGAGGTTCGTCACGACGATGGCATCGTATTTCTCGGGATCCGCCAGATCGTAGACCGACTCGCGGATATCTTCGAACAGCTTGCCGGTGACCAGCGTTTCCGAATTGAAAGGCACATAGCCCACCGACCGGCGCGCGCCGTAGAAATGGCTGACAAAGGTCAGTCCATAGACGCAGCAGGCCGAGCCACTGAGCACCGTTGCGACGCGTTTCATCCGCAGCCCAACCCGCAGAGAGCCAAAGGCCGGGCACATGCTTTGCGGTTTGTCGTGTGGGCCCTGAGGGTAATCGCGCGCATACTGGTCAAGCAATTCGGACTGCCCGGCCATACGCGCAGCCTTTTCCATCTCGGACCCGGAGTGGCAACCAAGCCCCTCCCCAACCGGAGCCTCGGAAGTGCGCGATTGCCCTTCGATCACTTCGGCCTGTGCGGCGGCGTCGTATGTGACTTCGTCCGTCATGCGTCGTCGTAAACCACTTCGAGAGAGACTTTCGGTGCAGCGTTTTTACCGCGCATGTCCTGATCGGTGGCAGGCACCAATTCGATCCCCGCACCGGTTTCCTTGCCATCAAACAGGCCAAGCAATCCGTCCTGATCCAATGGTGCCGGACGAACTGGCGGCGCTTCGGCCACATTCACACCCAGCGCGGCAAACAATGGGCCCCACTGGCTGCTTTGCGTGCCAACAATCTGATAATTTGCCGATTTCTTGCGCAGGTCGTCATCCTGAGGGATCGAGGCCAATACCGGAATATCGACCGCGTCGGCAAAGGCCTGCGCCTCGCCACTGCCGTCATCCTTGTTCACGACCAGCCCAGCGACGCCTACATTGCCGCCCAGCTTGCGGAAGTATTCCACCGCCGAACACACGTTGTTGGCCACATAGAGCGACTGAAGGTCATTCGACCCTACAAGAATCACCTTCTGCGCCATGTCGCGGGCGATCGGCAGGCCGAAGCCACCACAAACAACGTCGCCCAGGAAATCCAGCAGGACATAATCAAAGTCCCAGTCGTGGAACCCCAGCTTTTCCAGCAATTCAAAACCGTGGATGATCCCGCGCCCGCCACAGCCACGGCCCACTTCAGGCCCGCCCAGTTCCATCGCGTAGACGCCGCCACGTTTGAAGCAGACATCGCCGATCTTCACTTCTTCTCCCGCCAGCTTTTTGCGGGTGGAGGTTTCGATGATGGTCGGACACGCTTTGCCCCCAAACAGCAGGGATGTCGTGTCGGATTTCGGATCGCAGCCGATCAGCAAAACGCGCTTGCCCTGCTCAGCCATGACGTGGCTGAGGTTGGCCAGCGTGAAGGACTTGCCAATGCCGCCCTTTCCATAGATCGCGATAATCTGAGTTTTCTTCATTTCCCCTGCCGGCAGAACATCCGCCAGATCCTGATGGGCTTCTTCGCGCAGACGCTCATCGAAATCTTTCAGGTTGGGTACATCGTCTTTCATGTCCCCTCCCAATCGAGAACCAGTTTCAAACAAGTTGGATCTTCAAAGGCAGTGCTGTAGGCGGTCGTCGCACGTTCTGCCTTGGCGATGTGGCTGATCAGCCCGTCCAGCGACAGCGTTCCACTTTCCACAAGCGACCGGGTCGCACGCATGTCATCTGGAGTCCATTCCGCCGCAATGCGCAGCCGCGCCTCTTTCATGAACGCCGGCGGGAATGCAAAGCTGAGCGCTTGGGCATAAAACCCAGCCAGTACGATCTCACCGCCCCGCGCCAGGCGCGCGACCAGTGTGTTCAGAATGCCGCTGTCGCCAGAAGCATCG
>Ga0075515_10073141_pt1 | contig 9184 bp, 13 predicted proteins | sample DEB08_RNA2_13_FD_73475 | JGI IMG/M metagenome (GOLD analysis project Ga0075515, IMG submission 73475) | Aqueous microbial communities from the Delaware River and Bay under freshwater to marine salinity gradient to study organic matter... | ecosystem: Environmental > Aquatic > Marine > Coastal... | reverse complement strand
AAAAAACAAAGATCGAAGAAAGATACAAACTAGAAAAACAGCAATCCTCGTCGTCCCCGAACCCGGTTCTCGGACGACGAGTTGAACAAGATCAAGCTCAACTTGATGAACACCGTCGACATCATGAAGCCGACTGGTGAATACGTCCGAGCTGAGAAGGGGACAGCAATCCGCCACTACAAAGCCTAGCAACTCCAGCCGAGAGAACTCAACTCGGCAATCAAGGCTTACTCTGTCTAGCTGGACAGCGGACTCTGCTTCCTCGCCTGCCTCTTCCTCCTCACTCGTCAGCTGAACAATGCTGACTACGAGAAGTTCAAGTAGGGAATCGACGTCGACAACGCACAAGTCCTCGTCACCTACGCTTAGAGGGAGTCCACAGATCGCAATGGCGCCCAGGGCCACAAGTATGCCTACATCAAGAAAATCACTGATAGGTTGGGGATGTCCACCTTCATGTGGAATGAGTTGGGAGAACTCCTTGAGATGGGCACAGATGTCTGGAAGAAGGACAAGGGCGGCCACCCTGCCTTGCCAGCAATCCTCCTTCTCCCCGGGAATGACGAAATGCCCGGCCATTGCGCCCTGTTGACCGCAGTCGGTGTCGAAAGGGAAGTCTTCACCTTCAGTGACCTCTATAATGCATTTTCGTCAGATAGAGATGACACAAGACGAGTCCTGCCCGCCCTGACGAACAACTTGGACACGATGCGCAAGAAGATGCTGAACAAGGCCCTGAAGCATGAACAGTAGGCCCAGAAGCCAGCCACAAGAGAGGACAGTTTCTGGCGCTGCTTCAGGAGATACGAAGCAATTCTTGCAAACTTCACCAAGGATCGCCTCCCAGCCGAAGTTGATAACCAGAAATTGCTGGAATTCATCGACTTGTTCGCCGCCCTCCTCGAAGTTAGAGAGAAGAGAGCTCGTGGTTTCACACAGAAAAGAAACCTTGACCTCCTCAAGAAGTGCCCGCTCCCACAAAATGAGGCCACTCTCTACATGGCTCACAGCATCGCAAAGAATGCTCGACCTGAGTACAAGCAAGCTTAAGAACAAGTGCTTGTCACCCCTCTGATCAACACAGACGCTGTCTTCTGCGGGAAAACCACCATCAGCCTAACGCAGAAGCACGCCTTCTCCCCGAATCAGACTTACTATGTTGAGACCAACATAGAAACAGCGCCTGTCATGGATGTCGACGATGACACTGCCCTGAGCATGTACGTCACTCGGGCACCTATGATCACTTCCAGGTCAAAGATGGGCGAGACAAAACAGGTGAATGTCTCTTCTCGTACAGGTCACTGTAGCATAGTGCCAGCAGCACAGGCACCCCTGACTCAGGACTGGACCAAGACATTCAAGCTCACCTTTGGGAATGAAAGGTGCTCCCGTCTCGACACTATGGCCCCAGGATGCGGCGGCCATCCAATCCTCGAGACCGGACGCACACTCAACCAATGTGACCTGGACTCTAGGTTGTGGTCTGCAACCATCCCCGGCATGAAACAAGGCATGAACTTTTGTCATATTGAGATCGGCTCCAAATATGACCAAGTCTCAGGTATCCACGAAAGGGTCATTTCCCGCACAGCAAGCGGACGGACTCGCGGATACAACCCTGAAGCCCCAACGGAGTACTTTACGGCTTTCAGGTAAGACCGCTCGTTCAAGCCCAGACTCTCTGATGCCCAGGAGAGATTGACTTAGCTCTTGCCAAGCCAAGTCTACCCCCTCACACAGATGTATGACGCTCAAGCAGCTGAAGCCACAGGTACCCCAGTCGTGGGATATGGCGATGTGCTCTGCATCGACGTGAGACCAGAGGGATACGATGGTCCAGCCCATCACCCTGACTCGCTCTAGAAAACTGATGAGCAGATCAGGATCAGTGGCTATGACGACGTCTACCACTCCGTGAGTGAGGACAAGCACAAGCAGACTGACAGACTCCTCTACAAAGGCAGGATTCAGGAGTTCCATGTCAGCATGCAGAAGTTCACCTTTATGGTCAACTAGCTCAGTGTCCTCGCCGAATTAGCGGACGCAAAAATCCAGGAGATCCCAGGTGACAGCTTTGAAGTTCACGACTTGAGCGTCATCCCCGTAGACGTATGTCCGGACTCTCCTGAAGACCTTACCTTTGACATCCCTGACGTTGCACGCTCGCAAGTCTTCGCAGGGCAAGGTAAGAAGAAGCAGCACGCCTCCTCCAATGACTCCAAAGCTTAGTCATTGAACGACAGCGTTGTTGACATTCCCCGTCAGCCACCGCGTCCACAACCAGCCCACAGGACAGTGTCTCGCGTTGTGGAATCAGCCTCTGCTCCAGCCCCGGACAAAGATTCGGTCAAGACTAGACCATAGAACTCCGGGAACAACAAGGCCGGCAAGACAACCTCTGCCGCACCCTCGGGCAAGAAACCAGCAAAGGACAAAGCTCCAGCCTCGAATCAGGAGAGGGCTGGAAAGCCAGTTTCTGCAGCAGCCCCAGGCCATGAATAGAGGAAATCGGTGCCCCCACGTGCAGCCAACAAGCCCGCCGCCTCAACTGCCCCAAAAGCTGGAAAAGTGACCTTTGCCCCCGAGACCAAGGCCGGTGACTACGTCGCCTCGACTGCCCCCAAAGCTGAGAAAACAGCCTCAACTGCCCTCAAAGTTGAGAAAGCGGCCCCCGTCCCTAAGAGCAAAACTGGAGAGCAGGTTGAAAAAGATCTGGCAGCTTCTAAGCTCTTGAGGGAAGAAAAACCAGTTGCTGCGGCAGCTGAAAAGGCTGAAGAATAGAAGCTCGACTCACTAGTCGCTTCCCTCTTCGGTGAGCCCCTTGACCTGGAAACTCCAAGACCCCAGCCAGGCAAGTCCGACACACCAAAGCCTCCTTCCTCGGACCATCTGAAGGCGGCAGATGCCCCTCTCAAAGCCAGCTCTAGCCCACCCGTGCGCCCACTTCAAGATGGTGATGAGGCACAGACGCCTCCAGATGACTCGATAATCGAGAAGGCTCCATCACAGAATGGAGTTTCCGATGACGAGCAAGCCCATGAGGAAGCAATCCCCACTCAAGCCAGCAGACCTCGATCTCCAGCTCCCGAGCCTGCTAACCTCCCAGCAGCCAGCGAACCACCCCTCTTATCGGCTTCATCTGATGGCGACGGACCATCAAATTCGTCCCGCCCGTCGTCCCAGATTCATGGCCACAGTGAGCAAGGCTCCACAGCGGATGAGATCCTGTCTGATTTCATCCATGATGCGAAGAAGGTCATCGACTTCTATGGAGAAGGACTTGAGAGTTTCCTTCCCCATGTCATTCGCTTTATCAGGATGCAAAAGAATGGGTATAAGACCTTCTTTGTCGCCAAGGACTCCCACTACTACTGGGCCCTGGACAAAGACGCATTGCCCACCGAAGCACCTATAAAGGGAGTCCTGAGGACTCTTGAGGGGAAGGGGAGAAAAACCCCGGCATACCACCTGCCCAATGCTGAAGGCCGGTGCCCGACTTGCGTCTCTCAGGCCAGGAGCAGCTGTCCTGTCATGAAACGTCTCTTCCCACGTGCCTCATTCCGCAGCATCACCAGAAGCGACCTGGTAAAGTACTCGAATTGCATGACTTACTATGCAAAAGGAGCCCAGATCTACGCTCAAGGAGCTGTATTCCCCACTATGCCTGGCAAATACTGCTTCCCTCAATCGGAAGGCTATGTCTTGATCACTTCGGACCAAAAAGTGATCATGAAGACAAGGAAGAATGGCGCCTCCTATGTCTCTCCAAATCCCCAACCGGCACCAGAAGCCTGGTCAGGTTAGCTTCGACTCAGGTTGGGCTACATGGAACTATTCTAGTTCATAATGCCCATAGGACTTTTCAAATGGCGCGAAGCCCCTTCCTTCGAGATCCTCAGGAAGGAGAAGCACAGGAGGAGAATTGACACTGATTTTGAATACGGTGTCCCATGTGAAGCCACTTCCGTAATGGACCTTGCTCTCCTAAAGATGGTGAAGGAGAGGAACGCCTCGCTCACAGCCCAGGTGCCCCGTGATCACCGAAGCTTCGAAGTTGAGCTGGAGAAGCGCATCGCAGATGCTGGGATTTCGGAGGACCACTACACGAAGAAGGCTCTCCAGTTGGCCCTCATGCAAACCAGCGATGAGCAGAATTGGAGTCTTTTCAGGGACCATACTGAGTTCGACCCACATTCAAGGACGTTCTCCATCGACAAGGTGAAGGAGACACTAGCACGCCTTGCTGAGTATGGCATGTTCACGACAGTCTCCGGACGGAATGTCAAAATCACAGCAAAGGGAGGCCTTCGCAACGTGTTGTTCAACTCGTCCCTGTACGAATAGGAATTGACATTCTCCACCTCACCAGCCCAAGAGACGATCTGCGTCAGACCAGACTGCTATGCTGGCAAAAGACAAGATGTGGCAAGCAAACCTGGACCACTCCCTCTAGACGCCATGTTTGCTAGAAACAAAGTGCACCAGCAGCCCACCAATGCCCGTGGCGTAGTCAGAGAGATCCTGTCTTCCACATCGGACCACAGAGAGGTCATTGATGCTGTCGCTAGCACCATCAAAGAGCGCCAGCCCAAGCTCCCCAAGGTCCCTGCCTACAAAAGTGCAGGAGTGCAGGTCGCCGAAGCGAAAGGGTATTTCTGGGTGAAAGAACCTGCATCGGACAAGATCACTGAGGTCAACAGTCTCATCTTGGTCGAAGGCCGGGAAGCCCAAACTCGTGCCACCCTGGGAAAGATTGATCAACTGATCAAGGACCACCCTATGCCGATGGTAATCAAGAAGAAGGAAATGATCCCTCTGGACCCAAAATCAACGGTCCCTTTCTTCCACACCATTGCGGGCGGCAATGTCAAGGACCCCTCGACAGGCGAGAAGGTGCTCACTCATGAATATGCGCACAACTCGCTCCAGAACAAGGTGTACGGTCTCTGCCACAGATAATTGGGTTGCATGACTCAACCCAAAGAACAGCACCTGGCTTCGTTCACCAACATGGTGCTGAGATGGATGGATGAATTTGTACCCAAATTCAAGGAAGAGTGGTCACCCAACTGCATGTATGACTACATCGACAACCAGCCGTCTTTTTCAAGGGAGAAGAAGTTGAAGTACATAAAGGGCGTGACAAAGATGCTTACCGACCCTAGTTATGTCGACTTCTAAGGCCACTTCTGCCCGATGGTAAAGTCAGGAGAGGTCTACAGACACACCGAGGAACAGGCGGTATCAGAAGGCGGCTATAACAATGCCACCAGCGACCGTCCCAGACTCATCATGCCTCCCACCAGTGATGGCGTTGGCCCCATGCAAGCCTTCCAGTCTTCACTCTTCGGCCCGCTAAAGAAAGCCATCCCAGAGTTCATTCACTCGATGACCTCTAAGGAAATAGTTTCCAGTGTTAGCTCCCGCATACACTAAGACTGGAAAGCCATCAGCATTGATGGCTCGTCTTTCGACAGCAGCCAATATTCCATCCTCCAGGACATAGTCGAGAATGAATTCTTCAGACGGATTGAGGATGAGGTGAAAGAGTGGTGCCGATATCAGTGCAGAGACTTGAAAAACACCCGTGACCCCGAAGACATAGCGAAGGCCATGATGAAGTCTCTTCTCTCCACAAGGAACGTGCTATACCTGCACTTGCCCGGTGTGGATGATGATCAGTGGTCCGAGAAAGAACTGGCGGACTACAGGAGGAAGACGGGTGACAAGGACTCAGAACCATGGACCTACACAGCCCGCCTGGAGATAGAAGGTACCACCTTCAGCGGCTTGTCTACCCGCACAACGCTAGGCAACACCCTTCGCTCAATTGCATACATCTTCTATTATGCAGTTTGTGCAGGTATTGGGGACCCATGGAAGTCTGGCTCAATGTCTGTCATTGCATCAGGCGATGATACAGTGGCCTGGATCCGTCCCGAATTGGCTGACGATCTTGTTGAGTCCATCCTTGAGCACACAGCCCGTTCCGGTGAGGAACACTCGAGTGTTGGGTTGGGTTAGGTGGTGAAGAAGGTCAAGGTCGGAGAGTTCCACGAAGTCGACTTCTGTTCGAAAGTTTCGGCAGCACCTGACAACACCCTCTAGTCGTGGGTTATGTATAGGGACCTGAAGAAAGTGCTCACCACGAAGTAGCACACAACCAGCCGCAACCTGCAGCTGCTGTACAGCCCGGAGGTATTCTTGTCAGCAGTGTTGTACAGCCTTCGGCTGGAACAGCTCTCATCGTTGGTGGAGTCTATCAAGGCACACCAGCTCAGCAGGCTAACAGGTGGCCAAGAACTGGACGAAGAGATGGTCTTCCAAGCAGCTCAGCCCCACGTATACACTCTCAGGCACTCCAGCTCAGCCGAGTACAAGATAGAGGCAGAGGTAAACTACCAACTGGGCCTCACGATGTATGACCTCTACCAGTCTTGTGCCGATAACACGGTCTATGCGGGCAAGAGCTCCCTTTCCTCAGAACGTCGCGTACGATATGAAGCAGCTGAGGACATGAAATACAGGCACTGCAAAATCATGAAGCCTGATATTAGATTCAGCCCGCCCCAGCTGCAGCCCAACACAGAGGAGAGGATGGTTGACTGCAACCTTGTCACAGTCACCAACGTCCTCCAAACAGCCCTGGATTTCTTCTCGGGCTACCAGCCCCGCTTCCATTTGGTCGTCGATAATGAAGCACATTTCGGATATACGAATGCGCTCATTATATACACCCCATAATCCCGCAGAGTGCTGTTGTATTATGGACCCGAGGTATACAAAGAGTAGTTCTTCGTCTATGAACGACTCTAACGCCTTGGAGCCACATGCTACTCATGGGGTAGTGTATTGGAGGCTGACTACCCAAACCTGGTGGACGTACAGTCCAGACATGCGCTGCTCACCGGCACGCCATAGTACCAGGGTGTAGGCCTAGCGAGGGTTGCCAAGAACATGGGACTCCCACCCAAGAACGAGTGTGATGACTATGCCTAGTACACGGAGAACACTCTTTCTCGTGAAGCGGTCGAATATGCTGTTCGAGATGTCACTCTCCCAGAGACCATACGCCATGCATTTGCCCCAACAGCCGGCTATTAAACGGTGGTCAGATGTGGATAGATGGACTACAGGCTGTCCCCGGCTCATGCTCAACATTGGCCAAAAGGAGAACGGAACGTCACGTGGTGTTCGAAACCACAAGTGATGACTTTCGCTGAGTTGGAAAAAATGATCTCAGCCTCCTGTGGACAAGAGATGGTCATCCTTGACTTCGGTGCTTCCTCGGATTTGACTGAGTACAGCCAGAAAGGCAATTCTTGTGTGCTCTAGGCGCTGGCTTACGGAGCGCATCCTTACCTCCGTGCAAAGCCCAAGACATTGAAGGCAGCTCTATTGGACCCATCCAAGTACTTCAACGTCTACGATGACATTGGTTGCCCCTTGGGTCTCATCCGAAACAAAGTCGCTAAAAGGGGTGCAGCGCTGGACCAGATCTCAGCCATGATGAACCCGCCAGGAGCTGGTGAGATACTGTCAATGTCTCTCTGGACACCCAGCACACCGACAGGACGCCTGTACACTGGAAACTATCCCCAGGGCAGGGCACAGATCAATCTGGTCATACAAGACTACCACGCAATGGTAGCAGTGCCCAAGAGTATGTGCAGTCAGATATCTGCAGAGAGATACAGGATACCATAAGATTGCAGCCAACGCTGCTGGCTAAAATATCCTGGCAGCACCGCTGAGAAGCTCCACAGTATGGCACATCCTGTGAATGCATGCAATAGAAATATTGTATATGCATCAAATTTGCTGCAGTCCATTGTATCCGGCCCAGGCCCAGCAGCAGACTTTGTCAGACACATTCCATCGGTGCAAAACGATTGGATTAGGGGTTGCCATGACATAGATGAGGACATGTAAGGTGAGTGTCTAGGATAGCTATATACTAAGTAGCACCCACGGACCTCACACAAGTCCTTATACACTGGCATGAAGCCAGTCGAAAGGGTTTCTGCGATATCGGCACAGCCATATCCAGTACAAACCAATGTTTCCGCGATACCGGCACAGCCATATCCAGTGAACATAACTTCCAACCAGTTCAAGATATCCCATTCTGATATCGTTGACTTACAGCACGTAGTGGAAATATTCCCACAATGGTTAGCAGCGATTGACAAAGCAAGGGCCATCTCTTGTACGAAGTCTAGGGCTACCGTTTCAGCAGGACAATAAACTTCCCCTGTATGTGCGCTGAATACCCAAGACAAGGTTGAAGAGGATGTGGAATTTGAAACGTAATTTAGAGGCTTGGCTTCCGCTGCCGATACTGAAATTGGCAAAGCTAACAAGGCTCAAATGGATGAAAATTTCACCAACACAGATTCAAGTCTGACTCAGACAGTCATCACACGTGGGACTGCCTACACTCTCGAAAGAGATGTGAAATTTGATACTCAATTTGGAGGCTCAGTTATCGTTGCCAAAACCGAACTTGGCAAAGCCGACGCAGCTCAAATGGATGAAAATTTCACCAACACAGATTTTAATCTGACTCAGGCAATCGCCTCGCATGTGGTTGCCTATATTTAGACTCCTGGTTGGCTTTCTTCTTCGAAAGAGGCGACGACCATTGGTAGTCTCAGGTGTCGGCTATATGATGACATGTATTCCGTATGCCCACCCACCTATAATATACCGGTCTTGCATGATACAGCTATCATGGCCCCAACAAACCATACACAAATGGTTATTTGAACATGCTGGACGGTATATATTGTCATTGCATCTCACAATGAAAAGAGACATGACCCCTTATGAGCCCACACACTCATAACATATCGCCGGGTGAACAACCTAGCGCTGCTCCTAGCAGACAACACTCCCACCCTCTTGGAGTGACTCGCAAGCAAGCTGTTTGCAACATGTGGCTACACAACGGCCCAACTATGAACCCAGTTTCATATAACTCACGAGACAACCAGTCTTGTGGCCACCACGTGGCACAACAGTCTACAACCAAATACGACAATATTGTAGACAGCCTACCGACTAGGTAGGTCGGGGTATTCACCCCACCCACAACATTCCCAACACGGGAGTGATAGAGTGCAGTGTTCTAAATACTGATGGCAAAATCCCTTCGGGTCCCCTGCCACCCATCTCGCAG
>Ga0075515_10076036_pt1 | contig 9228 bp, 4 predicted proteins | sample DEB08_RNA2_13_FD_73475 | JGI IMG/M metagenome (GOLD analysis project Ga0075515, IMG submission 73475) | Aqueous microbial communities from the Delaware River and Bay under freshwater to marine salinity gradient to study organic matter... | ecosystem: Environmental > Aquatic > Marine > Coastal... | reverse complement strand
GCATTCACTGGAAGCTGGGATAGAATGAGAGATTATATTGTTAATAATCTATCACCTAACTCAGAACATGACTTGATGGTTGAAGGTCTATTTAATGACTGTCTGAAAGACAATGTACTTAGACCTGAAACATTAGTATTCGGCGCATTGGTTGAATCTATCGCTCACCAGTTCAATGGTGCTTCGGCAGGTGTTAACAGAAACGCGTTACCACTTAACTTCAGAAACTTAGGTGCTGCGATATCAGCAGTTGCTTCAGTACTCAATGAGGATGGTGGTAGAATCAGATGGTCGGGTGCTGATGAATTGAATAACCAGTACTTCGCAAGAGGATTGAGAATTAATGGTAGAACAGGACGAATTGAAGGTCGACCATTTACATCATCTGTAAGAAAACTTGCAAGACGTGCTTCTAACAGTAGAGCATCATTATAAAAGAATAGGATAAAGAAAAATGCCAATAACAACAATTACAACTTCTCAGGCACCTGACGCAAAACCAGTTGCCATTAATAAGGTCGTATCCACTAACTGGCAAGTTCTTATTGAAGTACCTCAATACGAAGTACCTGAACTAGTTTTTGGTGGTTCGACAACAGTTGAACCGGGTGTTGGTGAAGTTATTTCACCATTAATTTTATGTAATACAACAGCTAATACTGTAAACGTTGACGTTAGAACTCACCGTGAAGATGTTAATGCAGAGTTTTACATATTAAGAAACTTACCAGTACCAGGATATCAAACAACAGCAATTCCTTTGAATGGCCAATTTTTAAAGAGTGGTGATACATTAGAAATTTTAGCAGATACTGATTTAGCAGTACATGCTACATTATCATTCACATTAGGTCAATCAGAAGAAGATGACGTTGTTTAAATACAAATAAATATATTAAATAATGATAAACGGAGAATAACTTAAATGTCCTTTGGAACAATCACAGGAAAAAGTCAGCTAATAGGTTGGGGTAATCCACAACCTTTTCCTATTACACTTGATGTAGCCGTATATGAAGGTGCGGTCGTATATGCTGACAACAATAGAATTTATTACTCCGATGGTACTAGTTGGTTAGAAATTGGTACAGGACCTCAAGGTATCCAAGGGTTTAGAGGTATTCAAGGTACACAAGGTCTTCAAGGTGATTATGGACCTGGTTTTACAATTATCGGTTCAGTTGCAGATGTTGACGCTGGTGGTGACCCACAAGCAACTCTTAATGCAGCATTTGGTTCTGCTAATGTTGGTGATGGTGTTATTGATGAAGCTGATGACGAACTATGGATTTATGTTGGTTCAAGTACTTGGGTAAATATTGGCTCATTTAGAGGTATTCAAGGTTTTCAAGGTCCTATAGGTTTCCAAGGTATTCAAGGGCCACTCGGTAACGAAGGTATCCAAGGGGAAAGAGGATTCCGTGGTTTCCAAGGTCCAAAAGGTATTCAAGGTTTTCAAGGTGTTCAAGGTGACTTAGGTATTCAAGGTATCCAAGGGCGAAGAGGACCTCAAGGTGTTCAAGGTATTACTGGTATCCAAGGAGATTTGGGTATTCAAGGTATCCAAGGCGTTCAAGGCGTCCAAGGTATAACTGGTATCCAAGGCGATACTGGTATTCAAGGTTTACAAGGTTATAACGGTGATGATTCTGGTCATGTTGTAGAATATAGATTAACAGGTACTGCAACTTCTGAAGCCGACCCTGGCACAGGAAACATGATTTGGAATGATGCTGGTTTTTCTAACACATCCAATTTCTCTACAGTTGATACAATGTGGGTTGACGATGAAGCATTTTACAGTGTCAACTTAGATAACTTATTCTCAACAATAGATAGTCAAGCAGGTGCCGATAAAGCTGTAATGAAAGTTACAAAGCGTGGCAATCCTAGTGACTATGTACTATTTGCAATTAACGATTTAGAAGACAAGACTGGTTATTGGCAATTTAGCGTTACATTCTTAGCAGGTAACGCGCTAAGAGAAGACTTTACAGCATATAATGGTGGGAATGGAGTTTGGACACAATATCCTTTATTAGTAGCATTTAGTATTGTTGGTGACCAAGGTATTCAAGGTGTTCAAGGTATTACTGGAATTCAAGGTTTACAAGGACCGCAAGGACTACAAGGTTTACAAGGCCCACAAGGAGTTCAAGGCACAACTGGTAGTCAAGGAACTCAAGGTTTACAGGGAGTAATAGGGCCTCAAGGAATCCAAGGAGTACAGGGACCACAGGGAACTCAGGGTGTACAAGGAGTACAAGGTTCTACTGGTGATTTTGGTGGTATTTCTTACGATTATGATTACGATGCAACAGCAGCAGACGCTGACCCAGGTGTTGGTAAATTAAGATTTAGCTCAACAAACTTTGCTTCTGCTAACTTAAAACTCTGGATTGACGATGAAGATAAAGGTTCAGTTGCAGTTATGGACGGTGTTGCTACTGAATTAGCTGCACTTACAGGTTCACCAAAAGGTTACGTTAGATTTACAAATAAAACAAACGTTTACGACCAATTCTTAGCAAGAATTGACGATATTACAGATAAAACAGGTTATTGGGAATTTGCTGTAACTAGACTAAACGGTGTTACTGCTATGACAGATAACACTAATTTAAATGTCACTTTCTCAAGAAATGGCGACAGAGGTTTACAGGGAATACAGGGATTACAAGGTTTACAGGGACCACAAGGACTTCAAGGTTTACAAGGAGTACAAGGCGAGAAAGGTATTCAAGGTGACACTGGTATTCAAGGTATACAGGGTATTCAAGGAGAATCAATCCAAGGAACACAAGGTCTTCAAGGTACTACTGGTTCTCAAGGATTGCAAGGTCTGCAAGGATTACAGGGCGGCACTGGTGGTCAAGGTACTCAAGGTGTTCAAGGTACAACTGGTATTCAAGGTTTACAAGGACTTCAAGGCGAGCAAGGTCAATATGGTGGCTTAACATTTATTTGGAACTTTGTTAATAATACACTTGGTGGCACAGACCCAGGTACAAATAATTTTAAGTTTAACAATTCAAATCCAACATTAGCTACATTAATTACAATCGATGATATTCCTGCTGACCAATATAACCAAGAAGTAGATGACTTCTTTGATTTTATTGCTGGACAACCAGGTACAGTTAAAGGTTACTTAAAAGTACAAGAAGGTAATTACGAAGATGGAGCTGGTCCTGCTGGTCACCATTGGTTAATTTATGAAATTACTGGTTGGACATGGGATAGTGGTTCAAAGAACTATGGTTATTGGGATGTTAACTATGTTGATGGTAATGTAACCAACTGGCAGACTTCTGTTAATGCAGTTCACGGTCCTGCTACATTAATTACATTCGTTCCAAGAGGCCCAGCTGGTATTCAAGGTGCTCAAGGAACTCAAGGACTTCAAGGTTTACAAGGTGCAACAGGTGCAGGTATACAGGGTGTACAAGGACCTCAAGGTACTTTAGGTACTCAAGGAACAACAGGTTCATTTGGTGGTGTAACATTTGATTATACATTCGACTCAAGCACAGTTAATGGTGACCCAGGAACTGGTAAATTAAGAATTAATAATACTACATTATCGTCTGGTACAGCAATGTACATTGATAATCGTGACGATAACTTTATTGATATTTCTACATTCTTAGCAACGATCGATGATTCTACTTCACCGATTAAAGGCCACTTCAAGATTACAAAAGTTGGCTCACCTGAAATATTCCATCTATATACAATCAGTTCAGCTACACCGATTGGTGGTTATTTTAACGTAGCTTGTGCTCATGTAGATGGTAATGGCACATTATCAAATAACGACGATATTACAATCACATTTGCTAGAACAGGAGACGCAGGTGCAACTGGTGCAACAGGTCCTCAAGGTGTTCAAGGTATCCAAGGTGTACAAGGCACTGATGGTATACAAGGAAGTACTGGTGCTGGTGCTCAAGGTGCTACTGGTGCTCGCGGCCCGCAAGGTATACAAGGTTTACAAGGACCTCTCGGAGTAGGCGCAACTGGTGCTCAAGGTATTCAAGGCTTACAAGGTATCCAAGGTGACTTGGGTTTCCAAGGCTTACAAGGTTCTTCTGGTACTGGAGCGCAAGGTATTCAAGGTCCTGCTGGTCCTCAAGGCGCAGGTGGATTCCAGGGTGCAGGTGGAGGAATTGGTACTCAAGGTATTCAAGGCGCAGACGGTAACGATGGTATTCAAGGTCCACAAGGTCTACAGGGTTCTGATGGAACTGGTACACAAGGTTTAACTGGCTTCCAAGGTATTCAAGGTTTACAAGGTATTGGTGGAACTGGTGCTGATGGTTTCCAAGGAACACAAGGTATTCAAGGTGTTCAAGGTTCTGACGGACCACAAGGCTTACAAGGTGCTGATGGTGGAGAAGGTCAACCAGGTGGCCCAGGTGCTCAAGGTCTTCAAGGTGGATTTGGTCCTCAAGGTGTTCAAGGTTTACAAGGGCCTGGTGGAGTTGGAGCAGATGGTTTCCAAGGTGATACTGGCTTCCAGGGTATACAGGGTGTTCAAGGTTTATTAGGCGCTCAAGGTGCTGGTGGAACTGGCCCTCAAGGTGTACAAGGCCCATCTGGAGCTCAAGGTCAAGCAGGTACAGGAACTCAAGGTATTCAAGGTGACTTGGGTCCTCAAGGTATTCAAGGTATTGATGGAGCAATTGGTGTAGGTACACCAGGCCCTCAAGGTATACAAGGTATCCAAGGCGCATTCGGTCCTCAAGGTGATACTGGAGCAGGTATACAAGGTCCGCTTGGTATTCAAGGTATTCAAGGTTTAACAGGTGATGGCGGCATAGGTCCTCAAGGTCCGCAAGGTGACTTAGGTATTCAAGGTCCTCAAGGTCCAATAGGATTCCAAGGAACAATTGGTGCAACAAGTGCTCAAGGTGCAAGAGGATTCCAAGGATTCCAGGGCGCTGATGGTGATGTTGGTGGAGCTGGTTTCCAGGGTATTCAAGGTATTATTGGTACTCAAGGTCCTCAAGGTTTAGATGGCGGTTCAGGTGGTGACGGTCCACAGGGGCCTGCTGGTCCTCAAGGATTTATAGGTATTCAAGGTCCTTCTGGCCAAGGTACGGGCGGTGCTCAAGGTCCTGCTGGTCCTCAAGGTACAGTCGGTGTTGGTGGACAAGGTCCTGCTGGTCCTCAAGGTCCTGCAGGTTCTGAAGTTGGTCCACAGGGTTCAGCTGGTTTCCAAGGCCCTGCTGGTCCAATTGGTCCACAAGGTGTTTCAGGAGTTGCGGGTGCAGGTATTCAAGGTGCAACTGGTACTAGCGGTAATCAAGGCCCTGCAGGTCCACAAGGTATTCAAGGCGGAACCGGAAGTACTACAGGATTAGATGTTAGTAGTTTACATACATCTGGTTTACAAGGTACTGCAATGTTTATCACCATGGTTCAAGGTGGTAGTGGAGTACGACCTTTATATGGTACAACTTCTCCAAACCCAGGCGGTGAACAGAACTTCTTCTATACAGCTGATGACGACGAGCTAACATTAGAAAATATTAAGATTGATGGTTCAGCTACACTGAATGGTTCTACAATTACATCTTGGCCAACAGGCGGAAGTACACAGAACTTATTCGAAACAATTGCTGTTAGTGGCCAATCTAATATTGTAGCAGATAGTACAACTGATACATTAACGTTTGCTGCTGGTTCTAATATGACTATTACAACCAACGCGTCTACTGATACAATCACATTTAGTGCTTCAACATCTGGTGGTACTCAAAACGTATTTGAAACTATTTCTGTTTCAGGTCAAACATCAGTTCAAGCTGACAGTGCAACAGATACATTAACATTCGTTGCTGGTACTAATATGACCATCACGACTGATGCTACAACTGACAGTATTACGTTTAATGCTACTGGTGGTGGCGGCTCATTCGATGGAACAGCTACAAACACAGTTTCATCTGGTAAGCTTGTATTTAACGATGGTTCAAACGGTGGCGGTGGTTCAGCTTACTTCGGTACCGGTGAAGATGTTCAGTTCTATGATAATGGCTCTCGTATGTACATCGATTGTGATGCAGGTCATGATATATGGATTAGAGAAGGAACGACAACAAGATTTCAATTTGACACAAGTGCTGGACAACTTACAGCTACAGACTTTAATGCGTCTTCTGATGAGTCACTCAAAGAAAATATAGAAACAATTGAAAATGCACTTGCTAAAGTCATTAACATGCGCGGTGTTACATATAACTGGAAAGAAAATGCTAAACCAGGTATTGGTGTAATTGCTCAAGAAGTAGAACAAATACTTCCTGCAGTTGTTAGTGAAAATGATGAAGGTATCAAATCTGTATCTTACGGAAACATTGTTGGTGTATTGATTGAAGCAATTAAAGAACAACAAAGACAAATTGAAGAGCTGAAAGAATTAGCACATCCTCCAGTTGCTCCAGGCGGAACGACTGAAATAATGGAAATAATTAGAGATATAGAATTCCGGCTAGATAATCTGGAGAATTAAGTGATAACCTGGAAGAAGGGTAGCTTATTTGGCCGTGCTGGAGAAATAGAAGAAGTTAAAGGCGCTGTACAGGTATTAAAAGATTCTCAATTCTTTTCACAACAAGAAATGTTTGGCGGAGGTAATACATTTTCTACACAAGGAAATGATGATATTGTTCGCTATGTTGAATCTCAATATCGCAGAGCTCAAATGAAAGTCTTAGATGATGTTAATTGGCGTAAAATGGCTAATACTGGAAGTTACTGGGATTATAATAACGCTGAAATTAAAACATTTCAACAATTATTTCGTAATTTACAACAAGATGGTGAAAGAAGAAACATAGGTCGCATCGTTCAGCAATTTATGGGCGAAGGTGAAACCAATGATTTTAACGGAAGAGTTGAGTGTCCTATTGTTTTAAACTTGAAAGTATCTGGTGGAATAATGCAACAAGGCCGATTTATGGGTCCTTATTATCTTGTAGGTGGCAACTCAAGATTAACAGTTGCAAAATGCTTAGGTATAAGGCCCAATATTATGGTTTGTAATGTTGACTTTTAAGTAAAAGAATAAATAATAAAAAATGTAGAAATTTTTAAGGTATAGTAACTCCATGGCATCAAGAGCAAACATATACATCGACAAAGGAACTGACTTCAGAACAGCTATCGAGCTGTTTAATGATGAAGGCGCCGAGTACGATGACGCTACTATTGCAGTCTATAATTTTTATAGTAGCATTAAAAGAATATACTCAGACTCGAGTCTCGTGGATTTTACGATAGAAAAAGCCAACAACGATATAACTCTAGTTCTGACAGACCAGCAAACTGATTCTTTAAAACCTGGCAAATATCAATATGATGTTATCATGCAAAAACAAACAGGAGAGTTGTCCAAAATAGTTGAAGGCTTAGCAATTGTAGTCGATACTGTTACGGAGGTTGCGTGAGCATAAAGGTCAAGGTTAAGGCCGGCCGTAGTATTAAGGCCGTCCCTAAGGAAGGGTCTAAAACCAGTATAGTTGCTCCAGCTGAGCGAAAACCTCAAATCGTTCCAGATTCTGTTGTACTCGGTATCGACACCATTGGTAATTACGTTGTTCAAGTAGCAAATACTGATGGTATTATTGTATCACAAACAGTTTTCGACCAAGGCGCAAATGTTGTTATTGGTCACGCTAATACTTCAGGCGAAGTTAGTACTACAAACGATAATTTAAGTTATCCTAAAAATATCGCAATCGACCAATTTGGTCATATTACACAGTTCACAAATCAAAGTTTTAATCCACTAAACTTTTCTGCTAATTCTACAACAATATTTACAAACGATATTACAATCGGTAATACTTCGTTAACTCTTGGCGAATCAGCAAATACACTTGTTGGTTTAACCTCATTAAATATTGGTGGTGAATTATCTGCTGATAGTTTTGTATTAAGAGATAAAGTTGAAGGTCGTATTTTATATGCTGGTGCCAATGGTGCTATTATTGACACAGATGGCCTTAGATATGATGGTACATCATTAATAGCAGATGGCGGTGTATTCCTCGATGGATTACAAGTACCTGGCCAATCTGGTTTAGGAAGTGTTAATGTCACAGACTTAACAGAAGGTCGAATAGTTTATATCGGTGCCAACGGAGAATTAATCGACTCTGCAAATCTTAGATTTGACGATACAAGTATTATTGCAACAGGTGGTGTATTCTTAGATGACTTATCTGTTCCAGGTCAATCGACTCTTGGTAGTGTAAATATTTTAGACCTAGCTCAAGGTCGTATTATTTACGCAGGAGCAAATGGCGAATTAATTAATTCAGCTAATCTATCTTTTGATGGTGTATCAATCACAGCAACTGGTGGTGTATTCTTAGATATTCTTGAAGTACCAGGTCAAGCAGAATTTGGTAGTGTACAAGTTAATGACTTAACACAAAATAGAGTTGTTACGGTTGGAGCTGACGGCGAGCTTGTAGATAGCGATAATTTAAGATTTAATAATGATACTTTATATGTAGATGGTCATGCTGATATCACCGGTAATATCACAATTGGTGGTAATATTATTCTTGGTGATACTCCAGTTGATTCTATTAATGTAGTTGCTGACTTTACTTCTGATATTATTCCAGACGCTTCTGATTTATATAGCTTAGGTACAATAGGTAAAAACTGGTTCCGCGTATTTACTCCAACTATTAAGAGTGATACTGGTGTAGTTACAATTGCAGAAACAGGAGCGTTTACAATTCCTGTTGGTGCAACATCGGATAGACCGACAGCTGCAACTGGTATGATTCGTTATAATACTTCAGATGACAGATTTGAAGGTTATGATGGAAATGGTTGGTCAGAATTAGCTGGTTCAGTTAAAGACGTTGATAAAGATACTTTAATCACCGCTGAAGATACTCCAGGGTCAGATAACGACCAACTCAAATTTAAAACTGGTGGTGTAGAAAGATTAGTCATTGAAGCAAATGGCGACTTAAATTTTAAAGATAATTCAGTACGACTTGATGGTACAGACGGAAGACTTGAAGCCAATAATGGTGTATATGTAAATGAACTAACCAATGGCGGTATCGTATACTCAGGCCCAAATGGTCATATCAGAAATGAAGCAAACCTTGCTTGGGATGGTACAAATTTAACAATCCTTGGTGGTATTACAGTTGATGGTGACTTTAGTACATCAGGTGGTTTATCAGGTGACAG
>Ga0075515_10137731_pt1 | contig 9377 bp, 8 predicted proteins | sample DEB08_RNA2_13_FD_73475 | JGI IMG/M metagenome (GOLD analysis project Ga0075515, IMG submission 73475) | Aqueous microbial communities from the Delaware River and Bay under freshwater to marine salinity gradient to study organic matter... | ecosystem: Environmental > Aquatic > Marine > Coastal... | reverse complement strand
CTGATTTTGGGCTTTGCCCGGCGCCGAACGCTTAGCACGTAATACCGCTTCGGGTTTATCAGTCCCCAGATCCCAAATCCCGCACGATAGAATAGAGAACCCGGTCAAAAGCCTACAATTTTTACGGTTAGAGTGAGACGAATGCATCGCAATCATCAGGGCGTGAGACCGCCCCTTCGCCCTTGGTCCGTTCTTGTTCTGTTCACAGCGCTCATCGGCGCGGCCCTTCTCGCCACAGTAGCAACCCCTGCCCAGGCAACCGACACCCACGCGGAGATGCTGCTGAATCAATCGTTAAGTTCGCAGGAGCGAAAAGACCTTTTGGCGCGCCTCAGCGACCAGCAGGTAAGGGATGTCATCTGGGGTCTCATCGAGACAGACTCCAGCCCCACGGATAAAGAGGCGGCGGGCATTGCAAAAGAAGTTGACGACATTTCGGCACGTCTTCGCGAAAACACACGTCAACTTGCAGTGCACTCCTCACAACTCGTGATGATCCCTTCGATCGTCATCAACGCGATGACTCCACCAGGCCGCGCACCCGCCGCCGTAATCATCGTTGTTTTAGCTATCTTAACTATGATTACCGTTGGCTGGCTGGCTCAGCGACTCTTAAAGAATAGAACTCGATCAATTTATGACGCGTTAACCCAAGGCGAGGGGGAGAATTTTCCGCAGCGCCTCATTCGACGTTTTTTGATTTTTTTATATGATCTTCTTTCTCCCGCCGTCTTTGCAGCCATAACCTACCTCACCTTCCAAATCGGGTACCAGGGACACGAGCCAAACCGCTTACTCGCACTCGGGGTCATCTCGGGCGTCGTAACGGCGATGATTCTGGTGCAGATCGTCAAGCTCGTTTTCTCTCCTAACCGCCCACGAACTCGACTAACCCCGCTTAATGACGAAGACTCCAGAAAGTTGAGCAATAGTTTGAGCGCGATTCTGATAGTGGGAACTGCGATGTTTTATTTTTCTGGTTACTTAGGAGATATTCTCCCATCCGACCGGGCGAGCGCTGCGATTGCATTGGTCAATCTCGTCAGTGCCGTCACCTTAATGCTCTTGTTAATCGCTCTGATGTGGCGCGTTAAGACCCCCGTTGGCCTACTGATTCAATCCGGCAAAAGCCCGGGGATTGCCCGGAGGCTTTTTGCGAATATTTGGCCGGCGGTGGGCAATGCTTTTGTGCTTGTACTGCTCGCAGTTGGCTTAGTAAGCGCACTTGGACTTAACCAAAAAGGCGTATTCAATGATGTTCTCGAAACGCTCCTACTTTTGATAATCGTTGCACCGCTCTCCCTTGGCCTCGTGGGCCCTCTGATAAGAGAATGGGGACACACAAAGAACTCGCTACCGAGCTCCAACCAACGAGACGGAGTGGTTAAGCTAGCGCGGATTGTGATTCTTGCTTTAACGCTGTTGATCCTGGGGAAGATTTGGGATGTCAACATCATCACACTAACGCGGTCTAAACTTGGCGAGACCATTAGCCAGGCCGGCCTTCAGATCATCATCACGGTTATTCTTGCCAATCTGGCCTGGTCTGCGGTCAAGCGATGGATTGACTCGCAGCAAGAAGCTGGCATTAGCGACGATGAAGGCGATCACACCGAAGCAGGTGGCGATCCGGGCGGCCAGGGGCTGACGCGGATAGCCACTATTCTTCCACTGCTTCGCGGAACACTTCTTGCGGTTATTACCACGGTCGCCATCATGATCTCCCTTTCAAGTCTTGGGGTAGATACAGCACCCCTTATCGCGGCAGCCAGCGTCTTTGGTCTCGCTATCGGCTTTGGCGCCCAAACTCTCGTCTCCGATATCATTTCGGGCATCTTCTTTCTTGTGGATGATGCCTTCCGAAAAGGTGAATACATAGACGTCGGAGGAAGCACCGGCACCGTTGAGAAGATTTCTGTCCGGTCAATGCGACTCAGACATCACAACGGGCCGGTGCATACCATTCCCTACAATCGCATCAGTACACTCACGAACTTCAGTCGTGACTGGGTCATCATGAAGTTTGAGCTTAGGATTCCCTTTGAGGAGAATGTTGAGAAGGTGCGTAAACTTATTAAGAAGGTCGGGCAAAAGTTGCTGGAGGACCCGGAGCATGGGCCGGAATTCCTAGAGCCTCTGAAGTCTCAAGGCGTCAACCGAATGGATGATTCCGCTTTTGTCGTCCGGTGCAAATTTTCCACGAAGCCGGGGAAACAATGGGCGATCAGGCGAATTGCCTATGCCGCCATTCAGGATGCCTTCGCCGAAGCCGGCATCAAGTTTGCCCCGAAGCGGGTCGTAGTAGAGACAGTGACATCGGGAGCCGCCGCGGCCGGAGCCGCAGCGCAACTGTCCCAAGGCCAATAACATGGGGCGCTGCTCAGGATGAGTTTGCTAAAAATACTATTAAGGGCAAACCTCGCCGGATTGGTTTTTTTTATGGCGACGGCCGCTATCGGCCAGAATACTATGTTTTTGAGAAACTCCTTGCTGGCCGAACTCAAGCCAGAGGAGATGGACTCGCTGCTCGCCGCCATTACCCAGACGCTCGATCAAGAGCAATTGAATAAACCGCTTATCTGGGAGAACGAGTCGCGCACCATTTCAAGCAGCATCGCCGCCGTCGACGCGTATCAAAAGGACTCTCTTGCGTGTCGCCAATTAACTTTAACCACGACAACAAATTCTGCTCAATCAGTCACCCAATATGGATTTTGTAAAGTGGATGGCATTTGGCTGATGGATTCTGAATAGTCTTTGCTCTCTCACGAATTAAAAAGAATGACCCTCTGGCGCCCCGCTTTACCTCTTTTTAGCGGCCTGATTCTCGGCCTTTTCTCACTTGGCGCTCTGGCGCAACAGGCGAGCGACGAAAGTCCCGTAAAAGATGATTTTGTCGATGACATTCATGAGGACTGGTCCAAGTGGGTATTGAAGACAGCGGATAATGTCGACGGCTTTTTCTCGAATTCCCAAGCCGATGAAAACGCGCAAAAAACCCGTATTCGGACATGGCTGATGGGGCAATACGACGGTAACGAGGGCACGAAATTTCGTCTGCGCGTCCGCGCACGGGTATCGCTCCCCAAGACGGAGAATCGTCTTTCGCTGGTGCTGGGGGATGACGAGGAGGAACGGCGCATGGATCAGCTTGATGACGCGCAATCCAATGTCAGTTTGCAGATCAGAAGCAAAAAGGATACCGCGCTCAAGCAGCTCAGATTCGACATCGGTATTCGCCGACGGGACAGCCGCTACCAACCCTATGCCCGGGCTCGTCATACCAAAATTTTTGAGACAGGAGGCCTGTGGGTGCCCCGTCTCACCAACTCGTTTTACTACTTTACGAAAAACAAATTCGAATATCGTGGCGAAGCGCAGTTCGACCGGGTGATTGGCCGCGATTTCTTCTTCAGACCGCTATCCGTACTGCGTTGGTATCAAAACAATCCGGACGAATGTAACGAGGGTTTTTGCTTCGATCAGTACTTCAGTCTTTATCAGCGGGTTAACTCCAAACGCCAATCGGCGATTGCCTATGATGTCGAATTTTATTTTCGGGAAAAGCCGTCCGTAACCGTCTTTGATACGGTCCTCAAGCTTCGTTACCGACAAATGACCAATAAAGAATGGCTGTTCTGGGAAGTCGAGCCGGCGATCCATTTTCCCAAAGATTACGGATCGGAGGCGACCTTTCGTTTCATCGCAAAACTTGAGGGCGTATTCGGTTACAACACGAAAGTCGACATCAACGACTACTTCACGCCCGTAGAGGCGGACTGGGCCAACAAGAAAAAACCTACCGACTGATTGCCGCTTTAATTTGCTCCGGCCGCATCTCGCTGGGCATTGAAGAAGAGTTTGTACGCAATCGCGTATTTATTGATATTTCGAACGTAATCCACTGTCTCCCGTCCAATCTTCTCGGCGGCCAGCACCTCAACGTTCGCAAACCAGCGATTGGGGTCGAGCTGGCGCTCACGCGCGAGCTCCCGAAGGCGCCGAATGCGGTTGGGTCCGGCGTTATAAGATGCCCAGGCAAAATCCATCTTCACCGCACGATCCATTTCGGGATCTGTCAAATAGCGGCTCAGCAGATGCGCCATATACTTGGCCCCGGCATGAATGTTGTTTTCAAGATCGTGGATGTCATCGATGCCCACACTACGATCGGATGCCGTGCTTTGTAAGAGCTGCATCACGCCGATAGCGCCGGCAGAGCTGCGCCTTGATTGATCGAGGCCTGATTCCTGATACCCCTGAGCGACGAGCTCCAGCCAGTCCATATCGTATCGAGCCGCATAAGTCTCAAACAGGCCCCGCATCTGCACAAGCCGCTCCCTATCTTCGGCGCTGACGGGGTTAGTGATCCAGCGGTTATTTTTGTAGTATCGGGAGAACAGAATATTGCCAATCAGGGAACCTTTTCGGTTCTCTTTGATAAACGCATTTAGGCTCTCGATCAGTTGGGGACTGTTGGGCCGCGTGGCCCAGGCAATCGCCCCACCCTTATGAACAGCTAACGAGGACTGAACCCGCAGGTTTGATAGCAACGCACTCCACATCGTCGCGACATGCTCATCGGCGACGGTGAGGTCTACTGCTCCAGAGTCGACCATCTCAAGGATATCCTCCGTCGACAGCCTGGGATCGGCCTCGTTAATCTTAATGGAGGCCAAACCGCTTTTATCAAACCGCTCGCTCAACATTCGAAGATGGGTCACATAACTTGACCCCCGTCGGACCAAGACGGATTTCCCCGAAAGATCATTCAAGGAAGTCATCGCTGGATAGGCGGCATGGGTCACAACGACCTCTTTTACGTTACTGATATACGGACGCGTAAACGAGACCTGCTGCGCACGCTCGGGCGTTACCGTCAGACCCGCCGCGGCAATATCCCCCTCTCCATTTCTGAGTTTAGTCAGCAGCTCGTCGAAAGGAACGGGGATGAAAAAAAGCTTGACCTTGTCGTTCGGGGACTTTCTCCCCTGATTTAACTGCTCTTCATACTCCATCAGAAGGTCGTACTCAAAACCTCGAGGCCTGCCTTTATCAAAAAAGAAATTAGTACGACCAAAGGCGACTAACACCCTTATGTACTTGCGCTTTTGCATCTCATCGAGATCGCCAAAAGCCGGTCGCTGTGCACGAACCAGGAGTCGATCTGCTTCCGTCAGGATTAGCAACGCGTCATCGGTAGACCCGTCAGAGGAGTCGGTCGAATCTGCTAATCCTGTCCTGAGGTCAAGATCCATAGGCAGTGCCTCAGCGACATCTGAAGAGGCTGGCTCTAACGTCGGCGCGCTACTGGTTGCAGCGTTAGCGATAGACGAATCCTGGCCATCCGAGCAACCGGACAGCAAGATACTCAAGAGCAACGCACCGGCGCTCCATCGAACAGCGCTATTCAAAACAGCGCGGCGTCGATCAGCCAATTCGACGCACCGCCTCACACATGTTGGTAAGCTTCTGTCGAGCCCTCTCGCGTCCCAGCATTCCAAGACCGCAATCCGGTGCGGCGATCAATCGATCAGAGTCAATGTGGCCCATTGCCGCACGCAGTCGCGCCTCGATCGCGTCCACGGACTCGATGGCGCTGGTGGCGATAGCCACTACCCCAAAGATGACGGTCGTCTTTTCAAAATGATCCAGCAGTTTAAGATCATTATGACGGTGCGCATCCTCAAGCGAGATGGCGTCGATACATGAATCCTCAATGGCACCCGCAATCATCAAATAACTGTTAGGGTCGGCTTTCGGATAGTCGACACTGTCCAAGCGATCCGGATACCCGCAGCACATGTGTACCGTGCGGACCACATCTTTAGGGCATTTATGAAAGGCTCGCTCAAGATTCTCAAACCCAAAATCCAGCGCTTCTTCGGGCTTGCGGGCAAAAAGAGGCTCGTCAATCTGAATGTGTCGGCATCCTGCCTGAGCAAGGTCCAGAACCTCCTTATTCAACGCGTCCGCCAGATCTTGGCCTCTCTTTTTTGGATCGTCGTAAAACGCATCGGCCGTCGTATCGCCGATGGTCATAGGTCCGGGCATCGTCATTTTTACCGGTTTTTCAGTATATCGCTGTGCCCGTTTCCAGTCCTGCGCGAGAAAAAGATCGCGCGCCGTTACCGAAGCCACAATCGTCGGCAGTCGTGCCACATAGGCGTCGTTTCGTAGCGAACGCTCGGTCAGTGTCGAAAAATCAATGCCCTTGAGGTGGCGACAGTGGTAGTGAATGTAGTTCTCACGGGCGACTTCGCCGTCCGTCAGGATATCTAAACCGGCAACTTCCTGATCCGAGACCACTTCAGCGACCCCGCGAGCGATGATGTCTTCAGCGTGAGCGCCCATCCGTGAGATGGCCTCCGCCCAATGCTGAGTGGGCTCCGACGTAACCGTGCTCTCAGCGGCGTTAAACCAGTCGGGCAGTTCAACAAAACTTGGTTTCGGGTACGCTCCGATGCACGTGGTCTTTATCATGATAGCTCCTCCTCTATCAATCTCTATCGTTGAGGCGTCGATGTTATTCCAAACAGGCAAGCATCTAATTGCCTTGAGTAGAGTCAATCTGCTGCCCTAGATTACTCGGGGCGAAGATACTCTGATACTGTGTGGCAGGAGTTGAGGGCGTCTCAGATGACGGTGGCGGTGCTTCGGACTCTACCTGTTGCCCCAGATTTGAAGGCGCAAAAATATTCTGATACTGACTCTGTCCCGATGCTGCGTTACCCGACGCTGAGTCGCCAGACCCCTGCCCCGCGTCATCCGCTGAATCCACCTGCTGGCCCAGATTGCTGGGTGCGAAAATATTCTGATATTCCCGGGACGATTGGTTGGCCTCGACCGCCGTGCTTTGGCCCTGTGTCGTCGCTTGCTTGGCCTTCGCCTCGGCAATCCGCTGCTGCTTGAGCGCTTCAAAGCGGATTCGACTCTCCTCAGCGACGCGGACTTTGCACTCGCCCACGTCGTAACCACGCGCCATCCAGGCGCTGCCCAGTAGACCCACAAATACCGCGGCTGACAGCGCCCCGACGGGGATACGCATCAACGATCGTGATGGGTTTCCACCGGCGCTGACCACGACCTGCCGATCGCCCTCCACGGTGACGGCTCGACTCTCCTTTCGCTTGAAGTACTCATGGGCGATCGCTCCAAGCAAGGTTAGTCCAATAATAATGACCGCGAGGGAGCTGATCGATGGGTTAATCCCGTAACGAACCTTGCTCGCCAAAACCGTGGTTAATGTACTCTCTGATACGATGGTAAAGACGGTCGTGTTGTAATTCTCGAAAGAGGCCAAAAAAAGCCAGCACCGCTGCAGAGCCGATTGCGGGCTTTAGAAACGGCAAGAGAATCTTCCGGAACACCTGGGTCTGGGTCGCTCCTAAATCCAACGCCGCCTCCTCAAGCGCCGGGTCGAATCGCTGTAGACGCGCGAGAAACACCAACATCGAGTAGGCTGCGATGAAAGTCGACTGACCGATGATGGTCATAAAGTAGCCGTCGTAAAAAAATCCGTCGCTTGCGCCCAGCACCACGCGATCCACTCGCTCCCAAAACACCAGGGTGGAAATTCCGAGCACCACGCCAGGTACCAAAATGGGCGAAATCGCAACGGTATAGAAGATCGACCGTGCTCGACGTCGAAGCTGCGTAATCATGAGCGAGGCCGCAAGACCGATAGGCACCGCGAGGAGGACGACTCCTGTCCCCACAATCAGGGAGCTCTTCAACCCGCCCATCAATTGCTTGTCATTTACCAACACACCGAACCACTCAGGTGTGAAGCAGTTCCACGGAGAGACTGACGGGAACTCGGAACTGTTGAACGCGGTCAAGGACATGACGACCAGCGGTCCGAAGAGGTATGAGAAAAACAGCAGGATGTAGAACCCCACTGCCAGCTTCATTATCCTGCCTGAGGTCATCGGCCAATCTCGCCAATCTTGACCTTAAAAATCTTCATGACGATCAATACGAACAAAACACAGGTCAGCATCAGAACAATGGCGTAGGCGGAACCGCGCGGCCAATTGCTCCCCGTGTTAAACCATTGATAAATAATCTGTGTGAACCAGAGACTGCTCGGGCCACCGAGAATTTGCGGAGCAGCGAGGGCGCCGGCCGACAACATGAACACCATTGTGCATCCCGATGTAATGCCTGGCTTGGCGAACGGAATCACCACGCGCCGATGGATCTTCCACCACGAAGCGCCCAGATCCCTCGCCGCCTCAATCTGGTTTTTATCCAGACTCTCGACGACGTTGTAGATCGGGAAGATCATCAGAAGGATATAGGCGTAGCCCAGCCCCGCGTAAAGCGCTACGTTTTCGCGGACAAAATCTATTGGCTGCTCGATAAGGCCCAACCCCATCAAAGCAGCGTTAATCGTCCCCTCGTCCCCAAATAGGATGCGAAAAGCAAAGGCTCGCAGGAGTTCGTTTACCCAAAACGGAATAATGAGCGCCAACACCATTAAGCGCGCCTTTGCACCCTTGGCCGCCTGGGCCAGGTAATAGGCGATCGGGTAGCACAGCGCCAGATCGAATAATGTAACGAACACCGCAGCCAAGATCGTTCTAAAAAATACACTGACATCGACCACATTGAATGGGTCTGGATTATTTGGACTGCCAAAAGCCAGGAAGTGATAGTTGACGAGGGTGTAAACGTCCTCCGGCCCGCCCATCTTCGAAGGATCGATCTGCTGCCAATTATTCCGGAATGAAAAGTCCAGCATAAAGAGCTGTGGCAAGACGATCATGATAATGATCCACAACGCCACGGCGCCGAGCATGAAGACCGATAGTCCTACACCGTTTCGCCTGAGGAAGGTCTGAAACCAGTTCACCGCGCTCTACTCGCCGGGAGATCTAATCAGCAGCAAGCTCGCCCGAAACCAGCGCAATGGCCGACAATATCGGGAAGCCTACAGACACTCGGGACCCGAGCTCTCGCGTGTCGCGCTTGCCGTCGTTCATGACCGACATCCTGATTTTGGCGCCCGAATCCGCATGAAGAACCAAATGCCAAAAATGGCCCTCAAACTCCTGCTGCGTTAGGGTAACTTCAACCACGTTCTCTTGATCCGTGGAACCCAAAAAATCAATCGCTTCAGGCCGCACAAAGACGATGGCCTTATCTCCTGCCTTGATGGGTGCAACGGTCGAGGTGCGCGCACGGAAGACTCCACAGGGCGTCTCCACGGTGGCGATACCGTCCTCTACTGTTTTGACGCTTCCCGAGAACGAATTATTCTCACCGACGAAGGAAGCCACAAACGCCGTCTCTGGATGATCATATACAGTCGTGCCGTCACTGATCTGGTCGATCACGCCCTCACGCATCACGGCCACGCGGTCCGACATGGT
>Ga0075515_10972968_pt1 | contig 9390 bp, 2 predicted proteins | sample DEB08_RNA2_13_FD_73475 | JGI IMG/M metagenome (GOLD analysis project Ga0075515, IMG submission 73475) | Aqueous microbial communities from the Delaware River and Bay under freshwater to marine salinity gradient to study organic matter... | ecosystem: Environmental > Aquatic > Marine > Coastal... | reverse complement strand
TGCTGTGGTTTTTTAGATAATTAACTCTTTTATAATTAGATTATGAACATTTTATATAGTCAATTTGAGTCGATCATTTCCTGTTATTGATACCTTTGTATTCATGGGAAATGAATCCCTAGTCATCAATATACGAATTAAGGAATAGACCCTATATATTATTTAGTATTTATTTATTTAATTGTTATATGAGCACGTCATTAGCTCTTTAAAAATGTGACGCTTATGGACTTTTTCAGGTCCTTTATAAATTTGATAATTCATTTTAAGACCAGACTCTGAATGTCTTTAAACTTTTAGTGTTATTTACGATATTAGATTTATACGCTATACGTATATCCAGCCTAAATATGCTGGATAATAATTTTGATTTATATTTAAATTTATTTTAATTTTTATGTTTTGAAATCTGTATTGGTAAGATATATGACAATTATTCATTAGATGCTGTAGATAGGTCATTTTATTCAAGAGCAAGTACATTTTAATTAGTTGGAAACCTTGTCTTAGACTTCTTATGCATTATTTTTGATAGATCCAGATACGCTTTATTGCAGATTTTAATCAGGCGATCGCAAGCCGTAGTATTAATTATTATTTATTTTGGCGAATATTTATTATTAGTTATTAAAATTTTCGATTACGCCTCTTGCACATGAGGTAGTCTAAACATGTGCTGATTTTTAGTTTAAATAACTATACTTTTATAACAAACTATGCAATACAATTTACAAGTAAACGAGTTTGTTGATGCGAAACAAGATTCTCAAACAGTCGCCACTGTTAAGAGAAATATTATTAGTGAATCCATTGATATGGATTATATGAACAATAACTTTCCTTATTTTCACTTAGCTGAAAAATTAAGCGGATTAGTGAATGATAAGGATCTTGCTGATGGATATATTTTAGCAAGATTATTAACTGACATTTATTCTAGTACATCCATAACTGGATATATTACTGCATCTCTTGATTTTTTCGAGAGAATTGTAGGAACTAGACATTTTGTCAGAACTATTAAAGAATTTATAATATTTTTATTAACCTTGATTGTTGAATTGAAAAATAACATTTTTAAATGTATTACAAACAATCAACAATTCAAGACACTGTGGGATGGATTTTTCACAGGCGACGAATATAAGTGGCTTACAGCCGCTAAACGAGGAACAATTAGTACCTTAAGTGGAATTAAGAGACATATACTCAATGTACAGTCCGAGTCAGTTAAATTGGGATTACGTAATGTAAAATCTCGATTAGCTGTTATTATGAGCTCTGAATTAGTCACTTCATTGAGGAATTTTGTTTTATCGTTAGTTGGTTACAATTTGTTTTCAGATAATGTTTCTGATAAATTAATTAAGCATGTTGGACCAGCTAGACCTTGTTCACTTATCGGATTAGTAGATGTTTCAATTGAAGCATTAATTAGTATGCTAAATTTATCCGATCAAGTTGTAGCAGGTGATGGATTTTCTGAAATTTTTGGGAGTAATGACCCAGTTCAGAAATTCTGTGATGTAGCTTTCGAGCTAGATCTTACTAAGGATATGACATATCCTGGTTTACCTGTCCCTACTAAAATTTGTAGACGTGAGTATTTAGCTCGCGCTAGACAATGTGTAATGGACGGTGAACAATTAATTAAGAACATTCCTAGAGGTTCAACTTCTCGACGAATTGTAGAAATCAATTTGAAGAAAGTTACCGGAATTAGGAATGCTTTTATTAATCAAATGTCAGCCGAAGCTAGGCCAATGCCTTACGCTGTTTGTGTTACAGGGCAGCCTGGTATTGGCAAAGGTTTATTGATAGATGTTTTTGGGATGATATTTTCTGCTGTTAAAGGTAGGAAATATGACCAATCGCATGTTTATCATAGACAAGCAACTGAAGATTATTGGTCTGGGTATGCACCAGATTCGCAACCAATAATTCATTATTCAGAACCAGGTTCTTTGCATAAAGGAATTGCCATGTCACGTGGTGATCCTGTAATGCAAGAATGGCTATCAATTTGTGATAATCAGCCTTATTCATGTAATATGGCTGACGTTGACTCTAAGGGTAAAGTTTTTGCTAACCCTGAGTTGATTTTGATGGATTGTAATGATGAATCTATGAATTTAGATGTAATCGTTAATAATCCAGCTGCGGTAAAACGCAGAATAGTTTATGTTAAGCCAGTTGTTAAGAAAGAGTTTTTAAAAGAAGGCTCTTGTCGTTTAGATCAAGCAAAGTCACTGGCTGCTGAAACTCCTCCTCTAGATAGATGGGAATTCACAATTTACAGGTATGAACCTGTTACAAATAAAGCTTCGCAAGAAGTTGTTATTAAGAAAAATTGTGACATTTATGAGTTAACGGAGTTTTTTAAAGGACATATGACTGAACATATTAAAATGCAAGAAATTAGAACAGATATGACTCCTCAAATAGCTGAAACTTTTGTGGATGAATATATGACTGTTCGTACGGAGTCTGTGCAAGTAGCACAGCAAATTCACAGAGTATTTACTGTGGATTTTTTCTTGAAAATTTTATATGGGCTGTGGTTATTTATTTATCCTTATATTTATATTTTTAGTATTAGATCTTATCATTCAATTTATCCTATTATTAAGATTATTCAACTTACTATTCAATTATTTATTGGATGGTTTTTTGTTGGATTTTTCTATTTAACAGGTAAAACGATGTTAGAAAGATCATTTTTGGTACGAAAATCACATAACAAGATTAAATATAACCACGCTAGATTATTAGCTTATATCCGACATCTCCGTGATATATGGGGATGGTTGGAAATTGTTGAAAAGACTCCTACTTTGTATGATAGTTTTGTTAAACATTATTCAGTTTCGATGCCTAAAGTTAATGCAGATTTTAAATTATATGCTTTTAGTATAACTGTAACAACTTTTGCATCAATATGGGCAATTTACAAGACTACTCAAATGAACAAATTAGAGGAGGAGAATGAACACTTTCGCGAAGCTGTTAGGGATTTACCTACAGCTGTTGAAGGAGAGGTATTACAAACACATGAAGATTTAGACACTTTTGAAGTTCGGGAAAAACTCGAAAAATTAGAGCTAAATACTAAATGTGAAATGCCACCTCCGCGAAAGAAGCCAACAAATGGTATTGATTGGGATAAACCCCGACCAGTGCCTTTTACAATGGTTAATCAGTGTACAGATAATACATTGAGTGCCGTACATAATGCAATTTCTCATAATGTTAGATTAACTGAAGTAGAGACTCATCAAGACGGACAAAAATACCGTCAGAAGACTCATATTTTAGGATTATTTGAAGATTTTGCATTAATTAACAAACACACATTGAACCCAACAAGGAACAGCAAATGGTTTATTACCACTTGTGTAAGACCGGGTGTAAATGTGAAGCAGATCAGATTCTCGACTTCCGAAATTTGTATTTTAAAAGACGAAGATAATAACGAGACCGATGCTGTATTAGTTAGATTGCGTGGATTAAAGTTCCGTGATGTTAGGCGATACCTATGCCCTGATTATAAGGCGTTTCATAGTGTTCGATTTGGCATTAATTGTCAATTGGGCGACGCTTCATTGAAGGCATATAAATATGGTAGAGTCGTTTCAACCTTGGGTGACCTCAACATCTCTCATGCTTTTTCATATAATTGGAAAGATCATAAAGAGGGAAGTTGTGGTTTACCTTTAGTAGGAACCGTAAACAATCAATCTATTTTGTTAGGCATTCATTGTGCTGGCGATGCAAATTCAACATTAGCTTTTACACAATATGTGTCTGGAGACTCTTTAAAGGAGGCTCAAGATAAAATTTTTCAGACGACGACTAGTCTAAGGGTTATGTCAGAAGGTATTTTAAGAATGCCTGTTAACACACCCGATTTGACTAATCGACCGCATGATAGATCTCCTCTTAACTATGAACAGATTCCGGGTTTAGAAGTATATGGGGCAATAAAAGATTACCCTATTTTAAAACCTGGAAAATCCAAGTTAAGATCGAGCAAGTTTGTACCATTCGCTAAAGAATTGACAGGCTGCTCTTGTTTTAGAGAAGATGGAAAACCATATTTTGGTCCACCACCTTTTTCTGCTGTAGTACGAGGAGATCAGTACTACGCACCATTTAATAATTTCGTAAAAAAGGCTGGCGTTCTCAAAAACTCTTTAGATCCCGAATTAATGGACAAAACTGTAAATTATATTACAGGTCACATAATTAAGGGATTAAGAAAAGAAGGAGTTAAGAGATTACGTCCAGTTCCTCTTGCAGTTGCTCAAAATGGGCATCCAGAGGATTTTTACATGCGTGCTATGAAACCATCTACTTCAGGTGGATGGTCATACATGGGCGCAAAAAAGAATTGGTCAGATCAAGTAGAATTACCTTTTAAGAAGGATTCTTACTGGCCAAAGAAATCAGTAACAGAACAAGTGTTAGAACAAGTAGACGCTTATGAGAACGGTCGCGATGCGTGTCCTTTCTTAGGAGCACAGCTTAAAGACGAACCAAGATCATTTGAAAAGTGTCGAGTTGCTAAAACACGAGTTTTCTGTATGTCACCATATGATGCCACATTATTGAATCGTATGTATTTAATGCCATTTTATACTTTATTGAATCAATATTCCGAAATTTTTGGAACTCAAATTGGTATAAATATGCATTCCACAGACGTGGACGATTTAGTTAATGGCTTAAAAAATTTCTCCGATGAATATATGGAAGGAGATTATGGTGGCTTTGATACATCAATGCCATACGATATTGGACTCATTGCAAATACCATAGTTTATAATGTTTTAAAACATTTTGGTTACAATGATGATAGTTTAAATATTGTTCGTGGCATTTTGTCTGATAATCTATATCCAACAATTGTTAATACAGGAGATATTTTCGCAGCGCCAGCATTTCAACCTTCGGGTAAATATGCGACAGCTGAAGATAATTCTTTAAGGGGGTTAGCAATGTTAGTTTATGCTTTTATTTCTATGCGACCTTCTAATGAAGATTTTTTCGAAAATGTTAAACCTTGTATTTATGGTGATGATGTTATCGCTGCTGTTAAGGAGCCTTGTAAAAGTTTTTTCAACAACGTACATTATCAATCATTTTGTAAGAATATATATGGATTAGATTATACTAATGCAGCAAAAACCCTTGAAATGACACCATTTCTTAAATTAGATCAAATTTCATTTTTAAAAAGAAATTTCGTATTTAGAGAAGATTTAGGTCATTGGGTAGCTCCATTAGACAGACAAAGTATTATGAAGGCAATATGTTATTATTTGCCTTCGCGTGAAGTTAATGTAGAGGATCAAATGATAGATTCATGCACATCAGCTTTACGAGAATTATTTTTTCACACAACCGCTGAAGATTATTTTCATTTAAGAAAACGATTTGCTGAAGTGGCGAGTGAGATTTATGACAGACAATATGATGTTGTTCTGTCTGCATTTCCTTCATTTCAGGAAGTGCGAGCCTCAATTTATGATAAAATTCCAGAGAGTCCCTCGGAGGCCGATATACCGTAGCTAGAGGGGTGAGATGCGAGAATACCGCTCTCTGAAGACTGACAATGTTGTCAATATACTAATATGGCTAATATAAATAATTTTGGCTTGCAACCTACTGCAGACCCAGCAATTACTGGTAATTCAGTAATTGATAGTAAGGACTTAAATGAGCTTGCTTTATCTTTTGAGCTTCAATATGGTGCTAATGCCGCTGCATATAAGCAGAGGTATGATGCGTTATTAAATGCTGCAAGAGTCGCGAAAACTCAGAATACTTTAAATTCTTACGAACAAACTCGACAGAGACGCGTGTTTAGGAGATCTCAGATTCATTCTGAGTCAGCACCCTATGATAGTAATGTATCTGGTGATCAAGGTGATTTCCATACAGGGGAACCTACCATTAAGGAATCAAACCAGAACGTACACGATCATATGGGAGAAACTCCTGATACTGCTGCTCTTGGGCCATCATTACATAACACTATGGATGGTGGTAATACACAATGGTCTCTTGATCAATTTTTCAGACGTCCTATTTCAATCTGGGATGATAAATTCACAGGTGAATATGGAATTCAACTTGATGTCTGGGATTTATGGTCTCGAGATCCAACTATTCGTGCTAAGCTATCTAATTACGCTTATTTTAAAGGAAATTTATGTATTAGAGTTGCGCTTTCAGGTACTCCGTATCATTATGGAAGACTGTTGGCATCTTACCAACCTTATCCTACTTACAATGAACCTCTACGTGCTACACAGCAGGTAGCAGAGGATTTGATACAGAATGGAACAACTGCTCAGCAGAGAGGAGGTAGACAATTTTTCAATGCTTATTTATCACAGGCTCCTGGTACTAAAACCATAGATCCTAAAGATAATATGCCACTTGAAATGTGTTTGCCTTTTATTTCTTATAAGCAGAAATTTCGATTAACAGCCTTAGATGGTCTAGTAATCACGAATAGTACACCTTTTCCAGATTTTGAAGAAGCTGGAAGGTTATATCTGCGAACTTTGAATGCAATCAGAGTTGCTAACGCAGATTTTGAAGGACCTGTATCTATCAATGTATTTGCTTGGGTGGAAAATATCGAATTGGGTTGTATTACAGCTACAAATATCGATATCACCGCCGAATCAAGTGTTTTACAAAAAGGTGCAGGTTATGCAGCAGAAGCAATGGACAAAGGTATTATGTCTGCCGCCGGTTCAATGGTTTCAGACTATGCTGCAGGAAAGTCTTCTTTGACCCAAGTTGGTCAAGATTTAGGTACAGATTTATCCAGTTTAGCTGCACAAGCTAAAGCGGAAGTTACAAAGTCTGAACATGAAGATCCTGGCCCCGTCACAAAGGCTGCTACTGCAATTACTAATATTTCAGCTGCTGCTGCAGCTATACCGGTTTTTCGACCAATTGCGACTACAGTAAGTGCTGTGTCTGCAGGCCTAGGAGCTGTTGCTTCCTATTTTGGCTGGTCTAGACCGAATATTTTAGATAAAGCTGTTTACGTTAAGAACATGCCGTTTCAGAATGGTGCTACCACTAGCGTACATGATACAGCTTATACTTTAGCAATTGATCCAAAGAATGAATTATCTATTGATCCTTCTATGGGAGGAATGGATTATGATGAGATGTGTGTTGGTGCCATCGCATCTAGAAAATCATATATTGGAACATTTGTATGGACAGATGAAGATCTAAGTATGTCTACTGTTCTTTGGAATTCTACAGTTTCACCTAATTTAGGCGTATGTCTAGGTAGAATACCTAGTTTAGCAGATCCAACTTTTGATCAGAACGTATTTTTAGATTCAGCATTAGCTTTTTCATCTCGTCCTTTTACTTTTTGGCGTGGTTCTATTAATTTTACTTTTGAAGTTGTTTGTTCTCGTTTTCATAGAGGCAAACTATTAATTAGATATGAACCTAACATACAACAATACAATACAATTATTAAGAATAATGAAGCACCATTAAATCAACAAAATAGTGTAATTTTGGATATTCAAAATGGTCAAACAGTTACTATTAAATGTGACTGGGCCGCTACACGTAGTTGGTGTAATATGCCTCCACCTTCACAAGATTTGCCATTATTTGATGGAATTCTTAATCAAGAAAATCCTTATTCAAATAATCAATCTTGGTTTTATAGTGGACAATCTTCTGCAAACTTATTTGTTGCTGACAATCAAGGCTCTTCAGATAATAATGGAGTCTTGGAAGTTAGAGTATTGAATGAATTGGTTCAACCTACGCCTGACGCGACTGTTACAATAAATGTTTATGCATGGTCAGATGACATGGAATACGCGCGTCCTTCAGCTGAAGGCATAGATTTTGGTAGAGTCTTGCTTCCAGCACAATTTAATCAATATGATTTAGCTGAAACTATGTTAGTTTTTAAACAAGCATTGTTGGCCGGCGTCGCCGTTCCTGTTTCAGGATTTGATGATATAGATATCAACGAAATTGGTATTTCAGTACAACCGTCTGATATTTTAGGCGCTACATTTACAGCTCAAGGCTTTTTATATGTAGTTGAGTACTGGCAAACACCAGTTGCTGAAGATGCTATTTGTGGCGCAAATATTGTACCACCTGTAGCAGTTACCCCTGAATCAGCTGTTGTTGTATCAGAGGAACCTATAGTCATCAACCCTGGAAATTCAAGTCATAAAGATATTCATGTTGATCATATGGGTGAGAAGATAGTTAGTTTTCGAAATTTATTGAAAAGATATCAAACTACTTCTAATCCAGGTATAGCCTTTAGCAGTTCTGCCGGAGATGTTGCCGTTTTTGGCACACTTGACGGTAGTTGTATACCACAAACTACTTCAGGTTATTATCAAAATACCGACACTGGTGGTGTCGAACCAACCTTAGCTAATAATGAAATAAATGCAAATTTATTTTCTTATTTACGCTATGCCTTTATGGGCATGCGTGGTTCTATGAAGCACAGGTTGAAATTAATAGGGGATTTTACCTCTACTCCAACTGATTACATTACAGTTACATTGAGAGATTCTCAATTAGGATTTACTCCGGGAACTGCTATTCAACGTCGTTTATCACCTCTTTATAGGCAAGAAACAGTTGATATAACAGATTTGACCCTTGGAAGTTCTTTAGGTCTGACAAGAGAATTTAAATCAGGAATTGAAGGAACCATTAATTATCATTTATTGAGTAATGGTGGTGTGGAGTTTGTTACTCCTTATTATTCTTCAAATTTATGGCAACCAGCATTTAATTCTGGTACCAATAATCCTGAGTCAGAACAAAGAGATCAGACAATTAATTCTCAAATGTTATCAGGTAATATCTCGCGTTTTACTTATTGTTTTACGGGAGAATTGGCCAATAGGCCTACCGGCGAAGATACAGCCGTTGGAGTTTTGTATCATGATACAGCAATTGGCGAAGATTTTCAATTTTTGAGATTTCAGGGAGCACCTCCTTTTAGGAGTCCTCTGTTTGCTCAATTACCACCTCCACCGCCGCCACCATGAGGTTTAAGGGGTTTAGGTTTTTAAATCATTTCACTTGTTGTATCAAACAGCAGAACATTGAAGAACGTTCTGTTGCTATAAAACACGAATATGTAATTATTTTTATCGTGTTACTAATCCTACATATATGTTGTAGGTACCGAGGAGACGGTCTAGCAAAAATGCTGACCAGGTCGATCCAGTATAAACCACTTTAATTAGTGGGGGAGAAAATTTCATTTTTTCATGTTACGGGTCGTCCTGACTCGTAGCTGAGTTTTTTAGTTTGCATCTCTCCAGATTTATATTGGGATCGCCTGGCTGGCGCTCC
>Ga0075515_10054662_pt1 | contig 9409 bp, 2 predicted proteins | sample DEB08_RNA2_13_FD_73475 | JGI IMG/M metagenome (GOLD analysis project Ga0075515, IMG submission 73475) | Aqueous microbial communities from the Delaware River and Bay under freshwater to marine salinity gradient to study organic matter... | ecosystem: Environmental > Aquatic > Marine > Coastal... | reverse complement strand
GCGTGAGCGGCCCAAATTTAGTCATGTAGTCACGCGAGGAATTGTTAACCTCCAAAGAACACTACATATCTAAAATATACAATTTCGGACATACGCTATAGAAATTTGCGACCCAAAGTAAAAATCCAAAACCCAGGCAAGATGCGAACATCTTACTAGGGTTCTGTATATAAAACCTTTGAGCTACAAATAGCACAACGTAAGATGTATAAACATCTCATCCAGGAATGGACAGGTATCCATACCCCTGCTCAGCCGCCGAGCAGTATCCTGATTTTCTCCCCATGAGAAAACCTCTTGCGACATTTTAAAGACTGTCGTCTATCCCCATATACAATATATATAACATAAAATATAAAGTAAAATTGTATATAAATAGCCATGATCGAACCCAAAAGATCTAAGCTGCTGTAGGATCATTATATGCGTAATAAACTGGTGCTCCAATAAAGAGTCCCAATTGAAAATCTTCCGCTGTGGAAATATATTTATCAATTCGCATGTAAACGTCACCATCAGAATCTTTAACTTCTGTAGTAAGTTCGTGGCCAGTATAAGCCCCAGCATAATAATTAAGATCCCTAGCAGGAACAAATCTCTGTCCCGCTGTATAAAAAGGAGTCTCATATTCTAAACAGGGGTTATTAAAAGCTGGCGTAACCGCAGTTCCTCCCAAGGAACCACGCAAAGTCTCCAGCATCTGACTTCGCCGATCTCCAATATTAGTTGAATCCAATGGGTGTGCACTCATCGAATTACTAATACCTAAGAGATCATGTCTACCAACACCAAACGATCCACTATGGCCACGCGCATGCTGATCGATGAGCATCGCTTTATGACGCAACGCTCCCCTTCGCATAACAAATGCAGGTGTTAAATAATTCAACAAGGTTGTATTACAAAAACTGTATGGAGCAGACCCTCCGCCACTCGGTACACCGGCATCACCACCGTTTGCATCCCATCCTCTGTAGTACGGAAAATCCGTAAGGTCAATCGAAACCATTCTAGTGCCTGAGCCAACTTCACCAGGCCAATAAGATGAATGATAATGGTATCTTCGCAACAAGTCACGAAAACTCACTATTCGTTCTCCTTGATAAACTAGATATTGGTTATCTTCTTTCACTATATCCGCATTAGTTCCAAATGTTTCAATTTCATTAGAACAATCGGGAGAATTTGATTCATCAGTACTCATAGCAAGTACATCAGGTGCTTCTTCCGCTTGTTGAACATACGGAGCAATGTCACTCTGTTGTTGAAAGTAAGATAGATTCTTCAGACTGTCAACAGTAGGAACGGAAAAGGCGATGTCTTCTCCTCCACTAACCCATACTTGTACTTTAACCGCAGCATTTGTATTGCTAGGAGTTGCTAATTCATTTACAACATAAACGCTGAGACAACCATTGTCATATTTATCACCAGCACCCACACTTGCAGTAGTACTAAAAGTGGGGAGAATTGGAGCAAGATTTGCACCAGGCAAAATATTCCACGCCCTAACATCGGCCCATTTAACCTCATATTCAAAATCTCTATCCTCTGAGATATCAATGGTAGTAGAGTAGACTTGATTGTAAGGAACGACTCCTGCATTGTTGGAACGTGGATTATAAACGATTCGCAATCGTCCACGATGATATTCAGAACAAATAACATTAAATCTAAACTTAATTGAACCCTGCCAGGCTCCAAAAGGATTAGCAGCAAAAGCAACAGCCGTGGGATGCACTTCAGTAACTGGGGATGCTGAAAGCGTCCGTACAAGAACAGGTGTAACTACCATAGACGCTAAAAGAGTGTCGGTGGTGGCAGACTCCGCCCAATCAAATTGTTGCCAAAAGGAAGGTCGTTGAGCAATTGCTGAAATAGCAAGTTCATCCTCTCCACCAAGACCCATAACTCTCGTATCAATAGTAAGCTCATTCTTTGAATCAGCAGACAGCTTGACAAGAGGCTCAGGAGTATCAGTGTTAGAAAGGTTGCCCATATATCTAGGAACATATGGCTTAGTGTCCTCAAGAACTTGTGGGCGTGAATAGCCAAAAATTTTAGCCACTTGTCCGATGCGCGTAGCTACCATAGAGGTGGCTTTTGCATAAGGAGCTATAACTGGGATCATAGAAAGAGCGTTAGCTGCGTTAGCTATAGCTGAAGCTGGTTTACTAATCAGACCGTCTTTCACGAATTCATCATTTGACCTAGTATTATTAACCTTCTTCGTGGGGCCCTTATTCTTCTTCTTCCCGCTTGCTTGTTCGACATAAGTGGGAAATCCAAATTCGTCTAATTCTCTATCAGCCGTACCAGATTGAGCCTGGACAGTTGTAGGAACAGAGAGAACAACATCCTCAGCCCACACAAAAACTGTTACTGTAATGGGATCTGTACCACCATTTGCATGACGTAAAATGTCAAAATCGTGAACAGTAACTCGTCCCATATTGTTAGTCCAATTACCAAATGTGATATCGAGGAAATTCTCGGGCCACAAAAATGGTAACAACATCTCTCCACCTTGTGACGTTGTCGGGTCAAGCATAAAATGAGGCTTTTGAGAAGCACCCACTAAATCTTGTTCAAAGAACGCACGTTTAAGAGTAACATCATCATTAGTTAAATATGGATTATACGAGACTAAAGCTCTCCCATAATAGAAAGAGTTTCCATTAATAAGCATTTTCATTCGAAGATTACAACGTAAATTACGATACCTGTTAATTTTCTCTAAAACATCTGCATTACTAAAAAACTCAGTCCACGGATTAAAAACCTCAAACAGCCTAGTACTTTCCGGAGTCCACTGAAATTCCTTAATCTTAACGGGACGACCGAGGAAGGAACCAAGCTCGGCGTCGCTAAACTCTGCGAGTCGAGTGGTTGCATCCGGTGATGATGAAATGTCGTAAGACCATGGTGTGTCTCCATCGACAAAATGTACATTTTGTGTTGATATCTGTTCAGGTGCTTTTGAGACACTATAAGCACCGCCAGAAGGACTATTTGAGTCAGCCCCAAGACTATTTGTATTATTATTATTAATTGAAGTAGGCAATATTTAGTATATACAACACATCAGGGCAGTACCCGCTGCTCCTGTGTGCGACAATGTTTCCCTGGCTGACGAAACCTCCAGTAAATACCGGTATCCTAAGGGTAGGATGTCTATATGTACAAAGCTTCCATAAAATATACAAACATGTAAATTATAAAATATGTAGTATCCATATATACACAACTATTTTAAACTTATACTACGAATAGTTCCGGAGTGGATAGATTTTACGCCTCTCCAAGGCGTTTGGAATTTATTCTGAGAAATCCCACTCATCGCCTACTGTAGAAGCAAATGCATCTTCATCAGCAACCTCATCAATTTCATCAGGTTCACGTCCAAGATATCTAATCTCGAAGTGCTTAAGCCTGTCTTCATATGATTCAGTTAGCATTTTGCAAGAGTCAGTCATTCCACATTTGAAAGCTACCTCTTTCATTTGCTTTCTACGCAATTCGTAGACTTCCTTGCCATGTTGCCACCATTCACGCAAGGCTCCGTCAATGTTTCCAGCAGATTGGTCTTCCAAAGACACAACCTTAGATTCAAGGACGGTGTGGAGACTTTTGAAGATTGATTCTTCAGCCAAAGCTCCATGAATCATACCAGTATCCGCATTGAATTTGTTCTCGCGCTTCAAAAAATCAGCTTCGAGATCATTCATGTAAGGAGTTGGCTCAGATTCCTTATCTGGCATAGTGAAAACCATATCACGCTCCTTCAAGAATTCAGCATATGAAATGTGATTAAACCAATCATAGCCCTTCTTAACGGAACCCTTAACATCATCACCATAGGTCATGATAGCACAAACCTCACGAAAAGGTTTTGGCTTACCAAGGTGTGATGGCCAGAGGTGGAAATACGCACATCTTAGTTGCAAGGAGTTGACAATACAGTTAATGTAAACAGTCAAATTTTGTCCGGAAGGATTAGATCCTTTATGGATGATAATATCTCCATTGTAAGCAACACAAGAATAAGCAATCTCAGTTGCAATACCCCTCATGATAGTGAGGTCATCTTCTGTGTACTTACCACACTTTTCTGCAATCTCAATTAAAGCAGCAAAAGCAGCATTAATAAGTTGTGCTGGCATACGAAGATCATATTTACTATAATCTCCTGCCAAAATACGGTCTACACCATGTTTCTTCATATGATTTGCCAATTGATCCCATTCAGGACCTTGAGCATTTACACCTACTGCACACTCAGAGTCGAGTGGAAATAGCGAAAGAATACGGGCAAGAGGTAGAAAGTATTTACGAACCATCATTTGTGTGGCCCAGTCTGCAGCTTGAAAAACCCTAACCTTGTCTTTAGTTAACTTGGTTGGTTCATCCTTTACACATGCTTTGAAAATTGAATAACATCTTTTTCCCGAAAGAAGGATTTGTTCCATTTTTCTCATTTCATTAACAATCATAGGATGGGCTTCAGCTGGACATTGGAAATCCGGATAATCCAACGGATCCAATAGTTCAATCATTTCTCTCTTTGGACCTGAAAGTGGATAACCTTTTGAAGTACCTTTTGGCATAGCATCAATAAAACGCTTACCATCTTTACCACAAAGAGTTTCCATATCGGTCATAGGAGTTAATTCTGAAAGAACCCACAACTTAAACTTGTCACGTCTGAAAATATCAATAAGACCATTAACATAGTCTTTATATGCTGCTTCAACGAGACTACCTTCAATCCCTGCACTAGGATTGGCTGAGTGAGCTAGGGATGCTTGCCACATTTTAGTTCTATGGAATTTCGGAGCACCATGTTGGTTCTCAACTCCAGTTACTTCAGCAACGGTATCTGAGATGGGTGTTTTTCGCACTTTACTCTTAGTGTGAGTAACTCGTCTGCCATCCTGGCCTAAGTACTCGACATTACTGCCGATAGGTAAGTAATTAACAGGGGACTTCTCATGAATATCTTGAGTAACTAACACTTGTTTTTCATAACGAGTAATGGGAAAATCACCATTCACAGTGGAGGGAAAAGCACCTTTCCATTTCTTATGTGCTTGGTCCCATACATCCTGAATCTCTTTTTGAGTGACAGTTAATGCCTTTCCTTTGGGAGAATCAGGAATACCACGTAAGTGAACACCTCCTATGCATTTACGTGCAAAATTGGCAACTACAACACCCATGCATAGTCCAGTAAAAGTGTTGTAAGGCAACTCATAATCGTAACCTGCTCCACCAGATTTAGAATCCTTAGTATATGTAATACGAATAGGATCTGACTTCAGAGAACCATCACCATTCTTATACAAGAAATGGCCTGATCCAGAAGCTGTAATCTTATCAGGGAACAAGTGACGAATGTCAGCAAAGACACCTCCAGAAGCAATATTGACTAAACACAAATCCTTTCCAGGGATTGGAATCATGTAGTTAGTGCTAACAATAGCTTTGAAGGTCGAGTTCAATTCAGATGGATTTTTGCGAGTAATTAGTGCTCTCATATCTTTACGATTCTTGAAGACATGCAAAGGCATCATGAACGTATTGCCTCCAAGGGCTAGAACATCACATTTCTGTTGGAAACCATTTTCAACAAATACTCCGTGACATAAATTAGCTTCAACTTTGTTCAAAACTTGTTCAAACGTCATAGTAGCAGATTTATCAGTAACATGAAGTTCAGCAGCAACAGCTGTTGCCCAAGGGTTAACCTCAGTATCTCTCTTCTCGATTTCCTCAACATTTTCAGGGACAAGAGCAGATTGCTGTAAAGCGACTGCAGTACGGAAAATACCAGTGAATTTGTAAATAACTCCAGTAATAGCACACATGCTAATAAATGCTTTAGTCTTACTCTCTCTAATAGACCTAAAAACATCAATAGTTGCATCTCTACGAGCAAGCAATTCGTTCATACGGTCGTTTCTCCATTTAGCTAACAAACCTCCATACAAAAGTGCATGTGAGCCCAGAAGAGCTCCTCCACACATTAAAGTATTAGTTTGTTCAAACATAGTACAAGCAGTCAAAGTGGACAATAAGGAAAAACCAACTCCTCTCCTAGCCTTCTTTTCAAAAGTTAAAAATTTACGGGCATTGCAAAGCATGTAAGCCCCAGATACTAATCTGTTGGTAAAAAACCAGGTTGGGAATTTTCCCACGAAATTGGATACACGAGCTCCCATAATTTCAAATTGATCCTTGATAAAATCAAAGGATTCTTCCAAAGAAGCTTGTTGCTCACCTTCATCTTCATCATTGCTTTCACAATCACTTTCATCATCGCGATTACAAAGAGGAGGCATTTCCAAATCATTCTCGTCTGCATCTCCCACAATATCACTTACTTCACGACAGAATTCATTCAACCCTGCAGTAGCTTCACATTCACAAAGATTATGAGCTAAATTGCATGATTTGCAGTATCTACGTGAGGCAACAAGACCTTCTCCCTTCTTAATCAATCTGCGCTGATTCTCAAAATGTTTCTTGCATTTGGTGGTCAAAAAACGGAGGGTCTGATTAATGGTTCTAGGCTTATTTTCCTTGACACCATCAATGTGACGTAAATGAGAATTATCCCCACCTTCTTTCTTCTCCAAAGGTGTGTAAATTTGCAAGTCCCAAATATCATTCACTAACGAATCTCCTGGGAAAGTCTCAAGGGCTTTAGCACTATCAAGACGACCGTCCTGAAGTGCGAATTCCTTCTTAACTTCTACTTCCAAATGAACATCGGCACGACGAACAATAGAATATGGACAAATAGATCCAACATTCGCATGTTTAGCCAAGGGAGCGTTTGAAGTGATCACAAATACTCTAGGTCTGATTTCAATCTTTCCTTTCTCATGAAGATCAGCCTTATTCGCATAAGTAATCATATTGTTGTTGATATCAATAATACGTTCTGTAGGTGCCTTATCCAAGAAATCGGATTTGGTATTACCAAGATCATCAAAAAAGATTCCTGTAGTATGTCCCTTTAACGAAGAGTCAAACTTGTCAGATTCCTTAATGATAGCAGTATTTTTGGTATCAGGATCAACACCTGAGGCTGCCAAACAATCAGCCATTACAACTTGAGCAATAGTAGTTTTACCACGACCAGAATCTCCCCACACATAAACAGTGAAAGGAGCAAAACGCATAGAACCATCAATTCGTTTAGCTTGATAAGCAGCACGATTTTTGCGAAGAACATCAATACGTTTCTCTAGATACCCTTGTTGCCAGGTACCTTTAGCAGACTTAAATAATCTCTCAGATAATTCTAGAGCCTCATCCAATAATTGACTATACTCAATATCATTAATTGTACGAAGCTCTCCCTTGATTGTAACTTTCTTCTCATGTAGATTAAAAACCATAGCATGTTCATGCAATTCCAACAAAGGAAAGTACAATTCATCTAAGGCTTTACTATCATCATTAGTGAAAAACAAAGGACTAAAGGATTTTTGTTTGAAACATTCATAGCCACCTTCGATAAAATACACAACGGTGTCCAAAACAGCTCCGACTAAATCAATAGCTGTACTATGTTTCGATACAGTGCCCACGCGGAAAAGATCAACACCCTGCACAGACCACTTAAGGTTAGTTACAGAGCATAATCCAACAGAAGCTGCTACTGAAATAAGAGCAGAAATCTTTCCAAACATTGGCGCATTACGGACAGCATCCCAATTCTTTCGAAGATCGGGGATCTTGCTTAACCATTCAACACCAGTAGGCGTCTTTTCCCCAAAAATTGCTGCTTGCTGCTCAAAAATATTATATCCGAACAGATCCTTGCACCACTTAATAGTATCTTCTTGAGCTAAAATTTGCTCGCAAAGACTACCAGTTGTTAAAGCTCTCAACGACAAAACAATTTGAGCTGCAACTTGCGCAGGAGTTTCCAAAGCAGGTAGAGTAATAGCTAACGCACCGACAACTTCCAATACTTCCATGAGTCTGGATGTGTGAGCTTCAGCTTTCATCGACAAAAGTTTATCCTTAGCTAAGTCAACAATACTAGCAGGGTATAACTTTTCAACTAGGGACTGGTGAACGAAATCAACATTAGGTTGTGGAGGAGGACTCTTTTTAGGAGCACTCTTTGGTACATTATCTTGATTTCCGTTCTTCCTCATATTCTTCAACTTTTCCTGTCTACGAGCTCGCTCATTTTTAGCAAATTTCTTGTAACGTGCTTGTTTCGGGTTAAAAATCTCCGATTGAGGGATGTAAGGACTATTACCTAAGGCAAGGGAATCCTTGACCCAGAAGAAGTGTTTTGGGACACCATCTACTGAGTTGATAGAAGAGTAAAATTTCTCCGTAGAGCTAACGTAAACCTCTCTATTATTATTTACGATACTATTATTACACGCGACAGAAGTTCCTTGGCTTGACATTTCCATTAAAATTGAAAGCGACAAGCACAGAGGAACCAATTCGCGAGAGGCCCGCAAAATTGGTAATCCAATTGTGCTTCGACACAAAAGCTTTACTCCACCACTCAATTAAGAGGATGGACTTACTTACGTACTTTGAACATGTATTATTCGCCGCAGGCAGAGGCGCTACACTAAGTACATCGGTTGGTAATGCTTCAACTAAATAGTTGTCCAACAAGAATTCTCAAGTGAACATGAGGGTTCATTACTTCCTCACTATAAGTTTTAGACAATACGCCGACTAATGAGTCTTGTCTAGGGTTCGGTCCCCATATCATAAAGATAGGTAACCTAAAAAACATCACAGGATCATAGCGTGATGATAAACTAGGTCTATTCTATTATCAGCCGAATAAACAGTGGGGCTCTTCACTCCGTAGAGTGGAAATACAATATTGATACAGGTACTTCCTCATTCAATAAGGTCCGTTAATTACGAAATTACATCTCACAGACATATATTTAAAACGCTTCTGTGTGCATGAGTTAATAGCGTTTAGGTGGCCAAAAGACCTGAACAAATTCCGGGGTTCACCGGAATCGAAATGTTAAAGAACAACTACAACTGAGACTAATGCCATATAATCCAATTGCAATCCAAAATCGGTTCGGTATTTAGCTTGGCGCCCAAAAGAGCAACGTAATCGCCAGCTATAACAAAATTCCAAAAGAATAATGAAACGACTACAGATAGAAAACTTGGGTTCGATCATAAACTAAATCAGCAGAATTTTCAATACATTAAACAAGTATATGCTTAAATTACTTTTAATAACAATTCTATGAAACTCAAATACAAACAAATAACTATAGGGGATGAAACCCCTAATAGACATGGTTGTTTATAAAGAGTTTCGAATACCTAATAAAAGTCATTCGATAGACTTGAGTAACAAATTGTTACTACTGATAAAAGTTCATTGATCTCC
>Ga0075515_10115791_pt1 | contig 9453 bp, 3 predicted proteins | sample DEB08_RNA2_13_FD_73475 | JGI IMG/M metagenome (GOLD analysis project Ga0075515, IMG submission 73475) | Aqueous microbial communities from the Delaware River and Bay under freshwater to marine salinity gradient to study organic matter... | ecosystem: Environmental > Aquatic > Marine > Coastal... | reverse complement strand
CCAGAAGCAACAGTTGATGATGGAAGTTGCTATGAGTGTTCAGATATTACTTTTAGAGTGGATATGGCTTTAATAGATGCTGATCCTGACCAAGAGATTCACCCTGAAGGTGTTTATCTCGCAGGAGGTGACTTTGGGCAAGAAGGCTATTTGATGGATGATGCTGATGGTGACAATATTTGGGAATATACTTTACCTTTGAAAGTTGGTGATACATTTATGTATAAATTTCGTAATACACCTTCTTACGGAACATGGGACGGGTTTGAGCCTGATGCAGGCTTAGCTTCAGGTGGTTGTGGAATGGGAACTTATAATGATAGGTTCGTAGTAGTTCCGGATACCGACACAGTATTAGACGCAGTTTGTTACGGGTCTTGTGTTAGTTGCGAGCAAGCAAGCTTTGTAAATGTCACTTTCTCTGTGAATATGCAAGAAGAAGATACCAGTCCTGAAGGTGTCTGGTTAGCTGGTGGTAATTTTGGAGGCAATCCAGGTTTTTTAATGAATGATTCCGATGGTGATGACATATGGACTTTAACTAGACCCGTATCACCTGAAAGTGTTATTACTTATAAATTTGTCAATGGTCCAATTGATGCTAGTTGGAATGGTGCCTGGGAGGAAGTCCCCTCAGATTGTGGAGTAGGTGATTATGATGATAGAGAATTTGAAGTAGGTTCTGTAGATGTTGAAATTCCAACTGTTTGTTTTGGTAGCTGTATGGATTGCCTTGGTGAATATACAGTTGACATCACATTTAATGTTGATATGAATGATGTGACTGGTTTTGACGGTTCAGAACAACCTTACATTTTTGGTTCATTTAATAATTGGGATAATTTTTCAACTCAAACAATGTTATCTGACAATGACGGTGATAATATTTATACGGGTACTATTTTAGATTTCATTTCAACAGACTCTGTTACTGTTCTATTTGGTTTTGGTCAGACAGTAGAATCTGTTCCATCTGAATGTGGAATTCTAGATTCTGACCTAGGTATGAACGTAAGAGAATTACCCATTATGGATTCAGAAGGAGATTCTGTTTTAGTTCTTGATCCTGTTTCTTTTGGAAATTGTCCTTTAGATAATTCTCCAAGAGTCTTTTTTCAAGTAGACGTATCTAGTGTAATTGATCAATGGCCAGCAGATTTCAGTTTATGCGCTGTGGGTAGTTTTGCTGGATGGAATGCATGTGGACTTCAATTGACTGATGAGGATGGTGATAATATTTATACTGGACTTCTTACAGATTTAGAAGATGGTGTCTCTTATGAATATAAATTTCTAGTAAATGAAGGTTGGGGTGATCCAAATACTGAATCAGGTGCTCCTCTTGCATCAGATTGTGATTTTGATCCTAGTGATGAATTTAATAATTATGGTTTTGTTGCAAGTGAAGGTTTAGCACCTCTCGACCTAGGTGTTCACCCATGGAATGAATGCCCTCAATTATTGAGTACTGATGATTCTGGATATTTAGTTCCAAATAACTTCACTTATATGGCATATCCAAATCCATTCAACCCAACAATCAATATTGATTATGCATTACCAAATCAAGAATTGGTAAACTTAAGCATAATCAACTTACTAGGGCAGAAGGTAAAAACCTTGGTCAACGATATTCAAGAGCCAGGTAATTACTCTTTTAAATGGGATGGTAAAGACCTTAACGGTGTAAATCTTCAGTCTGGAATTTACTTTGCTGTTATAAGTCGCAATTCAGGACAAAACATTGTTAAGATTACATATCTAAAATAAGCGTAATTTGCAAAGGTAGAGGTTGTAAACCTCTACCTTTGCTACTGTAAGATTTTATATAAAATAATAAATGATAATTAAATTAGTTAAAGCTTTTGCTGTAATCCTTTTTTCATTGAGTCTCTATGGGCAAACCTCTGGAAAGATATCAGGAAGAATAATTGAAAAAGAAACTGGTGAGCCCTTGGTTGGTGCTAATGTTATTATCACTCAAACACAAGCTGGAACTAGCGCAGATGAAGAAGGTTATTTTAATTTAATTAATGTAAGTCCTGGAAAATACTCCGTACGAGTAATGATGATTGGATATGAGTCTATTACGATTGAAAATGTAGTGGTCTCTGTTAACAGAACGACTTCATTAGATGTAGAAATGAAGATGGGTGTAATAGAGAGTAAAGAGGTTATTATTTATGCAAGTAAGTTGAGTAGAAAAAAAGATCAAACCAGTACAGTTAAAAACATTTCTTCCGAAGAAATAGATATACTACCGGTCGAAGATATCGGGGCAGTTGTCAATATGCAAGCAGGCGTGGTTGCAGGAAGCTTTAGAGGCGGAAGAAATAACGAAGTGAGTTATATGATAGATGGTGTACCTGTAAATGATGCTTTTGGCGGAGTATCCGCAGTATCAACCTTGGAAGTTGAAGCAGTAAAAGATCTAGAGGTAATAACCGGTACATTTAATGCTGAATACGGGAATGCAATGAGTGGTGTGGTTAATGCAGTTACCAAAGATGGGAATAATAATTTTGAAGGTAGTCTTAATACAAATTACTCTACCTACATAACAAATAATAAAAGAAATGGTGAAGAGCTTTTTATAGGATTAGACCCATTTGGTATTAACTCAAATATTGATAATCGTTTTAATATAAGTGGTCCAGTTATCAAGGATAAAGTTTATTTCTTTTCAAATTTTAGAATCCAAGATGTCAATGGACATTTAAATGGTATTCAGAGATTTCAAGTATGGAATTTGAGTGATTTTTACGATCAAGATACCTCTAATTGGACAAGTGAGAATACTGGAGATGGTTCATATGTTCCAATGGGAACAGGTGATTACAGAACTTATATGGGGAAGCTCTCCTTTAATTTAGGGAATATAAAGTTTTCACTAATGAGGAATGTTAACAGTGGTCAGTCTCAAGGCTACAGTCATATTTATAAATATAACCCAGATGGTAGATCTTACCAAGACACTAAAACAACACTAGATATGTTGCAATTAAATCATTTTCTAAATGAAAAAATGTTTTATGATATTAGAATATCAAGAACAAACAATTACTATGGCTCTTATGTTTTTAAAGATTTTGACTCCTATAAAATCATTGATGAGGATGGTATTTATCAAGGTGCTTATCATTTTGTAGGTGATACAGTATATAATTATGTACATGATAAATACATGACAGCCTATGGGGTTGGTTTTTTTACGGGAGGGCAAGAGAAAGGGCATACTCAAAGAACAACTATTACTACGAATTTAAAATTTGATTTTACATGGCAAATTAATAATGCACACAGTTTAAAAACCGGATTTTCAAGTACTTTCTATAATCTTGATAATAAATATCAGAGCATAAGAAATAAATATGCGGGAACAGCATTGGATTCAGAGGCCTATGAACCAGTTGTTTATGATGATAGTACGGTCTATTCTGATGTTTATGAAGTTAAGCCAAAAGAAACATCTGTTTATATACAGGATAAGTTTGAAAGAGATGAAATAGTTATCAATTTTGGCCTGCGATATGACCAGTTTGATGCAAATACAACATATCCAAGTCAAAGAAGAAATCCAACTAATTCTTCAACTTACTATCTTCAAAAAAGTGATGGAACAGATTCTTTAGATGCAAATGGTAATCTAATTATCAATGAGGAAAGAATGTCAAGACCACTAAAAACTAATATTGCAGAGCAACTTAGCCCACGATTAGGTTTTGCATATCAACTTGGAAGAGTTGCTGTTCTACATTTTAGCTATGGACATTTTTTACAAATGCCTCCGATGTACTCTATTTTTGAAAATAAATCATCAATTATTGGACCTTCAGACTATTCCTCTGTTGTTGGGAATGCAAATCTTGCCTCAGATAGTCTAGGTTTAAATGCGCAAAAAACAGTTAGTTATGAAGTTGGTTTATGGCAAGAAATTAATCCGAATACAAGTTTTGAAGTGAATTTATATTATCGGGATATATATGATTTATTGAGCTTAGCTGTAGTTAGTACATATAATCAGATTGAGTATGGTATCTATACAAATAAGGATTATGGAAATGTCAGAGGGTTAGAACTAAAGTTGGACTACAGCTTGAATAATATATTTATTCAAACAAATTATACTTATCAATTTACAAGAGGGAATGCAGACAACGCAGCGCAGACGTATAGTAGACAAGGTGCTAGTATTGATAAAGTAATTCGGTTTATACCAATGAGTTGGGATCAAAGACATACTTTTAATGTTTCCTTAGGTTATAATACTTCAAAATTTGGTATTACGGGAACAGGCTATTACAATTCTGGTACTCCTTATACTTTTAGTCCTCAAGGTGAGAGTAATTTGGCGCTATTAAATTTATATCCAAACAACGACTATAAGCCTTCAAATTACACTCTGGATTTAACAGGTTATATAAATCTTCCAAAATTTTTTGGATATCAACCAAATTTTAATCTATTGATAAGAAATGTAACGGATAGGCAAAATGAATACGGAGTAAGTTCAGAAACAGGACGATCGTACACTGCTGTTGTAAATGAAACAGAACTTCTAAGTCATAGAAGTAATTTTAACACTTATGAAGATCGCTACAAAGATCCATCTATGTTCTCTGGACCAAGAGAGATTAAGGTTGGATTAACAGTTAAATTTTAAAAAATATGAAAATATTATACTTAATTATTTTTAGTTTTCTTTCTTTGTTATACTCTCAAGGTGTTGACTATGCTGGCCCTGATGACCCTGCTGGAGATATTGAAGCAGAAAGAGAAGGATATATGAATGGTAATAGAGTGTACCTCTACTATAAAAATACCACTCAACTATCTGATTGGCCGAAATCAAACGTTTCAAAGTGGCCAAATAATCCGGATGGTACTAAAATGCTTGATGGTATTGGATTATTAGTTGGTGCTAGAGTATATATACAAGATGACCTAGATAATAGTACTGTAGATACAATTCCAATAACAAATTTATCATTACTTCCAAACTATGATCATCACATTCTTCATTATTTGCAAACCAGTTACAGAGAAGAGATGGATGTTGATCCTACGGGGACTATAAACTGGGGTTTTTATCCTGTTTTTGGATACTTTAATGAAAATGGAGAATATCCAGCAATAAGTAGACTCCCCGATTCTTGGCCTTCTGCAGGGTGGCCATCGTCTAATGGAAATATATGGGCAGGTGAATGGAATGGTCGTTTTGGCCGAGGCGTTACATATGCAGACTTGGAAACTTATTTTGTTGTAAATGATGCACACGATTTAGAATATTTAGGTGAGGATGACCTTGTTAAATATTATCCAAGGTATAGTACTAAAAAAATTGGTGAAGATATTTCTATCCAAAGTGGGCAGCCATGGGGTGGATTAGGAATACGAGTTGAAACAAGAGGATTCCAATGGAATAATCCGCAAGCAAGAGACGCAATATTTTGGGAGTATAATATATCCAATACTTCAGAATATGATCTTCCAGAAGTTTGTTTTGGTTATTGGGTGGATAATGCAATTGGTGGAGATGGTGCGGACGATGAGGTAGGATTTTTTAATGATTTACTAGATATGTCCTATTCTTGGGATGAAAATGGTATTGGCATATCTGGTCTCTTACCTGGAATAATGGGATTTGCATATTTAGAGAGTCCCGGTCTCGCATATGATGGTATTGACAATGATGATGATGGTATTATTGATGAAAAAAGAGATAATCAAGCTGTAAATTTTGTAGGACCAACAGATGGAATTGATGATTTAGAAAAGTTTTTAAACTTTTATAAAATTACAGAATCTGAATTAAAGCCACACTGGGATGCAGATGAAGACCAGGACTGGGAAGATGGAGATGATGAAGATGGAGATGGTGTTTATTCAGCTTTTGAAAATCCAGGAAATGATGTAGGGCTTGATGGCGTAGGACCTTTAGAAATTAATTATACAGGCCCTGATGAAGGTGAAGGTAACCACAGACCTGATTATGTTGAATCAGTAGGTTGCGAACCTAATTTTGCAGTAACGGATGTCACTGAATCTGATATGATAGGCTTGACCTCATTTCAATTGTTCCCAATTTTTGATCAACATCCTGCACCACCTGGGAGTCCTTGGTTCAGGAATGATGATGTTATGTGGGATCTAGTATCAATGGATTCATTAACTGAATACTATGGAACAGTTGCGAATCTAGTAGAATTATTTGCTTCAGGTCCATTTCCTCTATATCAAGGAAAGACAGAGAGAATATCAATGGCAGAAATCCATTCATATGATCCATTGGAAGGATTGAATTCAACAGAGCATCTTGCTCCCGCACTATTTCAATTAAAGTCAATTGTTCAAATAATTTATGAAAAAGACTATCGTTTTGCCCAACCTCCCAAAACCCCAACATTAACAGCTTCTCCAGGAGATGGATATGTTATGTTAACGTGGGACGACGATGCTGATAAATTGACAAGAGATCCATTTCTTGGAAATGTAAATGATTTTGAAGGTTACAAGCTTTTTAGATCTACAGATAAATATTTTTCTGATGCTGAGGTTATCACAGATGGATATGGGACTCCGATGTTTTTGAAGCCCATTTATCAATGTGATTTAGTTGATGATTATAGTGGTTTTACAGATTATGGACTTGTTAATGGTGCTGCTTATAATTTGGGTGATAATACTGGGATTAAGCATTATTTTAAAGATGAAAATGTTGATAATGGGAGGACTTATTATTATGCTATTGTTGCATATGATTATGGAGCGCCAGATATTGGTCCAGGTATTTCACCATCGGAAAATACAACAGTAATCGATATTGACGAATATGACAATATTAGAGGAATTGGGAAAAATATTGCAATTGTAACTCCACGGGTTAATGCAGCAGGTTACGAAGAGCCAGATATATTATTGGATTCTTTAAATAATCATATTATTGGAACTGGTGAAATTGATTTAGATATAGTTTCAAGAGAACAATTAGCACCAGGTAGTGAATATTTAGTGACCTTTAATTTTGATACAGTTAAAAATGAATTAGAAAGACCAAAGTTTTATTCCAATTCAGGTTTTAATGTATACAATAAAACAGAAGATAAAAATATTTACGAAGAGAGTCCACTCTATGATGTCACCGGTCAACCAAACTTCAGTGGTAGTAATCTAATTTACAATGAGGATGATAATTCATGGAGTATGAACACAACAGTTAAATCAGATGTTTTTGAAGGACTGCAGCTAACTATAAATCAAACGAATGTAATACCAACTTTAGATTCATCAAGTACTGGATGGATAAGTGATGAAACTGGAGATATGAATGTAACTATGACAACAAGAGAATCAAAATTAATCCCTTGGGATTGTGAGATTGTCTTTACAAATGAGATAAGTTATACTTCACAAGCAGTAAGCCCATTTGGGGTTTATGATGAATTTGATACTCGATTATGGTTTCCCAACCGGATCATTTTAGGTTCTTCTTTTAATTTTTATGTCGTAAATAAAACAATTTTAGATGAAGAAGGAAATTATACTCTAATGGATATGGTTGTTCAAGATTATTCAGGTCCATCTTGGAGCTATGATGGAGAATTTAATATTGATAATGATCGTATTCTTGTTGGGCAAATAGATTCATTGAATAACTGGAAAGGCACCTCATTCATTATAGATTTTTTAAATACAGACTCAACATTTTTTCCACCTGCTGGTTCAAGATACTCAATTAATTGGGACAGGAACTTTTGGAAAACAGATACTTTTAGATTTAAAGTAGATGAAATTCAACCAATTTCTAATAATAATCTTAAAAATGATATGGAAAATATAAGGGTGGTTCCAAACCCTTATGTAGGTACAAATGCAATGGAAGAAGCAGTTATTAATCCATTTTTAAATCAACCAAGACGCATTATGTTTACAAATATTCCATCAAGTTCAATTATAACTATTTTTACATCTAGTGGTGTTAAAATTAAAACTATCACAAATAATAATATTGATGGTGGAATTGTACATTGGGATTTACTCAATGAGGAGGGTTTAGAAATAGCTGCGGGAATGTACTTGTACCATGTAAAGTCAAATTTTATTGACAATTCTCTGAATCAAAACGAACACGTTGGAAAATTTGCTGTTATAAAATGAGAAATATCTTAATCTATATATTTTCAATTTTATGTCTTATCCAAGGACAATATAGATATGGTACCACAGCTGCTAATTTTTTAGAAATCGGAATAAGTAGTGACGCTGTTGCTATGGGGGAAGCATATGTATCTCTTGCTGATGATGCAGTGTCCGCATATTGGAACCCAGCAGGTTTAGCAAAAGTAAAAGGATTAGAAATAGGAATGTCAAAGCAAGATTGGGTAGCTGGGATCAGCCATTCATCATTTGCAGCTGCATTTAATCTGGGAAGATTTGGTACTTTAAGTGCTTGGTTTACTGATTTTGATTATGGTTCAATAGAAGTAACAAATATTGAAAAACAAAATGGAACAGGTGAATATTATAGTGCTAATGATCTATCTGCTTCTTTAGCATATGGTAGAAATTTAGTAGATTGGTTTTCATTTGGCGCATCTTTAAAAATGATAAATTCAAATATTTGGCATTCATCAGCAAAGGCATATGCTTTAGATTTAGGTGTTATCGTTGAGACTAAATTTTTCTCAGTAACAGGAATGAGAAAAGACGCCATGAAGATAGGAATGAGTATTTCTAATTATGGTTCAAAATTAAGATATGATGGTATAGACTTGATTAATCCAATAGATATCTTAGAAAATGAAAATGGGAACTACGAAAATGTAATAGGCCAGTTTAGAACTGAGTCGTGGGAACTTCCATTAATCTTTAGATTAGGGACATCAGTAAAGCCAATTGTGAATGAAATCCATTCACTTATTGTTTCGTTTGATGTACTTCATCCAAATAATAATAGTGAGTCATTGAACCTTGGGACAGAGTATTCAATGAAAATTATAGGTGGTAATAAGTTCTTTTTGAGAGCTGGTATTAAAAGCATTGGTATTGCCCAGTCAAATGATACACGTGAAATCTTTGGTGCAGAAATTCCATTTTCCTCAATTACCTATGGTTTAGGATATGAAAGAAATATTATAAATAATAAGAGTTTAGGTATTGATTATTCTTATCAGTCTATAGGTCTTTTAGGCGATGTTTCTCTTCTTACTTTTAGATTCCAACTTTTTTAATATATATAAACAATATGAACAAGGTTAATTGTTCTTTATTCATATTTTTTTTTCTACTTCTCTCCGGTTGTGAAAACAAAAAAGAAATTCGAATTGTTCAAGATAAAAACCTCTTAGTTAAGGTAGCTCATAAATCAATTATGGTTAATGATTTTATTAAAAGATGTGAATATGTTCCAAGACCACCGTATTGCAGGGGAGATAATTATATTCATAAAAAAAT
>Ga0075515_10066978_pt1 | contig 10358 bp, 1 predicted proteins | sample DEB08_RNA2_13_FD_73475 | JGI IMG/M metagenome (GOLD analysis project Ga0075515, IMG submission 73475) | Aqueous microbial communities from the Delaware River and Bay under freshwater to marine salinity gradient to study organic matter... | ecosystem: Environmental > Aquatic > Marine > Coastal... | reverse complement strand
CTCTAATGTCCTATACTAAATATACTTTCACCAAATGCCCTTATTTCAGTCCTATATTATGCTGCAGGTCTGTTAATTTACTTGGTGCTCAAACGACTTATTAAATAAGAAATTTTTTTTCCTTACAATGAGAAGGCATTTTTTCTTTTACTTTATTAATCAAACTGTAAAAAATTGACTTTTGGTAAGAAAGTCATTATTATTAATATATTTTTTTTGTTGTTACAAACATTAAACTATAAACAATGTCCATAGATTCTAAGTCCTGTTTAACATTTTACGTTTGGATTTGCAAGGCACACAATACGTGGTACATCGGTGTAAGTTGCTTCAACTCGGCATGATTTACACTGATTACCCTGTACGCGTAAATTCGCAGAAATAGCTTTGTATAAGGATTTAGAGACTTGCTTTGGGTTTTTTACACGGCTTGAAAACCATCCACCGTTAGTTGATTTTGCCATAGTTGTGAATTCAGAAAATGGGAAGTCAACTGTGTTTTCTGGTAAACCATTTAAATATCTTGTGGTGTATAATTTATGTGGAGTTTGACCAATGATTTGACCAGCACCTGCAACACGTTTGAAGTTAAATTTATCAAATACGAACAATGCAGCGTTGGCTTCATTCTTTAACATATACAATGCTTCGTCATACACTGGACCATGTTCATGTGAGTTATGTGGTTCGGTGTTATACATGATGAAGATCTTGCTAGCTCCAGGTCGGAAACGCAATTTTGATGCGGCTAAGATAGCTTGGTATGCGTCGTTGCTAGATGTACCAACTCCTTCGTATGGCATATTAGTGATTTCTCTTGCTAATTCTGCTGCTGTACCAAATACATCAACTCCTTTACCAAGTGGGTGAGAGTGGGCACGCTCGTGGATTCCTTTACCGCCAAATCCAATTAATGCATAACGTGTTTTTTCGTTAGAGAGTTTGAATGATTTTTGTAAGTTTGCAATAAGTTTTGAAACTTGCTTTCGTGAAGAGAATACACTACGACGTTGGGACATCATGAATACAATATCAACATTTTTGCTTGGTTTTTGGATCCATTCTTCATTGACAGAGTGCGATTCGTGTGATAAGCATTCAGGTAAATGTGATACAAAGTTTGATCTAGCTCTTGCCATGGAAACATATGCTGCAGCAATACCACAGTGGTTTACTTTCTTGCTTTCTTTAATTCTACAGTCAGATGTGTCTAGTTCACAAGCTCTAAAGAATGGCTCTGGATCAACACTGTTGAAATATGAAGCAAATGGAGATGATTTTGATCTGAAGAGTTCTTCACATTTAGAAGAAGGTAATTTTTGACAATTGGTTTTTTTATTGGTTTCTTGTAATTTGCATTTTTTGTTACCAGTAGTTTCATATTCGCTTACAAATTTGAAAATGTTCTTAGCAATTTCACCATTTGGTAATTTTGTGTCATCGAAAGCTTCACGGTTATTGGTACCCAAAAGTCCTTGGGATTTACCAAAATGCCATCCAGACATTGAGATCTTAGTGAAAGAGTATCGAAGGTTAACAGAAACTTTAATTTTCTGCTCATGGAAGTGACACGTGATACGGTGTGATTTTCGTTTACATTCCCCAGTTGATGAGTCGACAGGTAAACTTGCTATAACTTTCTTCCCGATGGTTGTCTTTGTTTTACCATCATCTTTAATTTCGATAGTCATTTCAGGAGTTGCGATAACGATGCCATCTTTTTGTTTCATCAATGAGAACTTATCGTCAGCAAAATCATGTGCCAAAAGGTATGAGCATCCTGGTTTTTGGATGTCAGGAATATCATAAAATTTGTTGTCAAATGTTAAGATATGATTGTTTCCCATGATCATTGCAACATCGCTGTAATCTGTTGTGAACATGTTGTAGCCTCGACTTTGGATCTTGTACTTTGCAACTCTAATCATCTTGTGCACATTTGCTTTAGCAACATTTGTATAGTCCATAGCAAGTGTACTGTATTTGTTATACAAATCACTGTGGACATTCATTGATTCCTTGATGTATTTGCACAATTTTGGATCTGATCGGCAAGATTTGGTCTTCATCTGTTTCAAGAAATCCATCATCTTTTGTTTGTAGAATTTGGAAGCAAACACCATTTCACGGTAAATTGGGAAAAACGCTTGTTTCATGGGAACACCGTTTTTAACTTTCAAGACAGCTGTTTTGACAGCTTTGTAGTATGGTTCCAATTCAGTCTTAGCTTCTGTGGCTTTTTGTTTGATGATATTGATGTATTTTTGGGAATTTCTTTTGACAATAGGCTGGTATTTCCTGTACATTTCCATGACTTCAGTTTTTGCAGCTTTAGCATATTTGGTGCTAAAGATAACAACTTGTTTGTAGGTTTTTGTTGGTCCAGCTTTGTACATGTTTCTTAACAATTGACAAGCTTTCAAGTATGCTTCAAATGAAATTTTACTGAATTTCATGTACAACTTCTTAGCATCAATTTTTACTTTTCGTAACATTACAATTGCTTTAGGTTTGTATAATTTATAAACGCTCATGGCTTTGTTGTAAGTCTTTTGAGCCAAAAGTTTACCATTTGAATATAATCGCTCAGCAATTCGTTTATTGACACCAAAACTCAATGCTATATCTTTTCGTAATTCAACAGTATTTTCCATGACTTGTCTTTGGAGTTGATTCTTCAACTTTAAAGCCTTGATCTTCAAATCTTTCAATTCAGCATTAATTCTTTTCATAACTTGATTACTTTGCACTTTGATATCTTCAACTGATCTTCTCATTCGTTTTTGAACTTTACCGATATGATGACTAAAGCTTGGAGTTGCTCCACATGGAATTGAGATGACAAATTCGCCCTTCTTGGAATCGATTGTTACGTACTTCTGGACAAATTTAATGTAAGACTTTGCTTGTGCTGTGTAAACGTCCAAGTCAAAGTTTTTGATCGTTCTCATTGTGGAATGGATAGCTTTCAGTGTACCATGACCTGCTTTCGTTGCTACTTTCATAGCATAGTCTTGAGCTTTCATTGAGTATTCATCAGCGTATTTTACAGCTAATGATTTATATTGTTTAGCATATTCAACAGCTAATAATTTGCATTGTTTGGCGTAATTGACAGCCAGTGACTTCCACTGCTTAGCATATTTGTTGAAGGTTGGGACAATCATTGGTACTAATCGTTTGTATTCTGAGGTAACATAATCTTTTGCAAAAGTATACCGTTCAGCCAATTTGTGATACTTGTAAACAAAGATAGCAGTTTCTTTGATCTCATTCTCAAGCCATTTGAATGCTTCCATTGCTGGTTCAGTGTATGGTCGTGCTTTTTCGATCAATTCTGCTCGTTTTGCAAGGTACTGTTGCATTAGTTTCTCGTACTGTTGCATGAGTTTCTTGTATTCTTTGGTCATCTTTTCCACTGCCAATTTGTAGTATTTATTGTATTGTTTAAGAGCAAATTCTTTAGTTTGCAGAGCAAATTCTTTGGTTTGCTGAGGCAATTTCTTTAATGCAACGATTGTTTGACGAATAGTCATTTTCTTCATTGCAATCAATTTTGATCTGATTTCACTGTCCATCCATTTATTGTAGGCATTTGCACGAGCTTTCATGATCATCTGTTGTGCTTTTGTTTTATATTCTTTGTACATTTCCATTGACTTCGATTTCAATTCTTCGTATTTTGCCATACATTTCATTCTAAGCTCTTCATATTTTGCTAAGGATTTTATTCTTAACTCTACATATTTCCCTTCAGCTTGTCGGTATAATTTTTCAGCTTGAGCATAAATCTCATTATATTTGGAAAGAACAATTGGGTAATATTTGTTGTATACCTTCATTGCTTTGGCCTGATATTTCAAGAAGTATGGCATCAATTTTTCTTTATACTCTAAAGCAAGTTCTTCCACTTTGGCATAATATTTTTTGTACATTTGTTTTCCTTCTTTTTCATACTTCGCATATAGTCGTTTTGCTTCTGCTGTGTATTTCACTTTCAATTCCATTAACTTTTCTTTTGTTTCTTGAACTTTTTTTACAGCTTGTTCGTATTTGTTTTGGGTGTACTCTACAATGTCAGCAATTGTTGTTTCCTCCAAGAATTTTTCACACTTGTTGATGCAGTCGTTAATTCTACCAACCATCTCGTTATATTTTGCAGTACTCATTTCCTTGAGGTTTTTATACTTGTTTGCTATAGTTTCCATTGCTTGCATTCGTAATTCGTTATATTTATTCATAGCAATTTTACGTTGTTTTTCGAATTCTTTGAAAGCCAATTCTTTGATCTCATTTGCTTTTTCCATAGTCATAGTTGCTGCAGTTTTGGCGAGTTCAACTAATTCATGCCTCTTGAATTCATCAGCAATTTCGTTCCAGATTTTGTTGGTGAATAAAGCTTTGTATGGGCATTTATTCCATTGCATTACGAGCATCTTGTATTGTTTCTTCACGTATTTGGTCAGTTCTGCTACGTTCTTATTGTAAGATTTCACAATGATCTTTGAGACTTTTTCAGGAAGCTCGTTCAATTGACGTTGAGTCTTTTTGACTAGTTTTGTAGCTTCAGAATAAGTTGTTTTGATTGTGTTTTTAGTCCAATCATCAAAACATTCTTCGTAAAGGAATGAGTCGATTGCCATAGCAATGTCAATGTATGCAGATACTTTTTGTTTAATTTCGTTAAGATCAGCATTTCTAGCTTTGTTAATGACATTCTTAGTTGTTGATTGTACCTCTGCAACTGAATACCAAAATGCTTCTTCAGGTTGTTGCCTAAAGAAGATGAATCCATTGTTTATTGCCTTAGGTAATTTTGGGAGATGAATATTCATAAGTTGTGCAAATCTTTCAAATTGTGGAATGATCTTCGTGGTAACTTTGTTGTAGGTAAACATAGCACTCTTTTCTAATTGCATCGTCAATTTTTTGGCTTTGAGAACATATTGGTGTTTTGAATATTTCTTATACAATTTTTCAAGTTTGGTTTGGTATTCTTCAATTTGTTTCTTGTATTGAGAAATCATTTTTTCAGCTTGTTTCTTGTATTTCAATGTTGTTGGATGTGATTTTAATTCCTCAATCTTTGTTTGAGCATCTTTAATCAGTTCATTGTATTTCTTGGTAGCCTTTGTAACATACTCATGGTTAACAATTTTTTTGTACATATCATGTTTTGTAATCTTTTCCAACAAATCTTTTAATAACTTGATTAATTTTTCCAGATTCTCGTTTAAAGCGACTTTTGATTTTTTCACGGCAATGGTTGCTTCTTTGCCAAGAGTAAAGGCAGCCTTGTTCAAAGTGTCTTTCGTCAAGATAAAGTGTGGGTAGTAAGCTTTGACTGTTTCGTTAGCCATAACAACAGTGAAGTGAAGAGTTTGGTTGATCAATGATTCACTTTCTTTTAAGATCTCTGGGACGATGATTGTCCTCATTAATACGTCAGCTTTGGTGTAATATTTCTTTGCCAATATTTTATATTCATCTGATTTTTTGTTAACAAATGTAACAACAGTTTTGTATTGCTTGTTAAATTGTTGAATAATGATAGCCTTGATCTCAATGTAAATCTTCTTTAATGACTTATCTTTGTTAATGTTATAGATTTCAGTTGCTTTAGTTTTCACATCGGTGTACATTCTATTTGCATCTTTTACAGCTTTGTTGTATTGTTTTTCAGCCATGTTCTTGTAGTTATTGTACATCTTTTCTACTTTCGGCCTAATTTCCATATATTTGTCTTCAGCAATCTGCTTGTACTCTCTGTATTGGGTCATTGCTTTTGCACGATATTCCTTGAACAATTCTTCTGCTTGCTTCCTTAATTCTTCTACTTGTTTTTTCAGTTTCAAAGCCATTTTGTTAAACTTTTTGTATTGTTTTTCAAGCAATGCTTTTACAAATTGTGTTTTTTCTTCCCCATACTTGTAGAACTCTTCACCAACTTCTTCCCATGTCATATCGCCATATTTGTTTAAGAAAATTTCGTATTGCTGTTCCAATTGTTGCTTTAATTCAGCCCATTTTCCTTCTAACTTGTTTTTCAAATCAGCGAATTTTTCTTTCATTTGTTTAGATACCTTTGCGTATTCAATCATCAACTTTTCATATAAAATATCATAATTTTCTTTTACGAATGTTGTGGCGATGGTTTTATAATGGTTAGTAACATCAATTGTTGGTTGTTTCACCTCGTCATAAACTAGAGTAGATTTCTCAGCAATTGTAGTGAAAAGTTCTTGAGCAGGTTTAACATAATCCTTGGCAAGATTTTTGACCAAATCTTTGTAGTTAAAGGTTGAGAATTCTTTTGCTTTGCTGTAAAGTTTGACAGCGTTGTTGTATAGTTTTATGGCACGTTCTTCAGACATCTTGTAAGTTGAAGTCATTAAGTTAATAAATTTTTCTTTATTCTCCAAGGTGAAGCCTTTCAATTCTTTGTACCATTGCTCATACTCTTTATCAGGGACCGACTTAACGTAGTTGACAACACGTTCTGCTTGAGCTACCATTCGGATAGCTTTAACAAAAGCACGAGAGTAAACACTTGATAAAAACTTCTTAATCATCTTAATGGTATCTTTAATAACTTTCGTGAGTTTCACATCTTTTGCAGATTGAATAGCATTCATGATTTTTGCATTAACACTATATCTCTCAAGGTGGCCAATGATATCTGCCTTTTTCCATGCTCTCCAAGTTGGTCCAGATATATCCATACCAGCTAGTTGTTTCAAAAGGCTGGATAATTGCTCAGCGTACAACATCAGTGATTCTGTTGATTGGTGAATTAAAGTTTCCATAGCTTCTTCGGCTGATTGCGATGTAATCTTGTTGTACTGAACTTGCATCTTTTTGTAGGTTTCCATAATCTTATCCATTGTTTGCTTCATCATTATTTCACGTTGCTTATACATTTCCCTTAAATATTCAACGATAGTATTGCTCATTTTCATTGACGAAAAATTGACATTGTCAAACATTTTATTGACCATTTGTTCAGGTGTCATTGCGGTAATCGTATCAACATAATTGTTCAAGGTGTCGATTTGTTTCATCATCATTTTATTCGATTTCTTTACATATTTGTTAGCTGCGTCAGTCAACATTTGCATGTTCAAATCAAACAATGGGCCGATGGTGTAGCCATTGACTCGAATTTGACGAGCTTGCTCCACTAAGGTATTGTATATCGGGACAATAGGTCTCAACAAAGGTAAAAAGAACTCCTCAATCATCTTTAATTGCTTCATTACAATTGGTCGAATTGTTTGAATGGTTGGGAGGTCGATGCTGTTAATTTGTTGCATAGCTTTGTTGAAAGCTGTCTTATAAAGTGGTCCGAAATGCTTGTTGATGGTTTTACCAACAAAAATTACGTGATTAGTTGCTGGTTCAGCGAATTTGACGACTTTTTTGTAAGCTTGCTCAACTTCTTTAACCGCTCTGGTGTATGTTACTTTAGCTTCCTTTACAGAGGCACGTGTAATACGGATGAATTCAAGGATAGCCTTGCGAGTTGTTTCTGGTAAGTTCTTGAAGTTCTTCTTCAATATGATAATATGTTCTTTCACTGGTTTACTATTGACCTTATAATCCATTATTGAAATACGAATTTCTTCAACCATTTTCTCAAGATCGGCGTTGTTAAATTTTGCTTTCAATTCATCGGCCTTATTTACCACAATTGCGATAACTTCTTCAACGGTTTCATCTCTATATGGTACTTTCAATTTCAATATGTAAACTTTGGCATCATTGTAATATTTTGTGGCTTTTACTTTAAAGTCTGTGAATACGACTTGAGCCTTGTCAGTATAGATCTTAACATATTTCTGTCCCATTTTAGTATACACCTCAATGTATTTCTGTCCCATTTCTTTTGCCATGGCAACAATATCTTTCAATGGCTTTCCACCGAACTTGAATTCTTTGATCAATTCCACAGCTTTGCTAATTACTGGTTTGGTTGATTCAGTCAAATTCTTAACAACTTTAACAAAAATTGCATTGAGTTCCATTAAATTCTGTTGCGAAAATCCTTGGAAGTCATTCATCATATGTTTTGCTTGTTTACTCAGTTGTTGTGCCTTTTCTTTCAATTCTTTCAGTTTGTGAATTAGTTCTGGAATTTCGTTCTTGAAGTTATCTAATCCTTTGGCAGCAGCAAGTAGAGTCTTTCTTAGTAATTGAGATAACTTTCTAAGAGCAGTCAAAGTAGCTTCACCAACTTGGTCACGTACACCAATGAAGTCGAATTCATCAAAGCTTTGATCGAGTTTTTCAACGAAATCCATTACAGCCTTGCTAGTATCCTTTGCAGAATCTTTAATAAATTTTTTTGAGATTTTGATAGCATTTTTGGAAAATTTGTTCATTTCATTGACAATCTTTTGGGCTACGGGTTTCACCAAATCAGTAATTCCTTTATTGAAAGAATTAATTGTTTGTGGATTCCATTTAAACATGAATTGACAAATACCCTTTGAAAGTCCGTATTGAAATGCAGTTTCATTGACTACATTGTTGCCTACGGTACGTTGAACTGTCATTTTCAATATCTTGTCATCTTGCACTTCAAAAATTACTTGAGCTGATGTTTTCGGCGTAAGCATGATTTTGTAAACAAGAGCATGTTTCTCAAGGTACATTTCCCAGCCAGATTCCATTTTGTTAACAAAACCAGTGAATTTCATCACGTAGTTTTTCCAATCACCACGTAGACTAATACCAGCTTTATTACCAGCAGATTGAGCAGAAAGTACGACTGATTTTTCTTTTTCGTTCCATTCAGCATTGAGGGTGACATCACGTTTCAGTTGTGGTACTGCCAGTTTCACTGATGCTGAGTTCTTTGAAAGTTTAGTGATGGCCTTGAAAACTTCCTTATTAAGGGCAAATGCGGTTAAGATAGCCATCTTGTCTTTCTTTGAGTATCTTCCACTAACTGTGAACCAATCTTGCTTTCCTATGCCAGATACAGATAAGCTTAGTTTCTTGGCAAATTGGTTGAAGTCACCACCAATCTGGAACAATGTTCTTTTGGCGTCTGATACAGAGAAAGACAATGCCTTCGCTGCTTTGTTGTAGTCACCAGCAACATTCATCAACATTTTGTTGTTTCCAATTACACGAACTTGAATATTTCTCTTTGAAATGAGTGTAATAATTTTACCATTGTACTTGAAAAGATTTGCAAATACCTTGACAGTTTTTGGATTTGTTTTTGTGAATGTGACACCGAATGAAATCTTTTTGCCAATATTTGTAGCGAAAGTAATTTCTTTGTTTGTATTGGTGTAACCATTAACAGTTTTCATAGAGCGTTTAAAATCATCCCATTGGAGGTTCATATCAGTTGTTAGGCTATATCCTTTGATTTTGTCAAGACGTGCCATGTATTTGATAAACATCTTAGGCAAGAATTCAACGGAAATATCTAATTGTCGGTTTGCCTTTGTGTATTTAATGGAATGTGAGACTTCCTTCTTTGGTAAATACTCAACATCAATGATCATTTCAGCTGATTTCTTACCATTTGCCAATGTGACGGTAACGGATGATTTTCTTGTGGTGGAATATTGAAGTTTGAAGTTTACAGCATGTGCAGATTTACTTGCAGTACCACGGTTTTCATATGATACTTCCCATCCGTATTCATAAGTTTTGCCAAATACTGTTAGACCATACTTTTGAGTTAGTTCTATGTTGTTTTTCATAATAATTTCCGATCGTTGGTATGCTTTATACAAGATCTTATCACCACTGGTAGCAAAAATTTCAACATCGTACCCGTATTGAACTTTACTGTATGTAAAAATAGTATTATAAACGAAAGAATATTTTCCGACAATGAGTTTCATAGTGGGATTAGTCATTGTAGTATCAGAGATGTATGTCATTTCACTGCTAACAGGGTAAAGTTTTCCATTGAAGAAGAGCTTAGTTGTAATTTTCTTTTCCACATCTTTACCAACATTGGTCACTTCACGGGTGTTTAAGAATAAAATGGATCTATCCATAGTATAGGCTTGCATACCAAAATCAGTTTTACTTCCAGATGTTTCAGTGTAGATTTTAAAACCAGAAATGAACCATGCAGCTTGAGCATCCACTTGTATTGCACTGTTCATAATGTCGTCAAGTTTGATATCAAAAGCGGCCTTGGCATAGACTTGATCGTTGTATGTTCCTGTTGCAACAAATTTGCTATGACCTGTGTGTATTTCAATGTCATAGTACAATGAAGTTTTTTTTGCTTAATAGCCTTGAAGTCAGCAATGAATGACAATTTGTTGTGTATGAAGGTTGTTCCCAACGTATGGTAGTTAATGCACAGAAGCATTGGTTCTTTT
>Ga0075515_10071939_pt1 | contig 11078 bp, 5 predicted proteins | sample DEB08_RNA2_13_FD_73475 | JGI IMG/M metagenome (GOLD analysis project Ga0075515, IMG submission 73475) | Aqueous microbial communities from the Delaware River and Bay under freshwater to marine salinity gradient to study organic matter... | ecosystem: Environmental > Aquatic > Marine > Coastal... | reverse complement strand
AGGAGGTTCTGGAGGAGGATCCGGAGATATTACTGCAGTGATTGCAGGAGATGGTATCGATGGAGGAGCTTTCTCTGGTACTGCAACAATAGACTTAGATACAGGCTCAGCTCATTTTCAGAGTGGAGTACTAGATTTAGCTTTATTTCAAGAAACTGGTTCAGTATTTACTGCTCACAGTTCAATAGGAGTAACAGGATCATTAACATTACAAAAAGACGATTCAGGAGATGCACTATCAGTTTATAGTGGATCAATAAAGACATTTGGGATTACAGGTGATGGGCTACTTAGAATGGTAACTCAATCATCTACACCAACCCCTATTCCTGGGGGCCTATATTTAGATTCAAATTATAATCTGTTTATAGGGCAGGAAGATTAAAATACATATATTTATAACAAAGAAAAACACTTAAAAATTTAAAAGATGCCAAACTGGAAAAAGGTCATCGTATCGGGATCAGGAATATCTCAACTTTCGAACGATGCAAATTATTTAGCCCAAAGCGATTCAGCTGCCATTCTATCAGGATCCTTCTCAGGATCTTTTGTAGGGGACGGATCGCAACTATCGGGAGTAACCTCATACGTTGACGCCGATACGTTAGCCTTCATTAACTCACAGAACGTTGTTTCTGGCTCATCACAAGTCACCATCTCCGATACAGATGGTTTTGGTGTATATAGTGGTAGTGTAAAATCTTATACCGATAGTAAGGTAGCAGATCTTTCTGGTTCTCTAGGTGGAGTAGTAAATCCTCTAGATAACAGAATCGATAGTTTAGAGAGCTTTAGTTCTTCATTAGATGCAACATATGCAACTGATGCTGAAGTCTCTTCATTATCTGGATCAGCTCATACTCAAAGAGTAGCCTTAAATTCAGCACAAACTTCTGCCCTGTCAAGCTTATCTGGATCTGCAGCAGCAGCCAATGCTAGTTTAAAATCTTCTTTAGATTCTAGTGTTAGCTCTTTATCAGGTTCAGCTCATACTGCAAATGTTAACCTTAAATCAGATGTAGATTCTTCTATCTCTTCTTTATCAGGTTCTGCAGAAGCAGCTAGACAAGCAATCGCATCAGCACAATCATCAGCTTATATTGCTGCTGATACAGCATTAAGTTCATCTGCTCATACAGACAGAGTAGCTAAAGTAGCTTCCTTATCCGGTTCGGCACATACTCAAAGAGAAGCAATCAAATCTGGATTAACTTCTGATATTTCTTCATTATCTGGTTCAGCACACGGACAGAGAGAAGCTATCAAATCAACTCTTAATAGTGATATTGGAACAGAGAGAGCTAGAATTGATGCAATTTTAACAGGTTCTCAAGCAGACAAAGATACGTTTGCAGAGATTGTTACTTTAATCAATCAAGTAGACACAGAAAATGATACTGCATTTGCAGGATACGTTACTTCATCAAATGCTAACCAAGCAGCTATTTCGGCATCAGTAGTAGCTTTAAGCGGTTCAGCACATACAGCTAACGTTAATCTATCAAGTGACTTAACTTCAGCATACCAAGCTGCAGATAATTCATTATCAGGTTCAGCACATACACAGAGAGAAGCAATTAAAACTTCTCTAACTTCTGCATATCAATCAGCTGACTCAGCATTAAGTTCTTCAGCACATGCACAAAGAGTAGCAATAGAGACAGGTTTAAGTTCTGATATTTCCAGTTTATCAGGATCAGCACACGCTCAAAGAGCAGCTTTAGATAGCTCAATTGCTTCAGAACAATCAGTACAGGACGGTAGATTAGATTCATTAGAAAGCTTTACTGCTTCTCTAGATGATACTTTTGCTACTGAAGCGGAAATGAATGCAACTTCTGCATCAGTTAAAACATATGCTGACGGAATTGTAAACACATTAAGTGGATCTGCACATACAGCTAATGTAAACTTGAAATCTACTTTAGATTCTAGCATTAGTTCTTTATCAGGATCTGCACACACAGCTAACGCTAATCTTAAATCTACATTAGATTCTAGCATTAGTTCTTTATCAAGTTCAGCTGATGTACAGAGAAAAGCTATCGAGACTGGATTATCAGGAGATATTTCTAGCCTTTCAGGATCAGCTCACTCACAAAGAGTAGCAATCGAGACATCATTAGATAGTAAAATTGATACTGAGAAAGGAAGAATTGACGCTATCCTAACTGGATCACAAGCAGATAAAGACTCTTTCGCAGAAATCGTAACATTAATTAACAGTGTAGATACTGAGAACGATACAGCATTTGCTGGGTACGTTACTTCTTCAAATGCTAGACAAACAGCAATTGAAACTAGCGTTACCAACTTATCAGGTTCAGCTCATACTCAAAGAGAAGCTATTAAGACAGCATTAGCATCAGATATTAGTTCTGCTAATTCAAGCATTACTTCATTATCTTCTTCTGCTGCTGCTGCTAACGTTAATTTAAAATCTACTTTAGATAGTAGTATTAGTTCATTATCAGGATCAACTCATACAGCTAATGCTAATTTAGCGAGTGATCTTTCAATTGATATTGCAAGTTTATCTGGTTCAGCTCATACTCAAAGAGCTGCATTAGATGCTTCTATTGCTTCTGAACAATCAGCTCAAGATGGTAGATTAAGTTCATTAGAATCATTTACTGCTTCATTAGACGCTACTTACGCAACTGACTCAGAAGTATCTTCTGCAGTATCTACTTTATCAGGATCTGCACATACTCAAAGAGCAGCTTTAGATTCAGCTCAAACTTCAGCATTAAACAGCCTATCAGGTTCTTCAGCTGCAGCATTAAGAGCAGAATATGTAGCAGGAGATTCAGCACTAAGTGGATCTGCACATACTCAAAGAGAAGCAATCAAGACTGCTTTAGCTTCTGATATTTCTACTAACGCTAGTAATATCTCAACTAATGCATCTTCTATTACAAGTTTATCTGGATCTGCTGCATCAGCAAGAGCCGGCTTAGCAAGTGATATCGATACAGAGAAAGGAAGAATCGATGCAATCCTAACATCAGCAACAGCAGATGCAGATTCATTCGCAGAGATTGTTACTTTAATTAACAGTGTAGATACAGCTAACGATCAAGCATTTGCTGCTCATTATACAGCAAGTAATAATAGATTAGCTGCATTAGAAACTGAAAGTGGATCTGTAAGCGGTAGAGTAACAGACTTAGAAAGCTTTAGTTCTTCATTAGATAGTACATTTGCAACAGACGCTGAATTAACTTCAGTATCTAGTTCATTTGCTACAACAATTGGAGGATTAACAACAGACTATACAGAGTTAGATAATATTCCAGCAGGAATTATTTCTTCTTCAGCACAACAAGTAGCTGGATTAGTTAATCAAGATGTTAACTTAGGAACAGGAGCTTTAACAGCATCTATTTTCTCAGGAGACGGTTCAGGACTTACTAACTTAGATATCGCTCAAACAGCGACAGTAGTTAATTCATTTACTAGTGTAACAACATTCACAGTAAATCATAACTTCAATACTAAAAATATTCTCGTAACAGTTTACGACGATAATGACTATCAAATCTTCCCTGCAAGTATTCAAGTATTTGAAAATACAGCAGCCATTACTTTTGATTCTGCTACTACAGGTACAGTAATCGTAGGTAAAGGTGGTCACGTAGTATCAGGTTCGATATTATTCGATAACGTAATTGGTAAACCAGCATTAGTATCTGGTTCATCTCAAGTAGAATCTTTATTCGGTTCAACAGGAGTAAGTCAATCTATTGATTCTAGATTAGATTCAGTAGAATCATCAATTACTAACTTAGACAATACTTATGCAACAGACGCTGAATTATCAGCAGTTAGTGCTTCATTAGCATCTTCAATTGGATCTATTTCAACTGATTTTGCAGATATCCAAAATAAACCAACATTAGTATCTGGCTCAAGCCAAATCGATATTACAGGTACAACTGGATATGCAGCATTTAGTAGCTCAATTAAATCATACGCAGACGGTAAAGTAGCAGATCTAGTTGATTCAGCTCCTGGTACTTTAGATACGTTAAATGAATTAGCAGCAGCATTAAATGACGACGCTAACTTCTCTGCATCGATTGCAACTACTATTGGTACTAAATTTGCTACTGCAGATCATAATACTTATTCTGGTTCAGCAGCAAGTGCATTTAGAGCAGAGTACACAGCAGCAGATTCAGCATTAAGTGGATCAGCTCATACTCAAAGAGCAGCTTTAGCTTCTGGATTATCAAGCGATATTAGTTCATTATCTGGATCAGCTCACTCACAAAGAGTAGCCTTAGCATCTAGCTTATCATCTGATATATCATCATTAAGTGGATCAGCTCATACAGCAAACGCTAATTTAGCTAGTTCAATTGCAACTGAGCAATCAGTACAAGACGGTAGATTAGATAGTTTAGAATCATTTACTGCATCTTTAGATGACACATTCGCTACAGAAGCAGAAATGAATGCTACTTCAGCATCAGTTAAATCTTATGCAGACGGTATTGTAAGTAGTTTATCTGGATCAGCTCATACAGCTAATGTTAACTTAAAATCTACTTTAGACAGTAGTATTAGTTCATTAAGTGGATCTGCTCATACAGCTAACGTAAACTTAAAATCAACAGTAGATAGTAGTATTAGCTCTTTATCAGGTTCAGCTCACTCTCAAAGAGCAGCATTAGCATCTGGTTTATCTAGCGACATTAGCTCACTATCAGGATCAGCACATACTCAAAGAGAAGCATTAGCAACTGGATTATCAAGTGATATTTCATCTCTATCAGGATCAGCTCACGGTCAAAGAGTAGCTATTGAAACTTCTTTAGATAGTAAGATAGATACAGAGAAAGGAAGAATCGATGCAATCTTAACTGGCTCACAAGCTGATAAAGATACATTTGCAGAGATTGTTACTTTAATAAATCAAGTAGATACTGAGAACGATACAGCATTTGCAGGATATGTAACTTCTTCTAACGCTCGTCAAACTACTATTGAAACTAGTGTAACTAACTTAAGTGGTTCAGCTCATACTCAAAGAGAAGCAATTAAAACATCTTTAGCTTCTGATATTAGCTCTAACACTTCAGGTATTAATTCACTATCAGGATCTGCACATACTCAAAGAGCAGCTCTAGTATCTGGATTATCAAGCGATATTAGTTCATTATCTGGATCAGCTCATACATCACGAGCAGCTATAGCAAGCAATGTATCAACAAATGCAAGCAATATTAGCTCAAATACATCAGATATCTCTAGTAACACTTCAGCAATATCAAGCTTAAGTGGTTCAGCACACGCTCAGAGAGTCGCTCTTGATAACTCTATTACTTCTGAACAATCAGTTCAAGACGGTAGATTAAGCAGCTTAGAGTCGTTTACAGCATCTTTAGATAGTACATTTGCAACAGATGCAGAAGTTACTAGTGCAGTATCTACATTAAGTGGATCAGCACACTCACAAAGAGTAGCTGTAGCTTCTGGATTATCAAGCGATATAAGTTCATTAAGTGGATCTGCTCATACAGCTCGTGCTGCAATTATAAGCACTGTATCTGCAAATGATTCTGATATTTCAACTAATGCAAGCAATATCTCAACTAACACATCTAATATCAGCTCTAATGCTTCAGCAATTACTTCTCTAAGTAGTTCAGCAGAAGTAAAAAGAGAAGCTATTAAGAATGGTTTAACAAATGATATTTCTAGCTTATCAGGATCTGCTCATACTCAAAGAGTTGCAATTGAGACATCATTAACCAGTACCATTAACAACCTAAGCTCTACTTTAGCAATCTCTGGATCATCAGGAAACGATTCAGTTAATCTTAAATCAGATGCTTTATCAGTAGTAGGTACTGCAGGAGAGATAGAAACATCAGTCACTAACAACCAAATTCAAATCGGTATAGTTGACAATGCTACCTTAACAGGAGATGTAACAATCACAGGTAACCTTAACGTTACTGGAGATACAGTACAAGCACAAGTTGCTAACTTGAACGTAGAAGATAGATTTATCTTACTTAACTCAGGTAGTGCAGCAGGAGATGCAGGTATTATCTTCGGAGGATCAGACGGATCAGTAAATCAAGGTTCAGGTATATTCTGGGATTCACCTGCTAATGTATTCGGATTTAGTCAAGCAATTGGCGCTGAAGATACAACAGCTACACATACATCTAAATTAGGTAACATTCAATCAGCAGCAGCTAGTCCATCAAGTGCACCAACCTTCCAAGGAGTAGGAACAGTACACGTAGATACTAGCAACGAGGAAATTTGGATTTATAGCTAATAAAAATGTTAAATAAGTTACGTAAAATCATGGGATTAAAAGACAAAGTAGAAAAGAAGGTAGTAGCAGCAAAAAATGCTAACGAGATTACAAAAGCTGATGCTGCCTTCATAATTGCAAAGTTACGCAAAGCAACTTATATAGGTACAGAGTTTGAACAATTTTATCAAATAATGGCCAAGTTAAGTGTTTTAGTAGATAAAGAATAAAATTAGGCCTCCGGGCCTTTTTTTATTATATTACCTCTATTTATATTAAAGCTATTATCGGCCTCGTAAGAGGAAGTGGGCACATAGTGTAACCAACCATAATAAAAAGTAAAATGCCAAATTGGAAAAAACTGATTGTAAGCGGTTCAGACGCTTCTCTCAACAGTCTTAATGTAAACTCATTTGTAAGTGCATCTGCCTTTGTAGGAGATGGATCACAACTTACTGGCATTTCAGATAATAGCACCTTCCGTACATCACTTAGTGGAGCAAGTTCATACACCGTAACTCATAGTTTAGGTGAACAATTCTGTCAAGTAAGTGTATTCGATTCAAATAAAGAACTAACTTTACCGGGGGAAGTCTCTATAGTAGATTCCAATAATATATACGTAGCGTTTGATGAAACGTTTACTGGTAACATAGTGATTAAAAGCTAAAATTAAAAGAGAGAATAAACATATTTATTATAACATAACAAAAGCGTAAAACAAAACAAAATGAGAATACATAGTCCTAAAATGACTAACGCCGAAGCAACTGGATCCTTCTCGGGATCTTTTACTGGTGTTGGTAACTTCGAAGGTTTAACAGCTGACAGCGTTGCATATGCTAACGTAACTGGAAAACCAACATTAATATCAGGTTCAGATCAAGTAACGATTTCTGGAACAACAGGCTTTACAGCATTCAGTTCTTCAGCTCACTCACAAAGAGAAGCTTTAGAGTCTGGATTATCAACTGATATTTCATCCCTATCAGGATCAGCTCACTCACAAAGAGTAGCTATTGAAAGTTCTTTAGATGGCAAAATTGATACCGAGAAAGGAAGAATTGATGCAATCTTGAGCGGTACTCAAGCAGACAAAGATTCATTTGCAGAAATTGTAACATTAATCAATAGTGTAGATACTGAGAACGATACAGCATTCGCTGGATATGTTACTTCATCTAACGCTAACCAAGCAAGTATTGCATCTAGTGTAACTAGTTTATCTGGCTCTGCTCATACTCAGAGAGAAGCTATCAAGTCAGCTTTAGCATCTGATATATCAAGCAACGACAGTGATATCTCAACTAACGCTAGTAATATATCCACAAACGCTAGTAATATATCTAGTAATACTTCTGGTATATCATCATTGAGTGGATCTGCTCATACTCAAAGAGAGGCTATCAAAAACGCTTTAGCATCAGACATCTCTACTAATACAACAGCTATTTCAAACCTAGATAATACTTACGCTTCTGATTCTCAGTTATCTAGTGTTTCTTCATCTTTAGCTTCTAGTATTGGTTCAGTAGCTTCAGATCTAGCTAATTTAGATGCAACTTACGCTTCTGATTCTCAATTATCTTCTGTATCAGCATCATTAGATACTAACATTAAGGCAAATGCTTCAGCAATTGCAAACTTAGATGGCAATTACGCTACAGACGCTTCAGTTAGTAGTTTATCTGGATCAGCTCATACACAAAGAGAAGCAATTAAGACTGGTTTGCAAGGAAGTATTTCAACAAATGCTTCTGCAATTTCATCCAATGATAGTGACATTTCAACTAATGCAGGTAATATTAGTTCAAATACTACATTAGCTAATACAAAATTAGCAAAAGCTAGTAACTTATCAGACTTAGCAAACGCTGGAACTGCTAGAACTAACTTAGGACTAGGTTCAGCAGCAACAACAGCAGCATCTGCATATGCTACAGCAGCACAAGGTACTACAGCAGACTCAGCAGTACAGCCAGGAGATTTAGCTACAGTAGCAACTTCAGGTGCATATGGTGATTTATCTGGTAAACCTACAACAATAAGTTCAGGACAAGCAACTGCTATTTCAACTAATACTACAAACATAGCTACTAACTCTGGTTCAATTGGAGATTTAGAAGCAGGATTAGATACTACAAATAGTAATGTAAGCACTAACACTGGTAATATTTCTACTAACACTAGTAATATTTCAACTAATACAGGTAATATATCAACCAATGCTAGTGGTATTTCTACTAATGCTAGTGGTATTTCTACTAACGCTAGTGGTATATCAACTAACGCTGGTAATATTTCAACTAACGCTACTAACATAGCTTCTAATACAAGTGATATTGCGACTATTAACGCAAAAGATCCTGTATTAACATTATCAGGAGACGCTAGTGGTACTGCAACATTTACTAATTTAGGTAATGCAACTCTAGCAGTAACAGTAGCAGATGATTCTCACGCACACGTTATAGCTAACGTAGACGGATTACAATCAGCATTAAATGCTAAAGCACCTTTGGCTTCACCAGCATTAACTGGTAATCCAACAGCACCTACACAGACAGGTACAAATGATTCTACTAGAATTGCTACAACAGCATTCGTACAAGGAAGAATTGATGATATAATTGGAACTGCAGGATCTACTTTAGATACATTAGGAGAGCTTTCAGCTTCTTTAGCATCAGATCAATCAGGTCTAGCTTCACTTACAACTACAGTAGGAACAAAATTAGCTAAAGCATCTAACTTATCAGACTTGTCTAATGCAGCAACTGCTAGACAAAACTTAGGAGTAGAGATTGGAGTAGATGTTCAAGCAGCAGGAACTTATAATACTGTTATTGGTACAGATACAGACGTTAATACTTCTGGTGCAAATATTATTGATAATATTTACGTGACTGATGGGGTTATTACTTCACACGGTACTAGAGCATTAACATTAGCAGACCTTGGATATTCAGGTGCTACTAATGCAAACTACATTACTAATAACAACCAGTTAAGTAACGGAGCAGGATACATTACATCATTTACTAACACAGTAGACATGGGTGATGGATTTAAAATTGCTAGCTCTGACGGTACTGATCAGTTTACAGTAACAGAAAATGAAGAAGTTAGATTCGCAGGATCAGGTGCAACATCTGTAGCTTTCGATTCTTCTACTCAGAAAGTAACAATCTCATCTACTAACACAACATATTCTGTAGGAGATGGAGGGTTAACTCAAAAGAACTTTACTACAACACTCAAGAATAAGTTAGACGGTATTGCAGCAGGAGCTAATGCTTATGTTCACCCAACACATGCTGGTGATGATATATCAATCGATACTGGAGTATTATCTGGTGCTACTGTAATTAGTGACTTAGACTTTAACGTAACAACAGATACTAACGGTCACGTTACTGATGCAAATGCTAGTATTGCAACTAGAAGTTTAACCTTAGGAGATCTTGGATTTTCAGGAGCAGCTAATGCAAACTACATTACTAATAACAACCAGTTAAGTAACGGAGCAGGATATATTACATCTTATGTTAACACTACTTACTCTGCAGGTAGAGGTCTAGATTTAAGTGGTACAGAATTCCAATTAGAAACTGACCTTAGAGATAGTATTTCATATATTGGATACGATTCTAATGATTATATCTACTGGTCTAATAACGCCTTCCAACAATTTGTAGTAGCAGGTACAGAAAGATTAAGAGTCGACACTGCAGGTATTGACGTATCAGGTAGAATTGTTGCTGACTCAGATATTACTGCTTACTCAGATGAGAGACTTAAGAAAGATATTAAGACTATCGAAGGAGCTTTAGATAAAACAAAAGCACTTAGAGGTGTAGAATTTACTAGAATAGCAGACGATACTAAATCAATCGGTGTTATAGCACAAGAATTAGAAGAAGTACTTCCAGAATTAGTATTAACTGACGAAGAAGGTATGAAATCTGTTAACTATGCACAAATCACTGGACTTTTAATTGAAGCTGTAAAAGAATTATCAGCTAAAGTTGAAGAATTAGAAAAAAAGTAATATATTAATAGAATGGGATTAAAAATAAATGCAGATTTAGAAACAAGCTCAGGACCTACCACCTCTGTCTATTTAAGGATAGAGGGGTACAGGTACAGTAAGTTAAACAATGAGCTACAATTTACTACATCTGCTTGGGTTTCGAAAGATGAATCAGATAAATTTCAGAAAATTTATTTAGATGATGAACCAGGTCATGCATTAGGGATTTTATCTCCTATCATGACAGTCTATGTAGATGACGATTCAGAAGGAATTGACATTTCAATAGAGAACTTCTATAAGTTCGTACCTAAGTATAAAGAGGTAGTTGAAGTACCAATCTTCGAAGAGAAAGAAGTAACTGAAGAAATTCCATATGTGAGTTTCGATAGTGAAGGTGAAGAAATTACTCTATATAGAACAAAGGTTAAAACTGAAAAAGTACAAATTGGTTCCGATAAGGTTGAAAAGATTGTACTAGATCGAAAAGCAGGAGAAAATCCATTGCAGTTTTGTTACGATGAATTAAAAGCTAGACTATCAGCAATGATACCAAGCGCACTAATAGAAAAAATATAAGAACATGGCAGTATATTCAGTACCAACAACAAGTATTTCATTTTCGTCTATGAAGACGTGGTCACCTTCATATTCTTCTAACTCAAATATTAGCTTAGAAACTGTGTTAGAAAATATGTATCCAGACGATACTGCACCCTATAGTGTATCTACTATTAGAGGACAAGGTATTAGATACGGCTACCT
>Ga0075515_10026502_pt1 | contig 12937 bp, 24 predicted proteins | sample DEB08_RNA2_13_FD_73475 | JGI IMG/M metagenome (GOLD analysis project Ga0075515, IMG submission 73475) | Aqueous microbial communities from the Delaware River and Bay under freshwater to marine salinity gradient to study organic matter... | ecosystem: Environmental > Aquatic > Marine > Coastal... | reverse complement strand
GCTGGAAGCATGCCACCGGCCTGCTGCATTTTGGCCATTTGCACAGGCACCTTGCGGATTGCCTGAACCAACGCCACGCTTGCGCCAATGACAATGAGCAAGAACGCGAGTTCCACCAAGAAGAAGAACAACGTGGTGTCAGGGTGTGCAAATTCCTGCACAAGGGCCTGAGGGAACGTCGCGATGATGCCAATCATGATGAGCAAGGAAATGCCGTTTCCGACGCCCTTGTCCGTGATGCGCTCACCCAACCACATGATGAGCAGGGTGCTGCAAGTCAAAATGGTCACGGCCGAGAACCACCAAAACGCGCTGGGGTTTTGGACCACTCCGGGAACGCTCACCACCGTGGAAGCGAGGTAGCCAGGCGCCTGAACCAACGTGATGGCGATCGTCAAGAAACGCGTCCACTGGTTGATTTTGTTTCGGCCGCTCTCTCCTTCCTTTTGCAACTTCTGCACCGCCGGAACGGCAATGCTCAAAAGCTGGATGATGATCGACGCCGAGATGTACGGCATGATCCCCAGGGCAAAAATCGAAGCGCGGGTGAACGCTCCTCCCGTGAAGAGCGACAAGATGTCCCCCAACCCGCCTGAACCGAGTTGGCTCATTTGGTCGGCAAGAACGTCACTGTTCACCCCGGGAAGCACGATGAACGACCCAAGTCGGTAGACCAAGATCAAGCCCAACGTCACCCCGAGCTTTTGGCGCAACTCCTCGTGACGCCAAATGTCTGCGAGTTTTTGAAAGAACCTCATTTGGCGAAGCGATCAATGGTGGAGCATGAACCGCCTGCCGCCTCGATGGCCGCAGTGGCAGACTTGCTGAATTGATGGGCCGAAACTTCGACTCCAGACTTCAATTCGCCACGTCCCAAGATTTTGACCAAGTCGTGCTTGTTGGCCAAGCCGTTGTCAATCAAATCTGCAGGCGTGATGGCCTTCAATCCCGTCTTCTCCACGAGGGCCTGAAGCGTGTCCAAATTGACACCCTTGTACTCCACGCGGTTGTGATTTTTGAACCCAAACTTGGGAACTCGACGCTGCAAAGGCATCTGTCCACCCTCAAATCCGATTTTGGACTTGTAGCCGGAACGCGACTTCGCGCCTTTGTGACCGCGTGTGGAAGTTCCTCCGTGACCGGAGCCTTCTCCGCGACCAACTCGCTTGCGCTGCTTCCGAGATCCTGAGGCAGGGGAAAGGTTGCTAAGATTCATGGAATGTGCTGGTTAGAGATTATTTCTGTTCCACTTTCACCAAGTGACCCACGGTGCGCACCATGCCCAAAATTTGGGGGGTGGCTTCGTGTTCCACGGGGTTGTGGAGTTTTTTCAATCCGAGAGCCTTGATGGTCTCCTTTTGACGCTTGGGGCGGTTAATCGCGCTGCGCACTTGGGTGACAATGATTTTTCCCATGACCAAAAAGGCTTATCCGTTAAACACTTTGGTGACCGAAATGCCGCGCAGGCGCGCCACGTCGTCCGCACTGCGGAGCGCCTTCAACGCGTTGAAGGTGGCCTTGACCACGTTGTGCGGGTTGGACGAGCCCAACGACTTCGCCAACACGTCCGTGATTCCTGCGCTTTCGAGGACCGCACGCATCGCGCCACCCGCAATCACACCCGTACCTGGAGAAGCAGGGCGAATCAAAATGTGTGCACCGGCGTACTTCATCTCTTGCGAGTGAGGAATGGTTCCGTTCACCAAGGGAACGTGAATCATGTCCTTCTTGCCATCTTCGATGCCCTTCTGAATGGCCGTGGCCACTTCACGGCTCTTTCCGAGTCCGTGCCCCACCTTGCCCTTCTCGTCACCGACGACGACAATGGCGCTGAAGCTAAACGTACGACCCCCTTTGGTCGTCTTGGCCACACGGTTGATGCCAACCAAGCGGTCCTTCAAATCTGGGTCTCCGGTGCGCGTTTGCTGCTCCCGGTTTCCACCTCGTTTCTGTTGACGTTGATTCTGTGACATCCCTTTAGAATTTCAAACCACCCTCACGAGCAGCTTCAGCGAGTTTTTGAATGCGACCGTGGTAGAGGTAGCCGTTGCGGTCAAACACCACCTGCGTGATGCCTGCCTCTTGGGCCTTTTCCGCGATCATTTTGCCCACGGCCGCGGCTTGGTCCAACTTGGCGTTGGCCTCCTTGCTCCCGAGGGAAGACGCAGCGGCCAACGTGCGGCCAGCCAAGTCGTCGATGACCTGGGCGTAAATCTGCTTGTTGCTGCGGAACACCGTCAGGCGTGGACGCTCTGCAGTGCCTTGAATGCTGCCGCGAACACGCGCCTTGATGCGCGCACGGGCTTTGGCTTTCTTCTTCGTATCCATGACTTCAGATTATTTCGACGCAGTTTTGCCAGCCTTGCGACGGATTTGTTCGCCCAAGAAGCGAACACCCTTGCCTTTGTAAGGCTCAATCTTGCGCAACGTGCGAATTTTGGCCGCCACCATGCCAAGCAATTGCTTGTCGTGGGAGCTCAAGGTCACCAAGGGAGCTTCCCCCTTCTTGGTTTCTGCTTCCAACTTCACTTCCTTCGGCAGTTCAAACACAATGGGGTGGCTGTACCCGAGGCTCAGGCTCAATTGCTGGCCTTGCGCGGCAGCACGGAAACCCACACCCACCATCTGAAGCTTCACGGAGTATCCTTCGGAAACTCCCGTGACCATGTTCTGGATCAACGCGCGGTACAACCCGTGCTTGGCACGAATGTCCTTTTCGTCGTTGGGGCGAGTCACCGTCAAGACGTTCTCGGCGTATTCAAGCCCGAGATTCTCGTCCACCTCCTGCGTCAATTCCCCCTTGGGGCCTTTGACAGACACAACGTTGCCCTGGATGGAGAGTTCAACTCCACTGGGAACGGTGATGGGATTTTTTCCAATTCGGCTCATGACGGATCAGTAAACAGTGCAAAGAATTTCGCCACCCACGTTCAGTCGACGTGCTTCCTTGTCAGTCATCACGCCTTTGCTGGTCGAGATGATGCTGACACCGAGGCCGTTCAAGACGCGGGGCAGGTTGTCTGAACCCGCGTACTTGCGCAAACCTGGCGTGGAGTAGCGCTTGATTTCAGTGATGGCAGGCTTGCGCGACTTGGGGTCGTAACGCAACGCAATTTTGATGCTGCCTTGAGGGCCTTCGTCCACAAACTTGTAGTTGAGGATGTACCCTTGGTCAAACAAAATCTTGGTCACCTCCTTCTTCAAATTGGAAGCAGGAATTTCCACGACTTTGTGTTGTGCCATTTGCGCATTGCGAATGCGCGTCAGGTAATCGGAGATGGGATCGCTATGCATGTCTTCTCGTGTTCGGATTACCAGCTGGCCTTTTTCACCCCGGGAATGCGACCTGACAACGCCATCTTGCGGAACAAGACGCGGCTGATGCCAAACTGGCGCATGTACCCACGTGGGCGACCCGTGATTTGACAACGGTTGTGCAAACGCACTGCGGCGGAGTTGGGGGGCAACTTCTGCAAGCCTTCCCAATCGCCCGCTTCTTTCAATGCCGCGCGCTTCGCTGCGTACTTCGCCACAAGGCGTTCACGCTTGCGCTCGCGGGCTTTCATGGATTCCTTGGCCATGTCTTAGTTCTTTTTGAATGGGAAACCGAATGCTTCGAGAAGCGCCTTGGCCTCCTCGTCCGTGGACGCGCTCGTCACGATGGTGATGTCCATCCCGTTGATGTGCTTCACCTGGTCGAGGTCGATTTCAGGGTAAATGATCTGCTCTTTGATGCCAAACGTGAAGTTTCCGCGGCCGTCAAAGCCCTTGGCCTTCACCCCTTGGAAGTCACGCGTACGTGGCAACGACACCGCAATCAATCGATCGAGGAATTCGTACATGCGCTCACGGCGCAGCGTCACGCGCGCTCCGATGGGCATGCCCTTCCGGAGCTTGAAGTTTGACACGTCCTTCGTGGACAAGGTGGGCACAGCCTTTTGGCCCGCCACCAAGGTCATCTCGTCGACCGCGGTGTCAACCATCTTGCGATCCGCCACTGCCTTTCCGAGGCCTTGGTTCAGGCAAATTTTTTCAATGCGCGGCACCTGCATGGCAGACTTGTACTCGAACTGCTTCATCAAAGCAGGAGCGATTTCTTCCGCGTATTGGGTCTGGAGTCTTGGAATGTAGCTCATCACTTCAGATCCTCATTGGTTTTCTTTGAAAAACGGACCAGCTTGCCGTCGTCTGCGCGGCGACGACCCACACGCGTAGCGTTGCCTGAACCGTCCACCACCATCACGTTGCTGATGTGAATGCCCGCTTCCACCGTGGTCACGCCTCCTTGCGGATTCGTGGCACTTGGCTTGACGTGCTTGGTGACAATGTTCACGCCTTCCACCACGACGCGGTCCTTCTTGCGGTCCACGGCCAACACCGTGCCTTCCTTGCCGCGGTTGCCGCCGGAAATCACCTTGACCGTGTCGCCCTTCTTGACTTTGTATCTCTTAAACATGACGTCGCTTGATTACAACACCTCGGGTGCGAGTGAAACAATCTTCATGAAATCCTTTTCACGGAGTTCACGTGCCACAGGTCCGAAAATGCGCGTGCCGCGCATCTCGCTGTTGGCGTTCAACAACACGATGGCGTTGTCGTCAAAACGGATGTACGAACCGTCGGCGCGGCGCACTTCTTTCTTCGTGCGCACCACCACGGCCTTCGACACCGTTCCCTTCTTCACGTTCCCATTCGGGGTCGCACTCTTGATCGCGACGACCACTTTGTCGCCAACCGAAGCGTAACGGCGCTTCGTGCCTCCCAACACGCGAATGCAAAGGGCCTCCTTTGCACCGCTGTTGTCAGCGACCTTCATGCGTGATTCTTGCTGGATCATCCTTCGTTGATTTTCTCGTTGGCTGGATTACTTCGCACGCTCCACCACCTCGACCAATCGCCAGCACTTGCGCTTGCTCATTGGACGCGTTTCCATGATGCGAACGGTGTCCCCGATGTTGCAGGTCTGCTCCTCGTCGTGGGCCACAAACTTCTTGGTGCGCTTGACAAACTTCCCGTACATCGGGTGCATCTCCTTGCGCTCCACTGAAACCACAATGCTCTTGTCCATCTTGTTGGACGTCACGATGCCGATGCGCTCCTTGCGGAGGTTGCGGTTGGTTGATTCAGTGCTCATGATTTCTTTCAGTTGGCGTTTTTACGAGCGGTTTGCTCAGTCAACAAACGGGCGATGTCGCGCTTCTTCTCAGACAACGCCTTGGGGGATTCAAGCCCTGCAATCGTGTGGTTGAAGCGGAGCTTGGCCAATGCTTCGCGCTCGAGATCGATGCGCTCTTGCAAGTCCTTGTCGGACAATTGGCGGATTTCAGTCATTGCAATCATGATCCTGCGTAATCGGGGCGAATAACAAACTTGCACTTGACGGGAAGCTTTTGGGCTCCGAGGCGCAATGCCTCCTGGGCCGTGTCAAGCGGCACACCGTCCACCTCAAACATGATGCGACCTGGACGCACAGGGGCCACCCAGTGGCTCGGCGCACCTTTACCCTTACCCATGCGAACCTCTGCAGGCTTCGACGTGATGGGCTTGTCTGGGAAAATGCGAATCCACACCTTGCCCTCACGCTTCATGTAGCGGTTGATGGCAATACGAGCGGCCTCAATTTGACGCGAGGTGATGAAGCCCACCTCCAAGGTCTTGATGGCAAACGAACCGTAAGCCACCGTGCTTCCACGGTGAGCAAGACCGCGCACGCGGCCTTTTTGCATTTTACGGAACTTGGTACGTTTTGGCTGTAGCATAACTATTCAGCGTTGCGTTCAATTAGGAACGAGGTGCCCGGCGACGGCCGGGAGCGCCTCCACGGCGATCGCCGCGCTCCTTCTTTTGAGGTGGAACAGGTGACAAGTCGCGCTTGCCGTAAACTTCACCGCGGCAGATCCAGCACTTGATGCCAATCCGTCCGTAAGTGGTGTGTGCTTCCACCAACGCGTAGTCGATGTCTGCACGGAACGTGTGCAACGGAATGCGACCCTCCTTGTAGTTCTCGCTGCGGGCGATTTCTGCGCCGTTCACTCGTCCTGCAATGTTGATCTTGATGCCTTCCGCACCGAGACGCATCGTTCCCGCGATGGCCATCTTGATGGCGCGGCGGTGGCTGATGCGGGCTTCGATTTGGCGAGCCACGCTCTCGGCCACAAGGCGTGCGTCAAGCTCAGGCCGCTTGATTTCGAAAATGTTGATTTGGACGTCCTTGCCCGTCAACTTCTTCAACTCTTCGCGCAACTTGTCGACCTCGGTTCCGCCCTTTCCGATGATCACGCCGGGACGTGCCGACTTGATGGTCACCGTGACGAGCTTCAAGGTGCGTTCAATGATGATGTTCGACACGCTTGCCTTGCGCAGACGGGCCATCAAGTAGTTGCGGATTTTGTCGTCCTCCACGAGTTTGTCCGTGTAGTCCTTGCCGCCATACCAGTTGGAGTCCCATCCGCGGATGAAGCCGAGGCGATTGCCGATTGGATTGGTTTTCTGTCCCATGTTTAGTTCTTGGCGCTGTCTACAATGATGGTCACGTGGTTGCTGCGCTTGCGAATGCGGTGCGCACGGCCCTGTGGGGCAGGTTGCAAACGCTTCAACATGCGGGCGCTGTCCACTTTGATCTCGCGAACGAACAGCTCGGCCTCCTCGGGGCGCTTGCCTTCGTTTTTCGCTTCCCAGTTGGCGATGGCAGAGAGCAACAGCTTCTCCAATCGCTGGCTGGCTTCGCGGGCGCTGAAACGCAAAACGTTCAAGGCCTCGAAGACATTCTTTCCACGGACCGTGTCCGCCACCAAACGCATTTTGCGTGGTGAGGTTGGGCAGTTGTTCAAGCTCGCAATGGCCAAGGACTTGCGGTCCTCCTTGCGAGCATCTGCGGCGATTCTTTTACGTGCTCCCATGTCTCAGCGCTTCTTGTCTTTCTTGTCAGCGTGACCGCGGAACGTGCGCGTCGGGGAGAATTCTCCGAGCTTGTGTCCCACCATGTTTTCGGTCACGAATACCGGAATGAACTGACGTCCGTTGTGCACGGCAATCGTCAAACCCACGAAGTCAGGCGTGATCGTGCTTGCACGAGACCACGTTTTGATAACCGACTTCTTGCCAGCGGCTTGCATCGCTTCGACGCGTTGCGCAAGCTTGTAGTGGATGAAAGGGGGTTTTTTGAGTGAACGAGCCATGTCTTACTTCTTCCGACGTTCAATGATGTTCTTGCTTGAAGCTTTACGCTTGTTGCGGGTCTTGTGACCCTTGGCAGGGATGCCCTTGCGCGAACGTGGGTGTCCACCCGCGTTGCGGCCTTCACCACCACCCATGGGGTGGTCAACCGGGTTCATCACCACACCGCGCACACGTGGACGGCGGCCCAACCAACGGCTGCGACCCGCCTTGCCACTCACTTGGAGGTTGTGTTCGCTGTTGCCCACGGCACCGATGACAGCCATGCACGTCACCAAGATTTGGCGCGTCTCGCCACTTGGCAACTTCAACACGGCGTACTTGCCATCACGGGCGGCCAATTGCGCGTACGAACCCGCGCTGCGGGCAATGTTCGCGCCTCGGCCTGGGTGCAATTCAATGTTGTGGACGATGGTACCGAGTGGAATGTCCTGCAGGTACATCGCGTGACCCACTTCCGGAATCGCCTCCTTGCCACTGTGAATGGTCATGCCAGGCTTCAAGCCTTGAGGTGCAATGATGTAGCGCTTTTCGCCATCCTTGTACTCCACCAAACAAATGTTGCTCGACCGGTTTGGATCGTATTCGATCGTCAACACCGTGGCTTCCATGTGCTTGTTGCGCTTGAAGTCAATCACGCGGTAACGGCGCTTGTGGCCGCCTCCGCGGTAACGCATCGTCATCTTTCCAGCGCCGTTCCGTCCACCGGACTTCTTCAACGGCTCCAGCAATGGCTTGTGCGGCTTGTCCGAGGTGAGCTCTTCGAAATCGGAGAGCACACGGTGACGCATGCCTGGGGTAATCGGGTTGAATTTCCTGAGTGCCATGGCTTAGATGTTGTCGTAGAAGTCGATGGTTTGACCTTCGGCCAAGCTCACGATGGCCTTCTTGTATCCATTGGTGCGTCCACGAACCACACCTGTCTTGGTGTAGCGCTGACGCGTCTTTCCGTCAACACGCAACGTGCGGACAGAGGTGACCGTCACGCCGTACGCGGACTCCACGGACTTCTTGATTTCGATTTTGTTCGCACCGTCGGCGACCACGAACCCGTAGCTGTTCGTGCGCTCCGTGTCCAAGGACATTTTTTCGGTGATGAGGGGCTTGATCAGAATGTTCGACATGGCCTCAATTATTTCAGCATCCCTTCAATGACTTCGTGGGCGTTGTCCACAAAGACCAAGTTGGAACAGTTCATGATGTCGTACGTGCTCAAGTCGGAAGCGACCATCACGCGGTGCTTGGGAAGGTTCCGGCAGCTGCGGTAGATGGCGTCGTTCGCAGAAGGAAGGACCGTCAAGGTCTTCTTGTCCGCCAACTTCAACCCTTCCAACACGGCAAGGAAGTCCTTCGTTTTGGGGGCGTCCATTGCAAGGCTGTCCACCACGGTGATTCCTTCGCCCTTCGCCTTGTAGCTGAGCGCGCTCTTGCGTGCAAGCTTCTTCAACTTGCCGTTGAGTTTTTGCGTGTAGTCACGTGGTTCGGGTCCAAAAATGTTCCCTCCCCCACGGAACAGCGGGTTCTTGATGCTGCCTGCACGTGCCGTACCCGTGCCCTTCTGCTTCTTCAACTTGCGCGTTGAACCAGAAAGCACGCCGCGGTGCAAGGTGTCGTGCGTTCCTTGGCGCTGCGCGGCCAAGTAGCGCTTGACATCCAGGTAAATCGCGTGGTCGTTGGGCTCGATGCCAAACACCGCGTCATCCAAATCCACAGACTTCTTCGTCTTGGATCCTTTGCTGCTGTATACGTCGAGTTTCATTATGCTTCAGGCTTGCGGATGATGACAGTAGAACCCTTGTGGCCTGGGACCGCACCCTTCACCACCAACAACCCCTCCTCTGGCATGACCTTGAGGATTTCGAGGTTTTCGATGGTCACGCGGCCGTTGCCCATTTGGCCCGCCATGCGCATGCCTTTGAAGACACGTGCTGGCGTTGAGGCCGCTCCAATGGAACCGGGCGCGCGCAAACGGTTGTGCTGGCCGTGCGTGGCTTGACCCACACCGCCAAAGCCGTGGCGCTTGACCACCCCTTGGAATCCTTTACCCTTGGATTTGCCGATGACGCTGACAAATTCGCCTTCGTTGAAGACGTCGCCCACGTTCAACGTGTCGCCGGGTTGCAATTCCTGCGCAAACGCGCGGAATTCGGCCAGCTTGCGCTGTGGCGACACACCTGCACGCTTAAAATGGCCTTGCATGGCCTTGGACGTGTGCTTTTCCGAACGCTCGCCGTATCCAAGTTGAACGGCTTCGTAGCCGTCCCGCTCGAGGGTACGTACTTGCGTCACTACGCAAGGACCAACTTCCAATACTGTGCATGGGAGATTCTTCCCAGCGGCACTGTAGATGCTGGTCATGCCTACTTTTTTCCCTATGAGTCCGGGCATGGTGATTGAGATTATGAGATTGACTGACGCGGTCAGACTTTGATTTCCACTTCGACGCCGCTAGGCAATTCCAAACGCATCAAGGCATCCACCGTCTTTGAAGACGAGCTGTAGATGTCAATCAATCGCTTGTACGAGCTGAGCTCGAATTGTTCACGGCTCTTCTTGTTCACGTGGGGTGAACGCAACACCGTGTAAATCCGTTGGTGCGTGGGCAGGGGCACAGGGCCACTGATCACGGCACCGGTCGACTTCACGGTCTTGACAATCTTCTCCGCCGACTTGTCGACCAGGTTGTGGTCGTACGACTTGAGCTTGATGCGAATTTTCTGCGTCATAACTTGATGCGATTAGCCTTTGGCGTCGGCAATGACTTGTTCTTGAATGTTGTTGGGCGCTTCGGCATAGTGGCTGAAGCTCATGCTTGACGTCGCGCGTCCGGACGTCAACGTGCGGAGGTCGGTCACGTAGCCAAACATCTCCGACAGCGGCACCTTCGCGTTGACGATGGTCTTGCCAGAACGCTCACCCGTGCCCTCGATCAGCGCACGGCGCTTGTTGAGGTCACCGATGACGTCACCCATGTTCTCTTCCGGCGTCACCACCTCGAGTTTCATGAGCGGCTCCAAAATCTTGGGCTGGCAGTTCTTCACCGCTGCGCGGTATGCAAACTTGGCCGCTTGCTCAAACGACAGCTGGTCCGAGTCGACCGCGTGGAAGCTTCCGTCGAGGAGCTCGACAGACATGCTGTCCATGGGGTAGCCGGCAAGCACGCCGTTGCGCATGGCCTCCTTGAAGCCCTTTTCCACCGAAGGAATGAATTCCTTGGGAACGTTTCCGCCCTTCACAGAGCTCACGAACACCAAACCTTCCTTTTCTGGCTCCGGCGAAGGGCCAATCTTGACAATGATGTCGGCAAACTTGCCTCGACCACCGGACTGCTTCTTGTACACTTCGCGGTGCTCCGCAGAACCGAAGATGGCTTCCTTGTACGCCACGCGTGGCTGACCTTGGTTGCACTCGACGTTGAATTCGCGCTTCATGCGGTCAATCAACACTTCGAGGTGCAACTCGCCCATGCCGGAGATGACCGTTTGGCCGCTGTCCTCGTCGGTGGACACCTTGAACGTGGGATCCTCTTCCGCCAACTTTCCCAATGCCGTGCCCAACTTATCCATGTCCGCTTGGGACTTGGGCTCAATCGCAATCCCGATCACAGGGGCTGGGAAGCTCATGCTCTCGAGCACGATGGGCGCCTTTTCGTCACACAACGTGTCGCCCGTGCGGATGTCCTTGAAACCAACCACAGCTCCGATGTCACCGGCTTCAAGCAGGTCGATGGGGTTCTGCTTGTTGGAGTGCATCTGGAAGATGCGGCTGATGCGTTCCTTCTTGTCCGAACGGGTGTTCTTCACGTACGAGCCCGCTGGGAGCGTGCCCGAGTAGGCGCGAACAAAGCAGAGGCGTCCCACAAAGGGGTCGGTCGCAATCTTGAAGGCGAGACCTGCGAACGGCTCGTTGGGGTCGGGCTTGCGCTCGAGAACCTTTTCCTCGTCGTCGGGATCCGTGCCCTTGATGCTCTCCACGTCGTACGGAGAAGGCAGGTACATCATCACCGCATCGAGCATGGTTTGCACACCCTTGTTCTTGAAGGCTGAGCCGCACAAGATGGGGGTGATTTCCATGGCAATCGTCGCCTTGCGAATGGCTGCAACGATTTCCTCTTTCGTGAGGCTGTCGGGATCCTCGAAGTACTTCTCCATCAACGACTCGTCCTGTTCGGCAGCCGCTTCGATGAGTTTTTCGCGGTACTCCGCAACCGTGTCCACGAGGTCCTCAGGCATCGGGATTTCGTCCCACGTCATGCCTTTGTCCTCCTCGTTCCAAACGTATGCCTTGTTGTCGATCAGGTCGACAACGCCCTTGAACGTCTCTTCTGCACCAATCGGAACCTGCAGGGGCACGGGACGCGCACCGAGCATTTCCTTGATCATGTTGAGCACGTTGAAGAAGTCGGCACCGGAACGGTCCATCTTGTTCACAAACCCGATGCGAGGGACGCCGTACTTGTCGGCCAGACCCCAGTTCGTCTCGGATTGAGGCTCCACACCCGACACCGCACAGAACAACCCCACGGCACCGTCAAGAACGCGAAGCGAACGCTCCACTTCCACCGTGAAGTCCACGTGGCCTGGGGTGTCAATGATGTTGATTCGGTACTGCTGGTCCTGGAACTTCCAGAAGCATGTCGTGGCAGCCGACGTGATCGTGATGCCGCGCTCTTGCTCTTGCTCCATCCAGTCCATCGTTGCGGCGCCGTCGTGCACCTCCCCAATCTTGTGGCTGATGCCCGTGTAGTACAAAATGCGCTCCGTGGTCGTGGTCTTGCCAGCGTCCACGTGGGCCATGATGCCGATGTTGCGCGTGAAGTTGAGGTCTCTTTTGGCCATGTCAGTTCGTTGTGGTCAATGTCAGAAACGGAAGTGAGCGAAGGCCTTGTTCGCTTCCGCCATGCGGTGCGTGTCTTCCTTCTTTTTAAACGTGGACCCTTCTTCCTTGGAAGCGGCGATGATTTCCGCAGCCAGCCGTTCGGCCATGCTCTTTTCGTTGCGCTTCTTGGAGTAGTCGATCAACCACTTCATCGCCATGCTGCTCTTGCGGCTGTCGCGGATGGGCGTCGGGATTTGGAACGTCGCACCCCCGACCCGGCGACTGCGCACCTCCACGGCAGGCGTGACGTTTTCCAACGCCTTCTTGAACAGCTCCAAACCGTCTTCCCCGGTGCGCTCTGCAACGCGGTCGATGGCTTTGTAGAAAATGGTGAATGCCACGCTCTTCTTCCCGTCCAGCATCAGGTTGTTGACAAACGTGGTCACGAGCACATCCCCGAACTTAGGATCTGGCAGGATGGCGTGCTTTTTGGCGACTCTTCTTCTCATGGCTTCGGATTACTTTTTGGCCTTCGGACGCTTGGTACCGTACTTGGAGCGGCGCTGCATGCGGCCGTCCACACCTGCAGTGTCAAGGGCACCACGAACAATGTGGTAACGCACCCCTGGGAGGTCCTTCACACGACCGCCGCGAACCAACACAATGCTGTGCTCTTGGAGGTTGTGTCCTTCACCGCCGATGTAGGCGTTGACTTCGTTGCCGTTGGTGAGTCGCACACGGGCGACTTTACGCATGGCGGAGTTTGGCTTCTTGGGCGTCGTCGTGTACACACGAACACAGACACCACGGCGTTGTGGACAAGCGTCCAAAGCGGCCGATTTACTCGCCTGAGTCTTCGTGACTCGTCCCTTGCGGATGAGCTGCTGGATGGTAGGCATCGTCTAGGTTTGACGTTATTCTATGGCACAAAAGGTTCTTTCCC
>Ga0075515_10903501_pt1 | contig 13152 bp, 18 predicted proteins | sample DEB08_RNA2_13_FD_73475 | JGI IMG/M metagenome (GOLD analysis project Ga0075515, IMG submission 73475) | Aqueous microbial communities from the Delaware River and Bay under freshwater to marine salinity gradient to study organic matter... | ecosystem: Environmental > Aquatic > Marine > Coastal... | reverse complement strand
TGCATAATAATGTAACTTTAAGGGCGATATTTAAAGATTGAAGAAATGTTATTCAAAGCGAAAGGCCAATTTCAAACTTCTTATTGCATTTTTAAATCGATTTGTATGTTTGTCTTGGCACGCGCCCATTAATCCAATTTGTTGTTGCTTCACCTGTTATCAACGAGAGGACCTTCCGGGGTCTCAGTCGTTGAGCATGCAAAGCATGGCGGCTGCCCGTCTCACCCACTGTGCTGGTTGCACCTTGGTAGGGATGTCGACGTGAATGATGAAGTTGGTGGACTGGCCGGTTGTGCTGAGGACGCCCTGACGCTTGCCAGTCTTGTAGCAGGGGCATGCGTAGTCGTCTTCTTCGCGTTTGTAGTCTTCCACGGGCTTAAACCAGATTAATGGCATCTTGCTGTACAATTCGGCCGGGTGTTGGTCATCAATAACTCCGTCGTCTCTGTTGTAGCGTGCACCGTCCATGAAGAAACCGTGAACGTACACGCCGTCTTCGGGGGTCTCTTCGATGTCCTCAATATTTTCGGCTTCCATGATCTGGAACGAGAACTGCAGCTTGTCAATTGGAATCTTGTAGAGGCGAGAGTGAGTCTGCAGGCAACCAGTTAGGAAACCTTGTGGGAAGAACAATCCCGAAATCCAGAAAGACTTGGGCGATCCGTTCTTAAGCCAGTCGTCCATAAAGACGACACGTTCTTGCAAATCATTGTACCAGGCGGCGAGGGGCTTGAGCGATGGGTAGGCTACTTTGTCCCAGTTCTTGGGCACCTAATCGTTCTAGAAGCAAAGGTACATGCCGTCGAGAGTCTCAGACATGACGATGAAACCGTGAATAGCCTTTTCAAGGTCTGTCAGCGAAATACGCATAACCTTGAGCATGAGGTTGAACTTCTCGAGCTCTTGGATCAGCACGGTGGTAAGCGAAGGGTAGAGGCCGTTTGTCATCTTGAACTGATCCTTCTTGCCTTCTGATTGTTACAACTACTCGGGCAAAGCGTCGAGCAGTTGCTTGGCCTTTGCCAACACAATTTCGTCAGTGGTCATGCCGCCGGCGGCAGTGGCCATTCTCGATTGAATGGAGAGCACAGTGTTGATCATGACCTCGGACTCCTGCTTTTGGTAACTGATGTCGGCATTCTCGTGGAGGCCGAACACCTCGGGGCTGTCGTTCATGGGTAATCCGTCGATGTACTCGATGTAGGACTGGGTGTTTCCAAATGGAGGAGCGTAGTACTTGCCCGACTCCGAGTAGATGTAGCCATCCTCAAGGTTCTCCACGCAGTAGTACTTCTCGAGCGTCTTCTGGAGGCAGCGCAGATCGTTGGCGTCAGTGACACGGCCACCGTAGTTGATTTGACCAGTGATCCAGACGATGGCGTCCCATGGAATTTCGTCGGACTCCTCCAAGAACATCTTCAACATTGTAGTGGAGGTCTCCAAGTCAGAGTCGTTGAACTCGTAGCGAATGTTCCAGCCGAGGGGACCAAATTTACGACGCTCCTAAATCGTGGCGTGGAAGAATGAAAGACCAAACACAAGCTTGCGCCACTCCTTTGCCTTCTTGCACGAGTCAAGGAAATCGGCATCGAATTCATTGTAAGTTCTTCTCATGTTGGCCTTGATTCCGCGGGGAGGCTCTGTCGTTAGTTTCACACCGTTCTGCAGCACGAACACAGGGAAGAAATCGCTAGGCATCGAGGTAATGAAGAGTCTGAAGTCTGGGTCGATGTCCTGGCGTTCTTGGAACTCAATAACAATCTGTTCGAGCTAGCTCATATAGCCTTCTGCCAAGTGGCAATTCTGCAGAAGCACCCAGTTTCCGTTGGCAGTGGCGTCCTTAATCAATGCGTTGGCCTTCTTTTCTTGGCCCTGACCGAGGGAGATGGGGAATAGTTTTTCGGAGAAGTTTTTGGCTTCAGCGTACTTAAGCAGCTGGGTAGTTGGATCGGCACCAGTCGACAAGATAAAGATAAGTGGCGTCATGTAGTTCATGTCGGCGGCGACGACTTCCATGGTCGAGGTTTGACCATCAACGAAGAACTTGCCCATATTGTCGAGCACGTACTTGCTGAATGCTGCAGAGATCTTTTCGTTTCTGAATGCCTTTAAAATGATCATGGCCTGGAAATCATCGAGTTTGCTTCTCCAGTCAAGAGGCAAGGGCTCCTCTTGAGGCTTCTCGCACTGAATCCACTCTAGCCAGACTTCTTGGTTCTCGGCGAAAGACTGGAAGAGTCCACCGTAGACATCGGGCTCCGTCATTTCAGCACTCCACAGGTAGTCAGCCAATAAGTCTGTTAGAATGTTCTAAGGGAAAGGATTTGGTGGCTGCTTCTTCTTAAGATCATCTGCAATAGTTGCAGTACCTCTCAGGAGCAAGTTCCATGAATTAGCGATGATCTTGCCAGAGTTTCTGTCGATCGATGTGGCAATCAAGAATGAGAAAATAGACTTGTCCTTCTCGAACAGACCTCTTGAGATGTTAGAGTAAATGATCTTTGTGATCTTGTCCATCAAGTTGGCGAGACGCGTCTCATGATCATCTGCCTTATCAGAGGCGTCAATAGCCTTGTTGAAGAGAACCTTGACGAATTGGAGGGAATTTTGATACATGTCATTAATGCGACCCATATCGGCAATCACGAAGTAAATCAGGGAACCACGGACGGCCACAGTCTTGTAACTCAGTCTGGTTTCGTTGATACTAACCTCAACGATTGTAGCCTCAGCAATACGGCCGTTAATTTCAGTGGAGGTGACGTTGGAGTCCTCGAGGGTGTTAATGAGGGTGTCCTCATCGAGAATTTGCTCCTCAGTTGATTCTGACAACATCTTAAGAATGAGGTTCTCAATGCCTTTGAGAGTCTTCTTGTCCTCGGCCATTTGCACGACAATCTTATCACGCTGGGCCTCGACCTCGGGCTTCTCCTTCACCACAACATCACCGAGCAGCTGCTCCTCGAGACCTTCAAAGGTCACAGTGAAGTTGATGAGGGTGACCTTGATGCAGACCTCTGGTGGGTAGTGAGGGTTAGGCATCTTAGTGGTCATGTACAACTTGAAGTTGTCGTCGTAGTCTTGCACGGCTTCACCGAGTTTGATTTGCTTCATGCCGCCATCGCCCATGAATTCAGAGTGCATCAGAATGGGGTCAAGACCAGGGTCGACATGCTCGAGCACATCCTCGACCAACACTGGGTATCCGTTGTTGACGGAGGCCGAGATTTCTCTAAGGAAAGTGTTCTTTCCGAACTTCAGAAGAACCATGTCATCTTGCTTGTGCATGTTCTTGATCCACTTGTTAGCTTGCATCTGTGGGTCAATACAGAGACCCCAACGCTCAGCCTAGGTGGTGAGGATACCGTTCTCTCCTGAGGTGTTATCGGTTGGTAGACCGTTGATGCACCAGCCACGAATGACGACGGGGTCACCCATAACTTTGACCAAGCTAAACACTTCTGAGCAAGGAATTTCCTTCTCAGTGCACTCAGAAGTCCACGAGTCAGTTAGCTCCTTTCTGTAGACACCAGTGAAAGCACCGAAGTAAGAAATGCAGGCGCATGAGAGGAAGACGTTACCGACGAGCTGGGTAATTTCGACATCGAGGGTCTCGACAGTCTCCTTCCATCTGACGGCTTCGTCGGCCAAAAGGACAACAAGCTTCTCAGCTCTTCCCATACGGGCCTGATCACGATTCATGGTGAACTCGAGGTGGTCCTTATCAGCCTGGAGGCGGTTGGCATTAGCAATCAAGTCTGCAACCTTGTCCTTGACGATTCTCAGCTCTTCAAGCTTCTTATTGAGGATTGCTTGCTGTTCCTTGAGCATCTTGTCCATCTCAGCAGCCTTATTTTTCTTGGGAATAATGTTCTTGTTCACTTATTGGTAAGACTCAAGAGCAAGAGCCCAAGCGCAAAGTTTACCTGCGGGCGCAGATTTACCAGTGATGAAGTCAGGAACGAAGTCAGGCTTTCTCAAGTAATTTTCACGCGTTTTCTTAAGGAGCGCTTCGGACATGGCAGTCACATCGAAGGCCTGGACTCTCTTAATGAATTGAGCTGGGTCCTTAATGTAGATACGAATGGACTCCCAATCCAGTTTCTTTTCTCCCAACATGAACATGACGCAGGCCATGACCATCTCGACAGCAGGTGGTGGGGATCCGAGAGCCTTAAGCTCGACGATAGCGCTTTTGTCTAGACCGTCGACGATCTTCTTGGCATTTTCAAGAATGGGCAGAGCTTGAGCCAAATCGGAATCGGCATCATCCTTAATGACTTTAGCCTCAGCAGCGGCCTTCTCGACGATTTCTTTTTCAGCAGAGACGAGTCTGTCCTTCTCGTCAGCAATTGCCTTATCCTTGTTCACCTGGGTGAGTGTGATGGCAAGTTCCTCGTTGGACTTGGCAAGCTGGGGCAACATAGCAGTAATGTTGACTTTCAGCTCGGCAATCGACTCGTTGGTGTTCTTGAGGGTTGTAAGACCGTTAGCGAGTCTGCTTCTGTTCAGGTTGATTTCCTTTCTCTTTTGCGTAAGCACGTTCACATACAAATTAATCAGATCAAGGTAGGACTTGGGGGTCGTGTAGACTCTGCGTCTAAGTTCGTCCCAGAAGCGCTCGGAAGCCTCTTCGACCGAGGTGTGGATCTTCATGCACATGAGGGACAAATTCTCTCTGATCTCCTCGTTAGGCAGCTCCAAGTTCTTCAAGAAGGCTCTCGACACGTAGAGGAGGGCATCTGCGGGCCAACGACTGAACCAATCGAGCGTGCAGCAGTTCACGAGGGATGGGAATTTACGGCAGCGGACTCTGAGAGTGTCTCCAACAGGGGACATGCAAAGTGCAATGTGGAAGTACTCCCTGATTCTTTCGAGGAAGAGCGCACTGCACTAATCGTTAGTCTCGACTTTCTTGGGGTCTTGCACGTTGGTTCTGATCTCGTTTTGGACTTTGTCCTTGTCTTCGGGAAGCATCAGATTAGGAATCTCACCAGTATTCAGGATATTGTTCAAGTCCTCCATGAAGGTTTCCTGCAGAATCTGGGAGTCAGTCATTGTGAAAGCGACTGGCTTGCCCTCGATACCGGTCATGAACATGAGTTCCTTAATGAAGTCTCTGAACTAAACGATGCCGTAACCCTTCACGATTTCAATTTGCTTGAATTGCATATTGTAAATGTAGGCACCGAGCTTGATGAGCGACTGCTTACCTGAGCCACCGACACCAATCAACATGATGTTACCTCTGGGCTGTCTCAAACTTCTGAGAATCTTCATCAAGTGGATGAGTGCGTCCTCAAAGAACACAAGATTCATCTTGACTGAGGACTGAATATTGTATTCCTCAAGGTAGTTTGTGACTGACTTCATAAGCTTTGTCCTATCGACGATCTGCTCGTAGAGTTTGGTACCAGAGTCGATCTTAAGGATATCGGAGTAGATGACCTTGTTCTCACCGTAGATGTCGTCGAACTCGGCGCCTGATCTGAACGATCTTGAGAGCAGGTCCATGACGATGGCGGTGAACTTGTTGACATCATCTTCTTCGATCAAACGATCCATGAAGACGCGACTGACTTCGTGGGCCCAGAGTTTCTGCATGGACTCGGCAGTCTAGATCGACTTAGGGTGCGACATCAAGATTCCCTGAATGACCTTGGACACATCTCTCAAGTTGAAAGCGTAGTGGAACTTGGCTGGGGTAGCTCTCAACTCCTCGGAAATTTTTTGGTAAATTTCGATTGTTGAGTCAATGATTGGCAGGGAGCAACCAAGAACCTGCTCACTATAGTTGTAGGCTTTGAGGAAGCCGTCCAAAATGGAGCTGAAAATCTTGGCAAGGATGCCCTGAGTGGCCTGAGGCATGCAGATGACGTTAAAGTGGGTTGAGAAGCGAGGAGTGATGACTGCACGACTACCAGATGGGGGTGCAGCTGCAATTACCAGAGTGCTGTCCAAAACTTGTTTCCATTCCCACTCTTTGCGATCGTACATACCGTTTCTGTCGACAAGAAGGCGGAGCAACTCAATTGGAGGCTGTGCACCGTACTCTTCAACCATAGGCATGTTAATATCGTCGATGAAAATAGCGATACGCTTGCCTGGTGGGGCTCTGAAGGCAGTTCTTGACTTCTCGAGCTTGTCTTCGATGGATTGCTGGACTCTCTTCGACTCAGTCTGAGCTGAGAAGTTGATGGTCACGCCAACGAGGGGCTTCACGAGAGAGTCTTCCTTCACTTGAGCCAGCTGGATGAACGAGTTTTGGATTGTGACAGACTTGCCCACACCAGTGAGACCAGTGATAAAGGCACCCTTCTCGATCGAGAGTAGTTACTCCAAAACATATCTGGTCTTGTAGGTGTCGGCAGTGGGCACCATCATGTCGAAGAAGGACATCTCTTTATTGAACTCGAACTTTTACACCTGCATGTCCCATGGGATCCAGGTCTTGGTCTTTCTCAAGTCATAGTAGTAGTCGAAGACAGTGTGGCCGTTAGGAACTTAAGCAGATTTGAAATTGTCTCTGATGAAGTTGTCGAAGAATTCCTTGCTTCTTTCGTCGCAACCACCACCCATGCCCCAAGAGTAAGCAAAGCACATGATTGAGTCAATGTCCTTCTTTCTGAGTTTAGCGTCAGTGGCGGTGAAGCCTTTGGTGGGGTCAAGGAAAATTTTCATGAAGTTCAGCGTACCCTTCACAAGCTGCAAGTTGTCGGTCTTGACAGGCTCATTGAAAGAAGTTCTGATCTTTTCAGTGCCAGGGTCAACAGTGGCGAGGAAAGTCTCACGAATGTGTTCCTTCTCCTCAGCATTGATGACCTCATCATCGGGGAATTCTCTCAACATCCATGAGTCGAAGTATGGAATCCATCCGAGACCCTCAGTGGTCAAGTAAACCATACCACAGCGGGAGACAGTAGCTGGGGAAGCGACAGACAAGTCCATGACTTCGAAAAGCATGCGCATTTGAGGACGGAGCTTAATACGCTGACCGTTAGAGAGACATAAAGTCATGTTGTCATCGAGCACAGTGTTCATGTTTTCGATCCACAGAGCGTCGACAGGACCATCGAAAATCGTCCATGAGCGCTCTTCACTAGTCTCCTGAGAAGCCGTTCTCATAATCTTTGAAGCCAGACCATCAGTCCACTCCTGAGTGTTGAAGTCGACCTCACCGTAAAGCTCACCCATGCTAATAGCCTTGGGGTTGAAAGTCTTTTGATTGACAATTTGGAAGCTTTGGTCGGGGTGGTTGGCTTGACGGAATGAGGTCATCACATCTGCGAGCACCTTGTAGCAGGTAGTCTTACCACCGCCGGTTGGGCCGACCAACATGACACCAAATCTGACAGCGAAAGTCTCGTAAAGATAAATTACCTTGGTGATAAATTCATCCTTGGGCTGGAAGCCGAGGTTGTGGCAGGACTTCTCAATTTGAGTCTTGAGAGACGTGTAGTCAGACTCAGAAATCTAGGCAGTTGGGAAAAGATCCTGCACGATAGCAGCGAAAAGAGGCAAATCGTCCTTCAAGAACTTAGGAACGTTAGCATCACGCATAGCACGAATAAGCACGGCATCTTCGTTGGTGTCGGGGTTGGCTCTCTTGAGAGAACCAGCCATCACAAGCACAGACTTTACGGCTCTCATACCGAAATCATAATGATCTTGTTTGGAGAGCTGCTCAGAGGAAAGCTTGTAAAGTTACACCATCTTCTTTGAAAGTGGTTTGGCATTGCCGAAACCTTCAGCACCAAGCATGATCTCAGCAATAAGACCGTAGTCGGGGATCATCATTGAGACCGGTCTGAAAAGAACCTTCAAGTTATCGGGAAGCTCAGTACGGCCGGCGTAACCAGGGTTCATAGTGATATGGCAACCAAATTCTTGGCAAAGAGGAATTTCTTTATCGTCGAACTTAAAAGTGTACTTCTGGCCTGGTTCTTCAACCTTGTAGGCTAGGAGGGCCTTCCTGATCTACAAAATCTGCTGGGCGACCACAGACAACACCTCAACCTTAATACGGTTGAATTCGTCGAGACAGGTCCAGGCACCAGCCTGAGCCAAGCCTGAGAAGAGAGTGTACATCAGGTTGAAATCGACCTGATCCGAGCAGTTGAACACAATGCAAAGAGTGGCAATAGCCTTAGCCAAATCCTTGGTTGACTCGGTTTTACCGGTACCGGCGGGACCTGCGGGGTTAGCGCCGAGCTTAATGTGGAGAGCACCAGTAATAGTGATCCAGCACTTGTCAGTGAGTGGGGTGATGACGAGACGGGAAGTCGCGCCCATGTACTCACCACCGTAGTTGAGGCAGGCTTGCACTTGCTTAATTTGCGAGGCGTAAGGTGCCTCTTCTTCGTAGTAGTAACGAAGCTGCTTCACCCAATCGAAGGTTCCAATAGTGCTGACTTTCTTAGCCTCAAGCTCTTCAATGATGTCACGAGCGTGCACATCAGTGGTGATCAGGGCGACAATGACGCAGCGCTGGAGTTCGGTCAAGTTTGAACGCACGTGGTAAATCAGATGCTCGATCTGCTTCTCAGTGCGAGCAGTCCATGCCTGCAGGGCAAGAGGGTCCATCTGCATTTCGCCGATGGCCTCCTCGGAGTTGGCGCACCACTAGATCTGGGCCACCGTGGCAACGACCTAACCAGGATGCTGGAGAACCCACTCCTTACGGCCCTCATCGGTGTAAGCCTTCTGGCCTTCCTTGAGCTTCTTAGAGACGGTTTCCTTCATGTTCTCAGTGAGCTGGCCAAGCCATTTCTCGACTTCAACACGGGTGGTCTTGACGGGCTTCTGCAGGTCGACAATCTCCTTCTCCTTGGACTGCATGGAGAAGACAGAGTCATCCTTGAAGTGCAGGTCGACAATACCGTCGAAGAGAGACTTGAGGTGCATCCTGATGATGTCCTTGTCCTCAGAGTTTGACAGGATCTAAATCAAGTCCTCTTGCGACAAGAAGTAGAATCTGGGGAAGATCATACGCTTCGACTCGACGTACAGGTTGAGCTTGTTGTTGATGCGCTCAAGGTCAGCATTCAACTTTTTCAGCATGTCGACGATGTTGGGCGTGGCACGGATGAACTTAAGGGCCTGGGGATTGCGGTTAGCCTTCGTGTTCAGCTGGAGGAAAGTCTTGTTCACTTGTTCGAAAATCTTGGACTCATCAGGCAGCTGCTGCTTGATGGAACCGCCGGAGAAAATGTTCTCGAGGTAACACCATTGCTTTTGCACCTCGAACCACTCCTCGACGGCCGTGGACAGGAGAGTCAACTCCTTCTTGACCTTGTCGGCCTTGGAGCGCATGATCTTGACGAAACGGTTACCGAGAATCATGTTGATTTCGGCAAGACCTTCGTCGAGGTAGGTGTACATGTCCTCAGCGCCACCCAGGATGAAGCAGTTGTCCTTCTCCTTGTAGGTTTTTGTCACGAATTGAATGATCTTCCAGTTGTCCTCAAGGTTTTGCAGCTGGTTGCCGAGCTTGGCTTGACCAGTGGCTTCGACGCCCTTGGCGACAATCTGCTCGTTGAATTGAGTGACGTTCATGTCAATTAAGTTCTGAAGAGTGAAACCCTCCTCATGAATGTCCAGCTTTTGGCCGATCATCTCGTTGATGTCGTCCCAATGGTGCTCCTTAAGGTCAGGGTTTCTCAGCGCCATGACGACGGGCATTGCCAATTCAAATTTGTCGACGTTGTCCTTGAGCTTGGCCTAGATGGGGTTGGCATCAAGAGCGCCTTCGAGACGCTTGCAGATCTTTGCGTAGTCGGTTGAGATCTTCTGAATAGAGGGGGCGTCAATTTGACCGAACTGGGTCTCCATCCACTCGGCTTGCATCACGTTCCAGTCGGAAAGAGAGTGCCACATGAGATGACGGTTCACGAGTTGGGTCCTCAAGTTGTCGAGGTTGTCGAAATTGGTTTGGGGAACGGACAGCTTGACTTGCCAGTCGTTGTAGCGCTCGCTGGTCGCGTCGTACTGCTTAAAGAGGTCCATCTTGTTGTCCAAGTTCTTAAGGATCTCGAGGATCTTGTCAGGCTCCATATTGGCGGCATCAGTGTACATTTTGTCCTCAGCCTCTTCGCAGAGCTCGTCGATGTTCTTGTTGAGTTCAGGGATGAGCTCGTTAAGCGCCTTCTTGAATTTCTCGGACTGGCCTTCTTGCTGCTGCTGCAAGTTGCTGATCAGGAGAGTGAGCTGGGCAATCTGGGACATGGCATCAGAGTGGTTGCTCATGTCCTCCTTGCGGGGCTTGTTAATGGCGTGCTCGGTCAGCTTTCTGTAGAAGTCACCAAGGATGTCAACTTTGTCACGAATGAACTGGAAGCGGTTGTCCACAGTGTTGAGGATGCCTTGTTGAACCACGAACTCCTCGACGTTGTTAGTGGGGCGGCGAAGCTCAGTGATAGACTCATTCAGCCAGACCTTAGACTCGTCAAGACGAACTCTGCTCACCTCAGGCACCAAGATCTCGATCCTGTCGTTGAATTCCTTAGGCGTCGGCTGAAGCTTAGTCTTGATGGCTTTTGAGTCGAGCTGGAGGAGACCGATGTCGGTGCAGCTGGGCAGGTTCGACTGGAAGTGCTACATGTAGAACTTGAACAGCTTCATCACATTGACCAGGTTCTCTACCGAGTTCTTTAAGCGCTCGTTCACCAAGATGTTAATGTCGAACTGCTTGTTGCGCCAGTAGATCTCGAGGATAGGCTAGAAGCGCTGCAGGAAGTGCGCAGCCTTCGAGTAAGCGTTGTCAATGATCGTGTTAACGCGCTGCTCCTTTGACTGGAAGAACTCTTGGTCGCTGATCCAGGAGAGGGGGTTCAGCGCGAGATTCTTCTCGTCGGGTTCGTCCCACTTCTCGCCGACGATGGGGTCCCACTCTTCGAGGGCGTCAGCGTAGATCTTGAGGTCGCCGTGCTGCGACCACCTGATGAAGCACTGAATCTTCTCGAGACCCTTGGTGAAGTCCGAGGCGATTTGCTGCTTGAAGTCCTGGGAGTCGGGCTCCAGCTTGATCCAGAAGTTGTGCACGTTCTTCAGCTCTTGTCTGTAGAGCTGCACGACTTCGATCTCGTCGGGCTCACCCTCTTCTTCCTCTTCGTCGTCGCCCTTCTCCTTTTCGAGCTCGAGATGGGCAAGCAAGTCGAAGTCCTCCTCCTTGGAGGTACCGTTGGGGTGCAGACGGAAGTCGTCGATGGGCACTCTTCCGATCTCCTCGACAGGGATTGGCTTCGAGTCGTCCAGCAACACATTCAAGTGGAAGAGGGGCTCGTAGCCGCGCTGGGCTTGGCCGTTGCCACTCGCGTCGTCGAATTCCATCTTCATGATGTCGGGCAGGCGCTCGTTGGCGTGCACGTCGAGCGACTGCAGTCTCGAAATGAGCTCCTCCACCGAGTTCTTGTAGATGTTGGCGAGGGCCTCCAGAGAGATGAAGTCGACGAGGTACGCGAAACGCAGGAAGCGCGAGCACTCCTTGCGGAGGGAGCTTCTGTGGCCGTACGTCATGCCCGAGGGGAACGAGAGCTTCTCAAAGGCGTTGTTGGGCTCCTTGCGCTTCATGCCCATCGTGTTGGTCGAGCTGATGGGGTTGTGCTTGGAGCGTTGTTCGTCGAGCGCGATCTCGGCGATGATGCGGCCGCGGAGGGCCTCCAGCACGGACTGCATGCACGCGTTGATGTTCTGGCGGGACTTGACGGAGGCGTTCTTGATGTCCTCCTCGATCTTGAGGCGCTTCTGCTCCTGGGCGGCGGCGAAGGAGGCGAGCGTCTTCACATCACCGGTCTGGCACACGTCCACGAACTTGTAGTTGTTCTGCATGTCGATCATCTACTTGCGGTGGATGAACAAGTGCTTGCCGAAGAAGTCCTTCAAGATGAAGAGTTTCTCCTCGAGCGAGTTCGTGGCCGTCGTGCGGTTCTTTTGCTTGATGGTCTTCTTCCACATGCGCATGAACTTCCACTTGCGGAACTGGCGGAAGAACGACATCTTCTTGATGTGGTTGTACGAGTCGCGCTCAATCAGCCACTGCCCGAGCGAAATGAACTCTACGGGGGTGTCGAGCACGTAAAGTGTCAGGCCCTTGCCGGAGAGCGTGTAGTACTTTGGCTTCCAGCGGAGGTCGTACGAGGAGACCATCAAGTCGTAAGGGTCGACCGAGTTATCCTTGGGGTTCAGATACATGAAGACAGTCTCCTCCTCGCTCTTACTGTCTAGGAGCAGCTCGATGTACTTGTCGAGGTCGGACCAAACCTTCTGCTCAGTTTCCTTCTCGTTGCTCTCGTGGCCCGTAAGGATTTGGGGGCTGGGTTTCTCAGAGGCTTTCTCCTGCTTCTTGAGCGAGGACTGCGACTCAGTGTGGTGGCTCTTCGTGTCGTCACTGCCAAGCGCGGGCAGTGCCTTAGATTTGCCTTGGCGGAGCTCCTTGGGCAGCTTGCCAGTGATCTTGTCGAGCAGGAACTTGCTGCGGGCGAGCTCCAAGTTTTTCTGTGACAAGGAGGCGGCACCTTCGAAGCCGGCGTAGACGAGCGAGGGTGGGCCTGCCATGATCTTCTGAGGGTCGTTCACTGCGAGTTCCTTCTTGAGCTTCTCCTCAACGCGGGACTGGTAGTCGCTCGCGAGAGGTTCGACCTGGCCAGTCTTGCGCGTGTTAAGCAGCTGGTTGGTCATGCGTGGGTGGGTTGAAACGCCGAGCGAGCCCTGCAGCTTGCGACCGGCCTAGCTCAAGTTCTCCATGTAGTTGGGAGTTGGCACAACGACCTGCTGTGATCTGTAGTAGTCCTCAGTACCTTCGCCCTGGTACTTAGCGGCCTAAATTTTGGCCTCCTCGTAGGTGGAGTTAAGATTCTCAATAATATTGGTGTTGAGTTCTTGAATCTTTTTCTTCAGGGGCGACAAGCATTGAATTTTGCTGGAATTCATACGAGCAGAGAAGGGCTGCGAAGAGATCTTCTCCTCGATGGGCCTCTTCACGGAGGGCATAGGCACGTTGGAAATGCCCGAGTCGTAGAGACGCTTCTTGAGCGAGTTCACCTTGTGGGGATCTGCGTGCGTCTGCTAATTTAAGTCAATTCTTGCATTTGCGTCGTGCTAGCTACCCGTTCCATACGGGTAGTTGCTCTGTGACTGTTGGAATGATCCATTGTT
>Ga0075515_10996425_pt1 | contig 13276 bp, 13 predicted proteins | sample DEB08_RNA2_13_FD_73475 | JGI IMG/M metagenome (GOLD analysis project Ga0075515, IMG submission 73475) | Aqueous microbial communities from the Delaware River and Bay under freshwater to marine salinity gradient to study organic matter... | ecosystem: Environmental > Aquatic > Marine > Coastal... | reverse complement strand
AAAGATTTTAATCAAAACAAGATTTCAAATCATAATGTAAAATTCACGCTGAGTGAGCCGTCGACGCAAAATTAGTGCGAGGATTACTCAGTCGGTGTTGAGGACGCAGCAAACACCCTGGAGAACCCAATGGGAAATATGCTTGTCAGTCTTCAAATCGGCTTCGAAGACCAGGCCCACGCCCATAGCGTTTCTTCTTGCTTGGGTGACGTAGACGGGGGTCCTAATCGTGCCTCTGAGCTTGAGCTTGTTGGCCTCAACTGGCACAATCTGCACCAATGGAAGCTACTCAATTAGCTCTTTGGGACGCTAGTAGTCGAGGCAGTCCTTCTCGATATTCCATCTGGAGCCCTCAAGGTAGATACCCTGGACGTAGGTTCCGTGCTCGAGTCTCTTCGTAATGTTGTTGGCATCAAACTCCTTAGTCACAATCGTGTAAAGAGTTGACTTGTCCAGGGCCCAGCCCTTGCTTCTGCAAGTAGTCTGCACGAGAGCAGTCAAGTAGGACTCAGGAATGTGGAGACCTGAAAGCCAGATGACCTTGGGCTCTTCGACCTCGTCCCAAGCCTGGTACTGCTTGTGACGGCGCAGGAAGTGCTCGAACCAGTTCACGAGGTTCTTGAGGGATTGGGGCGCGAATCTAAGCCATTCTGGTGGCACCATACCGTTGAAGATACAGTTGGCCAAGTCATCGAGAGCCTGCGACATACCGATCTCACCGACAAGCGCGCGCTTAAGATCAAGCAGCGAGTTTCTCATCAAGATGAGGAGGATGTTGAAGCGCTCGAGCTCTTGCAGCAACACGACTTGAGTGGGGGAAGGAACATCGAACTTCTTCTTGATGTTGAAGATGTCGAACTCATCGGGAAGCTTATCCTGAATTTCGGTAGCGACCTTGGCGATGTAATCTTCACGATTGAATCCACCTGCATCGCCACCTTCGCTGGTTTGCATGCTGAGAGTGTTAACCCAGAGCTCCTTGACGGAGTTGCTGAAGTACTGGATCTCAGCGTTGGAGTGCAGACCGAACACGGCGGGGTTAGTGAAGAGAGGGATCTTATCAACCTCTGCTTCAATCAACTCCTTGGTGTCAGCTTCGTAGGGGATCACGTAGTCGTAGTCAGCAGTCGAGAAGAAGAACTTCTGGTTGGTGTCAAAGATAAAGTCGCCCATGAACTCCTTAAGGTAGGTGTTTAGCACACGTCTATCGTTGTCATCAGTGACACGACCACCATACATGGCCTCGCCAATCAAGTAGCGAAGAGTGGCCCATGGTAGTTCTTCCTCGTTGGTCTCAATAGCCTTGTTCAAGTAAAGACTGATGAGGTTCATTGAGATTCTGTAGTCAGAGTCGTTGAAATCGTAGCTGACGTTCCAGCCAATCTTTCCGAACTTCTTACGCTCCTAGATCGTTGCGTGGAAGAAGGAAAGCACGAAGATGAGAGACTTGTACTCCTCCTTAGGGCACTCATTAAGAACGTCCTCGCTGATCTTGGAGTAGGCGACTCTCATGTTGGCTTGGAGACCATCTGGGGGCTCAGTGACGACTTTGAGGGATCTCTGCAGGATACCAAGAGGGAATCTAATTGGCGAATGAGGATCGATGGGGTTGGTCGTGAGCCAGAGACGGAAGCCCTTGTCTGGCTTTTGGAGGCCTTCAATGGTTGCCTCGAGAGTTGAAAGCCAAGAGGTAAGCAAATGGCAGTTCTGGAGCATGACCCACCAGCCACGGATAGCGCCGGACTCAATGAATTCTTTAGCTTGGTCGCCCATACCCTGACCGAGAGCCAAGAACTTGAACTTGCCCATGCCAGGTCCATGAGACTCGACGAGACGCTGCACCTCGTTCTGAGGATCAGCACCAGGCGAGAGAATGAAGATAATTGGAGTCTTCTCGGTAGATTGCTTGTAAATCTTCTCGTAGTCAATTGGGGGTGACTTAACATAGATGTCTGACATCTTGTCAATAATGAAGTTCTTAATGGCGTTAATGCATCGATCGTTTCTGAAGATCTTGCAGATGCAAAGTGCCTGGAACTTGTTGAGCTTCTGGTCGTAGCCGCATGGCATTGGGTTCATCTCGGGGTTATCGAGATCGTACCAGGCTTTCCAGACCTTCTCGTTCGACTTGATGTTTTACAAGAGACCTTCGTAAACACCACCCATAGAGTCGAGCTTGACGGCGTCCTTCCAGCCGTTGTTGCTGATCCACTTGTGGGGGACGGCCTCGACTTCGTCAAGGGAAGTGTTACCCTTGAGGAAGAAGTCGAACTCTGCCTTGTTGAGAGTTTCGTCACCATCCATGATCATGGTGGTCATCTGGAAAGAGAACATGAGCTTATGTCTTTCGAAGATACCCATGCATGTGAATTCGTAAACTAGCTGCGTCAACTTGTCAGTGATGAACTTGAGTCTGGCCTGCAAGACGTTGTCCTTCTTGGAGGTTTCAAGCGCATTCATGAACACAGTCATGTAGCTGTTCAGTGAGTATTCGTACATGTCGGAAATCTCGGACAGACCGAACAGAGCGAAGCAGAGGATGGCTCCACGCTTAGCAACGCCCTTGTAAGACTCACGATTGGCCTCGATGTCCTCAGAGGTCTTCTTGGCGTTAATGAGGGCTTGCTCAATCTTCACGGACTTGGTCTTGGCCATGTCGAGAGTTTGAATCAGGGGCACGTTATCGACGAGGGGAACATCAGTCTCCTTGGAAAGTTCGCTGAGAAGAGTTTCCTCGAGACCGGCGAGCTCCGCCTTGTTCGCAGAAGTTTCAGTGATGAGCTGCTTGCGCTGTTCCTCAATCTCTGGTCTTTCGTACTTGACGATTTCGTTGAGGAGCTGGTCACGGAGACCCATCATCGTGACAGAGAAGTTGATAACCATGGTCTTACCGAAGATTTCGGGAGTGTAGTTAGGGTTGGTGATCTTGGTTGTCATGAACATTCTGAACTCAGAGTTGAATTCGATCTTCTGGTCGCCCATGGTCAGCATCTCCACACCTGCCTCAGTCGTAATGTTCTTCTCCAAGACGGGGTCGATCATTGGATCGATTTCGATACCGATTGCTTCAAAGAGAATGGAGGAACCGAATCTAATCGCCATCTCCAAAATCTTAATGTAGTTGTTTGTGTTGAAAGTGATACTCTTGAACTCACGTTGACGTGACTCTTTAGTCTTAATCCAAGAGACAGCCTACATTTGGGGATCGATACAAAGAGGGTATCTTGATGCCATGTTGGTCAGGATACCATTCTAGATGGACAACTCGTCAGTTGGGAGACCCTCTGAGGCCCACTTGGACACCTCGACTTCGTTAGTCAGGAAAGTCTCGAGTTTCATCTCTAAATTGGTGGGAATTTCCTTTGTGATCAAGTCTTTCTTCCACTCGTCAAAGATCATTCTCTGACGCAGAATGAAGTTAAAGGGACCAGTGTAGGAAAGGAAAGAACTAGCAGTGAGGCAGTCACCGACAAGTTTAAGCTTATCCTCCTTGAATCGCTCCATATCAGCGGCCCAACGAGTCTGCTCGGATCCAAGACCCTTGATGAGCTTCTCAGCAGAAGTCAACTTTTGAGTCATGAGGTTAGCCATGTCCTCGAGGCCTTGAAGTTCGTCAGACTTAATCTTCTTGTCAGCGTTTAGAATGGCAAGAGAGTCATTAAGCTCTTTAAGAATAGCCTCAGTTTAGGCGAGATCTTTGTTGGCAGCCTCAAGTTGGGCAGTCATCTGCTCAGCCTTTTTACGTTTGGGCTCGACATTCTGGAAAATGTAGAAGCAGTCATCAGTGGAGCGAGCCCACTTGAACAGACCACCAGCAGCCTTAGACTTACTGTCCATGTGTGCCTGGAGTTCTTCTCCTTCCTTGGCATATTCCTTCTTGATGCTGTTGAAAAGACTCTTGTATCTGCTGGCTTGGTCACCCTTTGCCTTCTCAATAGCGTACGACTTCAAGTTATCGAGGAGCTTCATGTCACCCAACATCTTTAACTTGACGTTGGCCCACTGGTCATTCGAGTCACGAATGTAGTAGTGGAAAGCAAGAGTAATGGCTTACTTGACAGATTCTGGAGGATTAGCGAGAGCTTTAATCTCAGTAATATCCTTTTGCTGGATGGCCTGAAGAGCGAGCTGGGCAGCTGCAAGCGCAGGTGCTGCAAGTTTTAGTTCTTCTTGGGCCTCGGCCTTGGCCTTGGTAATCTCAGCAGACTGAATAGACAGCTCTGCCTTCTTAATGGCGGCATCCTTCTGCTTCTTACCGGCGATTTCGGACTTGCCTTGAATGTCGAAAATAATCTTCTCGACAATGACCTTCTTGTCAGCAATCACGGCGTTCTTAATAGTAAGTTCCTCGGAGAGCTCTGAGCAAGTAACAGCGGCAGCTTCAAGAGTTGTGAGACCGCCCTCAAGTCGGCGTACTGAGCTATCACACTTATCACGCTTGTCAGCCAAGAACTTCATGTAGTTCTGGATGAAATCCAAGTAGTTCTTAGGCGTAGAGAAGTTCTTGCGCTTGTAAATTCTTTCGAACTCTTCGGAGTATCTCTGCACAGACTAGTGGATCATGACGATATGGTCGGTGACGGGCTTTCTCAGCTCTTCAGGGATCTTGACCTTAGACAGGAAGTAGGTTGCCACATCGGACAACGCATCCTCTGGCCAGGGGAAGAACCAATCAACAAGTGTGTTACTGATGAGGCCTGGGAAGTTACGACATCTAAGTCTAAGGGTGTCACCAGCTGGCGACATGCACATAATGATGTGCATGTTTTCACGGCAGCGGTTCACGAAGTACTGCCATCTGAACTCCTTGGTTTCGGGGAGCTTCTTGGCACGGATTTCCTTGTCAATGGGGCCGCAGAGCGACTCCTTTTCTTCTTCTGGGAAGAGACCGGGAACCATACCGATAGTAAGGATGTTGTTAATCAACTCGAGGAAGCCTTCCTCAACAACGTGAGCATCAGTAAACAGGAATGTCTTGGGCTTCACAACAACTTCCTTGTAGAGAGACTGCAAATCAACTCTAAAGTCCACCTCCTTGTAGTTACGGATCAGGTTGATGGTCCAAGTGGAGTAGCCGGCGACAAAGGTTCCGAGTTTGGTCAGCGACTGCTTGCCAGAACCGCCGAAACCGACGAGGAGACCGCAACCACGGGGGAAGCGGATCATTCTGTGGATCTTGGTGACGTGGTCTAGCGCGTCATTGAAGAGCACAAGCTGCATTGGCTTGTTGTCAAAACCATAGTCCTCGAGCATGCGTTCCATCTTGGTGCGCACTTCGTCCCAGCTGCCGAGATCTTCGTAAAGACGGGGGTCTTCCTTCTCTTCGTCAGTGGGGTCTGACTCCTTGTAGTCGCCGAAGAGGATGGGGTTGGCAAGCACCTCCTCTGATACGTCCTTAAAGTACTGATTGACTAGGCCGCCAATGATGTCCTCAATAACGAGCTTCTTATCGGTGTCGTTCAAGAGTCTGTCAGCAAAGACTCTAATGCACTCATTGCGCCACATTCTGACGAGCTTGATCTTTTCGTTGAAGAGATCTTTGGTCGACATCAGGAGGCCTTCGTACACTCTCGAGAAGTCACGCAAGTTGAAGATATAGTGGAACTTGACGGGAGTACGGGGCAGCTTTTCGCAGCATTGGTAGAACAGGCTCAGTGTGCCGAGAGTGATGTTCTCGACGCAGCCCTAAACTTCGTCGGGGAACTCAGCCAAATGCTTCGACAGAATATTCGAGTAAATCGATTAGGTCGACTTCTGGGAAGGCTAGGTGACGTTGAACACACAGTAGAGTGACATCAGGCGGGGGTCCACCTTGTTGTTACCGTTAGGGGGCGAAATGCAGCCGACGTACTGAACGTCCACGATGTCACGAAGTTCGAGGTCGCCGCCTCGCTGGTAGAGCTGGTTCTTTTCGACCAAGAACTTGAGTAGAGCGTTGGGCTGCTGGGTACCGTACTTGTCAATGACAGGCATGTTCAAGTCATCGATGAAGAGGATCATCTTCTTGCCGAGAACCTTGGGTCCGTACGACTTAAGGGACTTCTTGTCGATGTTTTCTTCGACAACGTCCTGGAAGTTCTTGGAGGTGGTTCTGGACGAGAAGTTCACGCTCAGGAACATGTAGGCCTCAGGATCAAGCTGTCTGAAAGCACTGAAGACAGTGACAGTCTTGGCAGTTCCAGAGTCACCGCAGAACATGACTGGTCTCTTGTTTTGCAAGAGAGCGTTGAGCAACCACGAGTATCTGGTCGTGTCCACAGTGGGCACCAGGATGGAGGCGAATTTCTTGTCTGCTGGGGGCTCGTAGGCAGGCACCTTCTTCTCCCAGAGATCAAGGTTGAGACTGCTGGGGTCGTAGAAGTTGTCATAAAGGTTGGGTGGCAGGAGGGTCTGTGAAACCTGGGTGATGAACTGGTTGAACTTCTCGCGGTCTTCCATTGTGATGCAGCCACCCATCGACCAAACGAGAGAGAAGATGTAAAGCTTCTCAAGCTCGACGACGTCCTATGGGGGGTTCGACTCGGGGTCGGGCAAGATTGCATCAATCAAGTGGCAGAGTTGCTGGACGCAGTTCAAGTCAGTTCTGGGAGTAATGAAGTTAAGGACAGCCACGATCTCGTCACCGTTAATACCTTCGAAGATACGATCGATAAGTGGGGGAACATACTTTAAGAACAGTTCCTTCAAGCTGTCGTGCATAGTTTCACCGTAAGTGTTGAACTTGCCCTTCAGCCAGTGAGTGTAGAAAGGTCTGTAGCCCAAGTTCTTGGGGTCGACGTAGACCATACCACAGCGGGAAATAGTAGCTGGGGAGGCGTATTGGAGATCGAAGACCTCGAACAACATGGAGCACCACTTTTGAAGTCTGATACGATCACCGTTAGCGAGAGTGAGAATTCTGTTGTCGTCCATCACGGAGTTCATGTTCTCGACCCAGACAGCATCGACGTCACCGTCGTAGAGAATCCATCTGCGCTCAGCCTTGTCCTCATCGGTCTTAGGTCTGTTGCAATCCTTGAAAATCTTTGAAAGCAGACCGTCCGTCCAGTCTCTCGAGTCGGGGTCCAAAACACCGTAGAGTTCATTGTTAGTAATCATCTTGGGGTTGATAACATCAATCTAGGTCTTGATATCAGTATCATCCTTAAGAGCCTTGGCGAGCTAGTTAAGAATGACTGACTTGCCGGCGCCGGTTGGGCCGACCACCATTGTGGTGTGACGAGTTTGCATAGTTTCGAACAACTGAATCATCTTGTTGACTTGGTCCTCGAACTTGACTTCTTCGCTGTGCTTGAAGCCCATGTTGTCCATATTCTCAACGATGATTTCCTTGAGGCCTTCATAACCGACTCTCTCAGCGCGGAGACCTGGGAACAGATCTTGAATGAGGCCGTGGAAGAGAGGCACATCATCGAAAACGAATTTGGGCATGTTCATATCACGAAGAGCTCTCATCAGCACGATATCCTCAGGCATTTCAGCGTATTGACGCTTGAGGGTACCAGCCATCACCAACACTGACTTCAGAGCACGGAGCTGGAAATCATAATGGTACTGTTTGGAGAGCTGCTCCTTTGAAAGCTTGTAGAGCACAGTCATCTTCTTGGCAAGAACCTTGGCAGAGATGAAGCCCTCAGACATAAGCATGTTCTCACAAATGAGAAGCAAGTCGGGCACACACATGGTAACGGGTCTGAAGAGAGCCTTCAAGTTGTCAGGCAGCTCGGAACGGCCGGCGTAACCAGGGTTCATGGTAATGTAAATACCGATGGTGTCAACAAGTCTCATCTCGTTGTCAAGGAAGACAATCTTAGTCTTATTGGCAAGGAGACCGTTCTGAACAGTCTTAATCTGGGCAGAGACCACAGACAACACCTCCACATTAATACGGTTGAATTCGTCGAAACAACCCCAGAAGCCAGTCTGGATAAGACCGGAGAAGATGAAGCCCATAGCGACGTAATCGAGGGTCTCACCGCAGTTAGTGACGACACAACGCAGAGCAAGACCTTTAGCCAAATCCTTGACAGTTTCAGTCTTACCGGTACCAGCGGGACCAGCAGGAGCACCACCGAGCTTGAAGGTAAGCGCAGTGGTCAAGGTCATGACACAACGATCAGTAAGAGGAGTGATGACCAGTCTGCCGTTAAGACCCTGGTACTCGTAACAGTAATCGAAGGTACCTGTGCACTGTCTAATCTCAATATCGTCCTTTTGGAAGTCCCAGTAGAAACGGAGCACCGACTCCCACTCGAATTCCTTGGCGTGCATGATGGAGTCTCTCACGAAGTTCTCAACAATGTCTCTGGCGTGCACATCGAGAATAATAAGGGTGTTGACGCACTTTCTGAGCAGACTATCAATGTCGGTACGCACGAGCGCGATCAAGTCGTTCAGCTCGGCAGACTCCTTGGCGAGCTCCTGCTTCATGGCATGCTTGTTTCCAGAAGCGACCTGTCTGAAGACGTCCTCGACTTGGAAGGTCCACCAGACCTGGGTGCCGAGGAGAGCAATTTGACCGACCTGTTGTTTGATCCAGTCAATACGGTCTTCCTTGGCGTAGTGGAAGATACCCTTCTTGGCGAAGATGTTAAGGGTGCGCTTCATCTCGTCATCGATCTTGCACATAAGTTCCTCAACTTTGCCCTCGACTTTGACCGGAGTCTCGAAAGCGTACTTCTCAGCCTCGTCCGAGGTCATGTGGGTAATGACCTTGTTGCCAGAGCCAAAAGTGAGCTCTTTACAGTTATCGAAGAGCTTCAACATGTGGGGCTGGATGGCCTTCACATCAGAGCTACCGAGAATCTGGAGCAAATCTTCATCCGAAATGAAGTAGAAGCGAGGGGAGATGAACTTCTTGGAGTCCAAGTAGTTCGTCAGGGATTTCTGGCAACGATCGAGTTCGAAGGAAATGCCCTTGAGTTCGTCAAGACGCTTTCCACCCTCGGCCTTAACACAGGCTTGGAGAGCGTTCGGCTGCTTGGAGGTGGTATCCATGATCTTCTTGTAGTTAGTGTCGGTCTTGGAGAACTTCTTGGCTTCCTCGGGCAGTTGCATTCTGATATCGTCGGAGGCAAAAATGCCCTCGAGATACATCCACTTGCGCTGCACGATCATCCACAAGTCAATGCAGTCCGAAATCAAGTTCAGGTCGGCTTCCCACTGGGTCACCTTGCTCTTGACTGAGCGGTTGTACTTGCTGGCTCCAATTTGCTGCAACATCATGATGTTGTCTTCAAGTTGCTGGCGGATCTCGTCGGGGGTCTTGATTGAGAAACCGCGCACCTCAGTGCCCTTTTTGTAGACAACGATGTCGAGGGAGGTCTTTTGCCAGGCCTCACTGATCTTGTTGATGTTTTCTTCGTTCGAAGCCTCTTCCTTGGCTTCCACACAGATCTCGTTCACCTTCTCCTGATGGTTGTGGAGTTCGAGCTCGAAGACCTTGGCGAGGGTCATCGTCTTCAGGTTGATTTCGCCAATGTCCTTGCCGGTCTCCTCCATCATTCTCTTGAAGTGGCGGGCGGTAATGTAGGGCTGATTCAGCTGGTGCATGAAGGGCAGCGAGGTCTTGAAGCCATCGACGGCCGCGCGTAGCTTAACGAAGGGATGGATGCCCTCGGGGTTTCTCAGTTTCTTCTCGAGACGCTTCACAAGCGACACGAACTTGTCGGCACTCATCATCAAGTTGTTGATTTCGAGCTTGACAAACGTACCAACTGAGAATTCCTTCACGGTCTCGCGGTGATCTTTGTAGATGTCGTAAATCTGGTCATAGATCTGATTCTTGGCGATCATGTCGTTCAGGTCGGGGTAAGTCGAAATCTCTAAGTCGAATAGGGTCTCAGACAACAGGTTGTCATTCTTCTGGATGGTGAAGGTGTTGCACTGCTCCTTGCTGGCAACCAGCTTTTCGAGACCCTCGTCAAGAGTGATCTCGGCGGTTCCAGGACCTTCGGTCTTGTACTGCTCGTAAGCAAGAGCAAGCTCCTTCTTAAACTTGGCAACACCGGTCATGGTAATAGAAGCGTAGGTCTTCTTGAAAACGCCGACCTCGTGGTCCTTTTTGTTAGCAGTTTCAATCAAGTCTGCCCACTCTTGGCCGATCTTGTCAACGAGGATTTGGTCTTCCTCCTCAACAGTGTACTTGTACATCTTGAGGACTCTGTACTGCTCCTGAGCCTCGCCGATCTTGAGCTCCATATCCATGGAAATGTTCTTGATTTCGGCGACCTTGTTAAGAAGGGCTTTGAACAGATCAATGCCTTCCTTTGAGACAGACAAAAAGTCTTGGTAGCCCTTGATGTCCTTCATGATCGTGGTAAGCGTTCCCTTGGCAATGTCACTCAAGATCTTGCCGAGAGTCTGCCACCAGTCGTTGATCTTCTCCTTGGCGTTGGCGTGCACCTCCGAGTAGTCGACCAGCACAATCGAGTTCTGGATGGTGGACTGCTTGTTGCTAATGTTGACCTGCTCAAGCTTCTTGAGGGCAAAGAGACGCTTCTCAATGAGCGACACAGAGTGCTGTTTCTCAGCCTGCTTCTGCATTTTCATCAGCTCGTTCTTGTCGTAGAGCAGCTTCATGTTCTTGTCGAAGAAGCCCTCGGACTGCAGGTCGAACTTCTTCTGGATCTGCATGTTCAGGGTATGGATCTCCATCTGGAGCGCGCAAATCACGGGGTTCTGATTCAGTTCGTCGTAGAACGTGTATCTGATCGACTTCTCGCCAGTGTCCTTGTCCACGGCCTCGTCGAAGACCTTGCAGTAGCCGTCCAGCCATCTGCTGAACTTCTTCGCCGACTGCAGGATGTTGCTCGAGAACTTGTCGAGCTGGGTCTTGAGCTCATCCACCGAGGGGTGGTAGCTCATCTCGGGGTGGCTGTAGGTGGCGCTCATCTTGATGAGGGCCTTCTTGCCGCGCCAGAGAGCCTTGTTGGCAGCCATCGCGCGAATGATCATCTTGGTGATCGCGTTGAAAATACGGCGCTCCCAGTAGTAGTAGTAGCGGCGCATCTCTTCGCGGTTCTGCGTGTTCGACTTGAACGTGCACTCTTCAATGCTCCTCAAGTAGGTGTCGCCGATGTTCTGGTAGTCCTTCACTAGTTCAGCGAGGATCTTCTCTCTCGCCGTGTCGAAGTACTCGGCGAACTCGGTGATGCCCATGATGTCGGTGCTCTCGAAGTTGATGGTCCTGATGAGGATGGCATCTTCGATGTTCTGCACCTTCTTGGCAATGTTCTTGGAGTGTTGCTCAACGCGGTTCTTGATCTCCTTGAAGGTCTCGATGCCGTCCTAGCACTCGCGGATGAACTCGGGGATCGACAGAGAGAACCAGTTGTGGTTGAGGGTGCCCTTGTCCATCAGCTCGTTCAGGCTGGTGATGTTTCTGTCCAGCAGGGAGCGCTCCACAGGCTTCAGCTTGCTGAGAGCGACATCGTAGCCGCGCAGCAACTGGTGCAGCTTGTCAATGTGGCGCATGTAGTCCTTCTCCTGGAGCGCGATGTTGATGATGGTGTTGGGGATGTCCTTGCCGATGCGGTCGAGGAACTTGGCCTCGCGGATGATGACGCGCAGCTTGGGGTTGAAGTTGACCTTGTAGCGCTTGTTCTCGTCCTTGCCGACCATCTGCAGGATGGGCTGCTTCAAGAAGTTGATGGCGGCGACGGTGTTGTCCGACTGCCACTTGTTGAAGATTTCCTGCTCGTGCACCTCGTACAGGTGCTTGGCGATGCGCACGTAGGTCGACGCCGACTGCATGCCCTCGTCGTAGCGAGTCAGGATGTCGTGCTTCGACTTGAACTTGTCGATGGGGGTCTTGATGCGAGTGATGATGGAGCGCGCCCAGGCGATCGAGCCCGAGTTGGTGGGCATGTTCTTTGGGATTGGGGGCTTGTCCTTGTTGTCCTTGTAGATGTCGTCCATGATCTTCAGCTCCTTCAGGTACTGCTCGAGCACGTTCTTGTACTTGTTTCCGAGCTCCTCCTGAATCTTGGGGCGGGTCTCCACATTTTTGAACTTTGAGAGCAGTTCGAAAGCGCCGTCCGAGCTGGTCAGCTTCTCCTTGAAGGTGTTGCTGATCAGGTTGGTGGTCTCGGTCTCGAGGCCGTCGATCTAGTCCCTGAAGGTCTGGAAGGTCTTCTTCCACTCGGTCAGGTGGTCAGGGTTGAACACGTCGAAGCCGAAGGTCTCCAACTTGCGCACTTGCTCCTTGACGCGCTCAACGAAGGTGTTGATCTGGTCGGAGGAGCCAGTCACAGCCTTGAGGTCATTGCCGAGAATGGCGAAGAACTCCTGCTGCATTTGGCAGGCCTGCTGGAAGTGGTCCAACACGAGCTTCATGTGCTTGGGCTTGTTGAAGATCTCCTTGATGCGGGGGAAGTCCCAGCGGCGGATGGTGGCCTCCTACTCGATGATGTTCCTGGTGGTTTGGAACTGGAACTGCCACTTGTCCAGCACGCTGATGCCCTGCTTGATCGTGGCGATTGAGACGTCGGTGCGGCCCTTAAAGATCGCCTGGATCTGGATTTGCTGGCGCACCTTGCTGCAGATCTCGTTTGAGATCGCCTCAAGGATGTCCTCGAACTCCTGGTCGGTCTGGTTGATGTGCTTGGAGATGGTCCAGATCAACTTCAGGCCGTTGAGCAGACTTGGGATAGTCTCCTCGATCACCTTGAGCTCGCCGCGGGAGATGTTCTTGAACTGGCGCTCAAGAGTCGTCAAGAACTTGACAAAGTCCTTGGCCTTGGCGTGCTGCTTCTGGAACTCCTTCTGCTGGTGGTTGAAGGCCTCTAGGGGATACTGGTCGTTGTCCTTGGAGCGCAGGATTCTGAGGATGGTCTTGACCTGGTTCATGTTGAGCTGTTGGTAAAGCATGTTGTACTTGGCGTTTCGGGTGGTCCAGAACTCAGTCTCGCCGGAGGAGGAATCGTGGACGCGGTCTTTAGCCTTCTTTTCCTCGATTTCAATCGACTCCTTGATCTTGTTGGTCCACTCTTAGACAGCAGCGTAAAGCTTGTTCATCAGCTCCTCGTTGGCGGTGACAGCGTCGTCCTCCATACCGGCGGGAATCTCGGGCACAGTAATGGTGACGTTACCGTAGGCTTAGAGCACACTGGTGTTAATGTGCTGGATAAACCTAGCCATGTGGTGACTAATTTCTTTCTTAGACTCCATGGATGGGATGTAAACTTCTTTGAGCATGAGGGCGAGTCCCGTCAGACGGTTCTCAGTCTCTCTGCTCTAAGCACTCATATTTTTTTCAGACATATGGGCTTAATTA
>Ga0075515_10011428_pt1 | contig 14171 bp, 13 predicted proteins | sample DEB08_RNA2_13_FD_73475 | JGI IMG/M metagenome (GOLD analysis project Ga0075515, IMG submission 73475) | Aqueous microbial communities from the Delaware River and Bay under freshwater to marine salinity gradient to study organic matter... | ecosystem: Environmental > Aquatic > Marine > Coastal... | reverse complement strand
CTCCTGTCAGTGTCCAGATTGTCTCCGGTCCTGTCGCTAGAATGAAGTAATCATACATTTCTGATAGTCATGCTTGTGAGAGTAGCTCATCACTGGGCAGTGGACATGAGGAGAGCCGTGCCGCGCTTGGTCCAGAAGTCGGGCTGCTGGTCTCCAGTCTTGAGGTCGACCTTCAACATGAAGGAGTCGCGGCCGATACCGCCCTGTCTGATGGGGTAGTAGTAGCATGGACATTCGTAGTAGCCAGGCAGCTTCTTGCGCATGGGAATGGGCTTGAAGTGGATGACGGGCATGGTACAGATCAGTTCCATCACATCGGGCTCCATGAGGCACATCTTTTCCATGTTCCACTTAGCGCCTTCAAGGTAGAGGCCAGTAATGAAAGCACCGTCCTTAACAACCTCGGAAATGTCAGCAACAGTTTTGTTCTGAGTCAAGAAGTCCAGCTCGAGTCTGTCAATGGATGGGGAGCCGGCCTTTCTGGAGAACTTCTGCAGCAGGGAGGTCGTGAAACCAGTTGGGTACGTGAAGTAGCTGATATGGTAGACGAAAGGTTGTCCCTTTTGTGCCCACAGCTCAAAGAACGCATAACGTTCCTTCAAATCATTGTTCCAGTTAGCGAGTGATTTCACGGAGAAGTAAGAGTTGGACCAGGCCTTGGGGACGAGATTCTTCATCAAGCTATTCAACATGGCCTCAAGATCGGGTGAGATGACGACAAGACCCTGGATGCCCTTTTCGAGTTGTTCGAGGGACTCGCGCATAATCTTAAGCAAAATGTTGTACCTGGTCAGTTCTTGGATCAACACCACAGTCAGTGGCGAGTCATCCTTAATGTGCTTGACCTTGAGTGCTTGCACATCCACACTATTAGGCACACCTTCCATGATAGGTCTGATGATGCCAAGTGCCTGGCTCTCGACGTTGCCTGCGCCACCAGACGCAACCTGAGGCATAAGGGACAAAATGGAAAGCAAAAGCTCATTCGTGTCCATGATTTGCGAAGTGATCTCAGCGTTAGTGTGCTGACCGAATGCCTGAGGCTGGTCGTCCTTTTCGAAATTCTTCTGGATTTCCTGAAGGAAGTAATCGGGCGTAAAGATGGAGGCGATATCTGGGTGCTTTGTGTTTGCCTCATCTGCTGGGTAGATGTAGTTGAACTCCTCAGTGCCAATAGGACGCCATTTCTCAAGGGCGGTGAGAGATTCATCGAAGACTTCCTTAGCGTAGACGGTAATCAAGCGACGATCATTTTCATCCGTGATACGACCACCGTAGTTACACTGGGCGATCATGTTTTGAATGGCAGCCCATGGCGTCTTACCCTTCTACCATTCAGGGTTAGGCATCAGGTCAACGATGCGGCCCATGCAGATTGCAAGGTAATCCTCACTAACATTGTAATCGGACTCGTTGAAAGAGTATGAAACGTTCCAGCCAAGAGTCTTGAACTTCTTACGCTCATAGAGAATCGTGTGGAACCATGAAAGACCGAAGACAGCTTTTCTGAACTCACGGTCGCTCGCGCAAAGAGTGAATGTCTTTGGCTAGTTTGAGTAGAGACGGACCATGTTGGCCTTGATGCCACGTGGGGGCTCCTGAGTGAGCTTTTGGGAGCGCTGGAGGAGTGAGATGGGGAAGTCAGGGTGAGGAGCGGCTGACAGGAAAAGTCTGAATGACTTCTTGAGCGACTTCTTGAACAAGTTGTCCATGATTGACTCGAGCTCGGGCAGGAGCGCAATCGACAAGTGACAGTTGGACAGGAAGCACCATTAGCCGGACTCTGCAGCCTTGTTCAAAATTTCAGTGGCCTTGGCGCCTTGACCCTTACCAAGAGACAAGGTTGCGACAGTCTGGTTTCTTTCGGCAGCGAATCTCATGAGGAGCTCGGTGGGATCAACACCAGCGGTCAACACGAAAATAATCGGCACATTAGCAACGGAGTCTTCAAAGATGTCGGCGATGCTGGTGGGGTTGCTGGTGATGAAGTCAGAGTTGCCCATGCCGAGCTTCACGAAGTTTTTGATTGAGTAAGTCACTCTGTCGGGTCTGAAGCATCTAAGGACGATCATCTTCTTGAGTAGGTCCTCGCACTTGGTCTCCCACTCGCCTGGAAGTTGAGCGTCTTCAGGCATGGGCTTGTCACTGCTGAACCAGTGCTGCCATTCCTTAAAGTTCAAGCTGACAGCGGCGGGCAGGCCAGCGAAAGTATCGGGCAGCAGGCGCTCGAGCTCGGTCACATTGTCCCAAGCCTGGTCGGTGAGCCATTCCTGTGGGGGTTTCTAGACACCCTTGCGGTCAAGCACGGTACCTCCACGCAGGAAGAAGTCGTACTCCTGTGGGTTGATCTTGCCCTCAGACAGCTGCAGCTTAACGTACATCTGGAGGGAGAGAAGCAACTTATGGCGTTCGAAGAGAGATCTGCAAGCTTGGTTGTAGACGTTGAGCTTGTGGACCTTAATGATCATTTCGTTACGGTCGGGGTTCTGCGAGTCAGCCTTGCTCTCGTGAATCGACTTCTGGAAGAGTTCCTTGTACCAATCGAGGGAGAACTAGTACATGGGGTTGATCATGGCCAAGTCGTTCAGGACGAAGAAGAGGACGGCGGCTCTTCTGCCGGAGGGTCTCAGAATTTCACGGGTGTCATCGATTCTCTTCATGTTTTGCTCGGCGTTTTCGAGCTCAGTCTTGACGCGGTCCGAGGTTTCCTTCGAGGACGCGAGCTGCTGGACAAGTTCCTCATCCTCGAGCAGGTTGATGCTCTCGTCAGCAAGTCTGGCCAAAATTTGATCCTCAAGTTTCAGGATCTCCTCCTTACCCTTGGTAATAGCGGTGAGCTTCTCGTTCTTCTGCACTTCGAGTTGGGGGGACTCGATGCGGACAATGATGCCCAGGCATTGTTCTTCGAGACCTGACTCAACGACGATAAAGTTAACGACGTTGACCTTGGTGGAGATCTCGGGAGTGAAGTGGGGGTTCGACAGACGGGTGGTGATGAAAAGACGGAATTTCAAGTTGTAGTCGATCTCGTTGGCGCCGAACTTAACAGCAAAGCGGCGGCCGTGCTGCACAAGCGACTTGTTGAGCACGTTGTCAAGAGTTGGGTCGAGAGTCTCGCCAACGTCCTTGAGGAGCACGGTGTGACCCTTCTGAATACCAGTCTCAATCTTCTTCAAGAAGTCTGAGTCCTTGGTATCGGCAACGACCAACTCACTTTCGTACATCTTCTTGATCCATTTGAAGGCTTGCATCTGGGGATCGATGTTCAGGGCCCAACGGAGACCAGCAGTCACGAAGACACCATTCTCAGTTGAGAAATCGTCGGTTGGGAGACCTTCAGTCTGCCATTTTCTGGCGAGGGCCTTCGAAGCGAGGAACTCAGTGAACTGGTAGTCCTTTGAGATCTTGATGTGCTCTACACTGACCTTGTCAAGCCATTTCTTGTTCAGAATGTTTCTGAAGTCCGAGGGGAATGGTCCACCATATGACATGAAGGCGGCAGCCATCACGCAATCGCCGAAGAGACATGCCTCTTCCTCGTTGTAATTTTCGAGCTTGATGATCCAATTAGCCTTTTCTTCAGCCAAGCTACTCACGAGTTTCTCACCACGGTCAATCTTGGATTGCAGGGTGCCAAGAGAGGCCTTGAGCTCGTCCATCTGTCTGGTCTTGAGATCGATAGTAGACTGGAGTTGATCGAGCTTAGCCTTAAGTTCAGCGAATTCTCTCTCGAACTCGGCCAAGTTCTCTCTGAGTCTCTTGACAGTTGCTTCAGCGATAGCCTTCTTCTCACGCTTGGGGTTGACAATCTTGAGGCACTTAGCGTAATCCTCAATAGCACGCACCCACGTGCACAGGGCACCGGCGGCAGCGGACTTCTTGTTCATCAATTCAGGAGTAAAGTCAGCTTCCTTGGTGAAGTTCTCAATCTTCTTCAAGGTCTTCGTTTAAATACCTTCCTTGTTGAAATCCATGATACGGTCGAGGAACTTCGTATCATTGAGCTCCTTCTTGACAGAGGTCCAGCCAGTGGGCCTCTCAAGGAACACCATGACGGCGTCCATGACTACATCGACACCCGATGGGGGCTTATTCATGGCCTTCATCTCGGCAATAAACTTCTTGTCAAGAGTCTCGACAGCTCTGTTAGCTGCAAGCAAGTTAGGCATAGCTTTCTCAAGCTCACGATCGGCAGCCTCAGCCAACTGATTAGCAATTTAAGCTTCGGCCTCAATCTTGACGGACTCAGCCTCAATGAATTTGGCCTTCTCATCAGCGACCTCCTGTTCTTTCTTGGCATCAGCAACAAGAATCTGCACGGCAGCAGACTCCTTGGTGACCTCAGCACGCTTGATTTCGGAGTCGATGGTCATGACCTTGACCTCTTCTCTAGCGACCTCGAGTCTTCCGAGACCATTCTCGAGTTTCTTGATCTGCTCGCCGACAGCCTTGCGCTTAGTGGCGAGAATCTTGTCGAAACCTTTAAGCAGTTCGACGAAGTTGGTTGGCGTAACGTAGAAGATACGTTTGAGCTCGGTCTCCATGCGGCCCGCCTCAGCTTGGGTGGTCGCGTGCGCGTAACCAGCCATGTTGGCGAGTTTAGGCTTCATCTCTTCGGGCAGGTCGATCTTGTCCAAGAACTTCTTGGCGACCTCGATGAGCGCCTCTTCGGGCCAGGGCATGAACCAATCGATTGTTGTGTTGTTGATGAGAGCAGGGTACTGACGGCAGTAGCTTCTGAAAGTCTCACCCACAGGCGACATGCAGATAGACAAATGCATGTTGTCCTTAACACGGTTGAAGAACCACTCATTGACAGCATCAGGGGCCTCGTTGGTGTTACCGGCCTCCTTGTAACGCTTGATGATTTTTCCTTCCTCGCGCATTCTGTTGAGTTCCTCAGGGGCGAAGAGATTAGGCACGACACCAGAGTTAAGAGTGTTCTGGACATCCTCAAGGAATGACTCGTGGACAACATCGTTGTCTGAGAAGATCAACACAGTCTTGAGGTAGTATTTGCCAGCGAAGGCGGAGATTTCGTACAACTCCTTGAGCTTGTTACGGAAATCCTTCAAGGTGAAGTTACGGGTGATCTCGAGTTGATCGCAGTTCATCTCGGCAATGTAAGCAGAGAGTCTGGTCAGCGAGTGACGGCCAGAACCACCGACACCGACAAGCATGGCATGACCACGCTTTTGGCGGAGGATACGGTAGATCTTGGTAACGTGGATGATAGCGTCCTTAAAAAGCACAATGTCCATCTTCTGAATCTTGGGCTGTTAGTTGTACTTGGTCAAGCTATCGTTCAAACGCTTCCTGAGAGCCTCGAAGTTAGAGACTTCTTCGTAGTTGTTGTTATCGTCTCCTTGCAAGAAATCAACGAAAACGGCATCAACATCAGTACCATCGTCGAGCTTAGTGGTGCACGATTCTTTGTAGTCGACTTGGAAGTGCAGAGTGAGCTGTTCGTTCAAGATCGACTTGAGCAGGTTCTGATCAGCGATTGAGATCAGACGATCATGGAAGACTCTCAGGACTTCGTGGCCCCAGAGCTTGATCAGGTGGTCCTTAGTGTCCTGGTTAGCCTTCTGTGCGTTGTAGAGACCTTGGAAGACCTTCGAGATGTCGCGCATGTTGAACACGTAGTGGGAGTGAGCAGGCGTGGGCAGGAACTACTCTTGAACCTAGTTAAAGAGCTGGATAGTTGCGATTGCGAGAGGCTCACACAAGGCTTTGATCTCTTCAGGGAAGTTGTGGAACTTGAAGGTGGCGAGGGACTCGAAAATGCGCTTCAAGTTAGTCTCGTTGGGCATGATGTAGTTGACAACGTGGAACTTGGAGAGCATGCGAGGAGTAATCTCGGCTCTGCCGCCGCCGGGTGGTCCCATGGCTGCAACTACCTGCAAGTTGCACATGTAGTTCTTCACGATCTTTTGGCGATCGAACCAGTAGCCGTAGTCGATCCATTGACGGAGCAACTCGATGGGTGGCTGGGCGCCGAACTCTTCCTTCTTGGGCATGTTCAAGTCGTCAATAAACGAGACGGCCTTGAGCTTGGAGCCCTTTGGCTGGAAACGGTTCTTGGCACGTCTGTCGAATTGACCCTCAATGATCTCCTGGACACCGTTGGAGGAAGTACCAGCAGAGAAGTTGATAGTGAAAGAAATCTTGTTTTGATCAAGAGTGTTCAAAACCTGGTCAATGAGGACAGTCTTACCAACACCGGAGTGACCGAGCATGAGCAGGCCTGTGTTGGTGTTGAGGATAGCCTTGGTGATGTATCGGTTACGAACGGTATCAACGGTAGGAACGATAATCTCGTGGAACTCCTTGCCGATGGGCTTGTACTGCGAGATGGTAGACTCCCAGGAAACCCAGTCCTTCTTTTGGAGGTCGATGTGGTGCTCGTAGACGGTGTTCGAGTGGGGGAACATTGGCTCGATGTCACGCAAGATGTTATCGATCTCGCGGCGAGAGGCCTCGTCGACGGTGGCTCCGATGGACCAAATGATGCAGAAGACGAACCACTTCTCAATGTAGAAGAGGAAGTCACCGCGGTTCTCTTCCTCGCCTTGCTTGAAGCCGGTAGCGAGGTTGTCGTAGAGGTTGCAGAAGTTGCGGACGCAAGCGATCTCAGAGGTCGTTACCATCTCCGTGCAGTAAACACGCTTGATGTTAAGCACCTTGACGAGGTACTTGTTAGTCCATTCCTTCAAGTTTTGACCGTAGTCTTCACCGAACTGCTTAGTCATCTTCTTAATCCACATTTCGAGGTAAGGCTCATAGCCAAGCTCATCAACATCCATGTAGATCATACCAGCACGCGAGACAGTGGCTGGGGAAGCGACGGACAAGTCTTGAACCTCGAATAGAAGTCTGACATTGTTGGTCAACGCAATACGGTCACCGTTGTTGAGCGTGAGGAGCTTGTTGTCATCGAGCACCGAGTTCATGGACTCGATCCAAAGAGTGTCGATGGGTCCATCCATGATCAGCCATCTGTTGACATTTTGAGGCTCACTGCACATAGTCTTCAGCAGTTGTGAGCAGACGCCCTCCATCCACTGCTTGGGCTTTTGAGTCAGATCGTAGTAACCGAAGAACTCGTCCACGTTAATGGACTTGGGGTTGATCACATCGGAAACAACACGTTTGAAGGTGCACTTTTGGTCATCGTCCTCCTTCTTGATTCCGAGTTTTTCACGTTCCTCCTTATTGAGCAGGTTAAGTGCGTCTTGAAGGACTTTCCAGGCGCTTGATTTGCCGGACTGGGTGAGACCAACCAACATGTTACCGTGTCTGGTGACCTTCGACTCGTAGAGCTGCATGATCTTGACAACCAAGTTCTCATTGAGCTGGAGTCCGTGTGCGGTCAAGGTATCTTCAATACCAAGTTGGAGCACATCTGTGTTGACTTGAGGCTCTTCGCAGTCAGGGAACAAATCCATGAACAAGTTGTCGAAAAGAACCACGTCCTCAGCAATGAACTTAGGCAAGTTCATGTCTCTGATGGACTTAATCATGACGGTGGTCTCATCAAGGTCGGCATATTGTCTCTTTATGCGGCCGGAGGCGTTGAGCACGGATTTGACGGCACGCATACCGAAATCGTAATGGTCTTGCTTCGACAACTGCTTTTGCATGAGCTCGTAGATGGTTACGACCTTCTTGGCAAGGGACTCAGTTGCCTTGAAACCCTCGGACATGAGTGTGATCTTCACAATGAAGAAGAAGTTGGGAGCCATCATGGCGACAGGTCTGAACAAGGCAGCCAAGTTGTCGGGCAGTTCGGAACGACCAGCGTAACCGGGGTTCATAGTAATGAAAAGACCAGTTCCGTGGTCCACAAGGATGATCTTGTCGTTGATGTTACACTGTTCTTTGTCACCCTTCTTCAGGCAGTCAAAGATACCTGCGACTTGGGAAGTAATAACAGACAACACATCAAGCAAAATTCTGTTGAACTCGTCAAAGCAGCCCCAGGAGCCTGACTGAGCAAGACCAGTGAAGTGCTTGCCGAGATCGTTTTAGTCCATTTGGTCACCACAATTCTGAATGACAACGTAGAATGCGAGCGATTTGCCCAAATCCTTAACGGTTTCGGTCTTTCCGGTACCGGCGGGGCCCTGAGGAGCACCACCACGGGAGAGACTCAACGCGTTGGTCAACGTCATGTAGGCACGATCAGTCAAAGGAGTGATAACAAGACGACCGTTATTGCCTTGGTACTCGTAACCGTAAGGTTTCTTGAAACTAAGCTGTTTGCATTCGATCATCATCTGCTCCTGGTTAGACTCGATACTCTCAGTCTTTTCGAATCTAAGCTGGGATTGCCAGCCGAAAGCACCAATATTATTGCAAGTTCTGTCAGCAGCAATCTACTCAATGACTTGTCTGTGATGCTCCTCGATAATAATGAGGGAGATGATCTTGTTGCGGTCACGTGAGGAAATGCCCTGCTTTTCGACGCACTCGACGAGGAGGGTGGTACGGTTCTGCCACATCTTCTTCACCTTGCGCATTGCGTTGTTGCCGCCTTCGCCGCTCTTCTCTTGCATTTCTTTGAGAGCGTCCCTCACCTGCTTGGTCCACTCAATCTGAGCCAAAGTGATGAGGACCTGGCCGAGACTCTCGGTGATCTGCTTGGACATGGATTCCTTGTCGAGGGAGCGCTTGGACGTGTTGTTGCTCTGCGTCTGGTGCTGCTTGTTGAAGAGCTTCTGCAAAGCGAGGTTCATCGACTTCTTGAGCACGCCCAACCACGACTCAACGTTGGTGTTGGTCTTAACGCTAAGGTCGTTGTCCAGCTCGATGCACTCGTCATCGGCCGACTTGATCTTCTTAATCAGGAAAATCTTGTCGACACCCTTGCCGGAGCCACCGTCGGTCTCAATCGTGTTGATACCTTCGAAAATCTTCTTGATGTGCTTGTTGATTGGTTTGGGGTCCTTGCCCTGGCCAATAATTTCGAGCAGATCCTCGTTCGACAAGAAGTAGAATCTGGGGAAGATGCCACGCTTGCCCTCAAGGAAGGAGCGCAGTTCCTTTTGGATGGACTCGAGGCCGCGGTTCATCTCAGACAGCGTCTTAATGAAGTCCTTCTCGTTGACAATCAGCGCGCGGTAGCAGTTCTGCTCTTTGTAGATGCGCGCAGACTAGATCCTGAAGATCTTGTCAATTTGCTTGAACGCGGCGTCCTCACGGCCCAGCTGCTTAGCCAGATCAGGCTGGCCCTTGAAGATGGACTCAAGGTAGGCCCACTTGCCCTGCACCTGGAGCAAAAGCTCAATCGTCTCGGTGATGTTGGCGATGTTGTTCTCCCAGAAGTCGATCTTCTCGTTGAACTACTTGTAGTAGGGGGAGGACTTGTGCGCGGCGAGCTGCTGCGAGTGCTCCTCAACCAGAGTCAGGATGTTCTCGGTGCTGTTGATCTTGTAGAAGTCTTCGTTGGCGGTCTTGGAGCGCTCGCGCGTAATGTCGAGGTTGGTTTGCTGGTCCTCCTCCCAGACGCGCTTGATCTCGTTGAGCGACTTCTCGATCTTGAGCTGGTTGCGGGCGTTGTGGCACAGGTCGTCGATGAACTGCTGGTGCTTGTGGAGCTGCAGGTCGAACACGCGCTCCAAGTTGAAGTCCTCCGAGTTCTCGTTGAACTCCTCCTTGACTTCGAAGCGGATGTCGTTCCAGTGGCGGGGGCGGATCGACTCGTCGCGCAGCTGCAGCGCGAGGGGCAGCACGTCGCGGAACAGCATGAACTTCGTCTTGAGGAAGTCGTAGACGGGCCACGCGCGGATCTCCTTGTTCATGCCTTGCAGCTTGTTGTAGTAGTCGATCACCGACTCCTCGATGTCGTCGATGTTCAGCTCGTAGAAGGAGATGTCCTTCCACACGCCCCACTCGTTGTCGAACTGCTCCTTCAAGTCCCAGATGTCGCTCAGCAGCTGGTTCTCCTTCTCGACCTGGGTCAGTTCGGGGTACAGGATCGCGTCGATGTTGAAGATGTCAAGACCCGGCTTCATGTCCTCCTCCTTCTGGCGGAGCTCGATGCACTCGAGCTTGAACTGGCTGAGCGCAGCAATAGCGGTCGAGTTCTCAAGCTCTTGCTTCTTGTCGACGGCGAAAGGCGCAGTCTGCTTGAAGGTGGACTTGTTGTCAAGAACCTCCTTCTTGAAGTCTTCGAGCGTGTTATCCATCTCAAGCTTGTGCTCACCATAGTTCTTTTGGATGATGCCGTAGGCCTCGGTCATACCCTTCTGGAACTTGTTCCACTCGTCGTCGAGACTGGCGAGCTTTTGCTTCTCGTCTTCGGACAGCTCCGTAATGTTCGAATCGTTGTTGTTGTCGTCAGTGATGTAGTTGAACTTCAAGCGGATCGGGTTAAGGCGGGCCTCAAGCTGTCCCTGCTTAGCTCTCACTTCGGCGTAGCGTGCCTTGTTACGCTTAAGAGTGTCGAGCTTGGTGCTTGGAGTCTTGAGCTCCTGCACGGTGTTGCGCATCTCATCGATCAGAGAATTCAAATCGTGCTTGGCATCCTTCTTCAAGTGCTCCATGATGTAGGTCTGGTACTCAAGACCCATATCCAGCAGGGTCTGCTTGAGAATACCGAACTCAATAGAGATGAAGCCCTCGGTCTTCTGGGCCGAGTTGTTGCGGATGTCCGTGAAGTAGTCCGACAGCTCCTCGATGGCGCGCTTGTAGGCGATCACGGGGTTGTCTTGGTACTTTTCGTGGTCTTACTTGAACAGACGTTGCTTGCCTCGGTCGGTTCTTGTGCCGATGACGTAGCGGAGCTCCTGCGACATCTCCCAGAAGCGGCAGTTGTTGTCGAGAGCCTCCTTGATCTTGACGACCTGCTCAGTGATGTAGTTGGTGATGGTGTTGACCTCCTAGTTCTTGGAGACGACCTCCACGTAGGGGATGTCGGCCTTAGAGCTATTCACGGCGGGGAACGCATACTTCTTGTTGACGGCGGCGATCTTCTCCTCCTCGCTCATGTTGATGTTTGAGGATTGTTGGCCGGAGCCCGAGAGTTCCGACTCCTTGAGCTTGCCTACGACGACCTCACGGTCCTTGCGGAAAACGCCCTCAAGACGGGGAATCACCGAAGTCACCTGCACAATCTTGAAGATGAATTCAGCAATCGTCTTCTTAATGACATCGTGGGTGGGGTCAGTGACGACCTTGGGCTCACTCTTGTCCTTGTCGAGGATGGTGGAGACCTTGAAGATGGGCACGATTTCCTGGGCGTCGCCGTGCACGTGCTTCTAGAAATCGATGAGCGAGTTCTTAACGGCGTTCTTAAGCGACTTCTGAAGCTGCTTGTCGAGCTCCTTCATGAATTCGAGCCACTGCTTCTGGATGTTCTGCTTGCATGTCAGGAAAAGCTCCTGGTAGATCGTGAAGAGCTCCTGGCGGATGATCTCGAAGTACTCGCAGAAGGTCTCCTGCTTCAATTTGAGCTCAGACTCTTGTTGTTGCATGAACTTCTTAAGCTCGTAGAGGGTTCCCTTCTTGATCTTGGTCAGGATCGTGGTAGAGATGATCTCGAACTGGTCGACGATCTTAGTGTGACGGGTCTGGAAGTCATTGATCTTCTTGTAGTTCTCAAGGCAGTTCGTTCTGCACTGATTCACGAAGGCATCGGCCTGGGTCAACCAGTTGAAGCGGCGAATACCCGGCTCAATGAACTTATCCAAGGAGGAGAGATGGTCATTGAAGAGATCCTTCTCCTTCTGGTTGATGATCTGCATGATACCGTTGTAGTCACGCACGATCAACATCACGTTTTCACGCAACACGCGCAGCTGCTCCTTACGAGCGTGCAGCTTGACCAGCGACTGGGGGAAAGTGATCAAGCCGTGGGTTTGAATCTTGTTCCAGTATTGAACTTCAAATAGCAGTTTCAACAAATCTGTGTCGAAGTTCGATTCGAGCAGGTCAGGCTTTTGCTTATCGAGCAAGGCCTTGGTGCGTTCGTCCTTCATGTCGATGTTGCGCTTGTCGGAGCGCTCAGCCTGGCGCACGAGCAGCGAGTAGCTCAGGGCTTGCTCGATGCGCTCGTTGGTGGAGATGGCAGCCATCTTGGTGGTCCACTCGTCGAACTTGCGGTGGGAGATCGACTCGTCCAAGTGGGAGGACAGCTTGTTCAGACGGTCCTCGGCGGCCTCCTTCAACGGGTGCTCGTTGATGAAGTAGAGACCCTTGATGGCCTCGCCGGCACGCTTAGCTCTGATGATCAGCGAGTAAGACCAAATAGCGTTACCACCGTAGGTAGGGTGCGAGAAGGGCATTGGGGGCTGAGTCTTAGCTTCGAAGATGTCCTCAATTTGCTTGATCTCCTCCATGAACAATTTGTAGACTTGTTCAGCGGCCTTCTTCTGGACGTAGTCCATGACGGCGGGTCTGCGCGCAAGCAGGTAGAAGTTCTCGAGCATTTCAACAGCGTTCTCGAGGTTCGTCACGTGCTTGAAGGTGTTGGCGATGATGGTGCAGTAGATAATCTCGATCTGCTTGACCTCTTCTTTGAAGGTCTGGCCGTAGTCCTCATGCCACTGAGTGATCTTAACATCCAAGATGTCGTATTTGAGGTTCTTAACGATCTTCAAATGCTTTTCGAAGAGACCCTTCAAATCGTTCAAAGAGTTAGTCCACTCCTTGCCCTTGGTGCTTCCGAAAATGGGGATCTTGGCGAGAGCGAACTGGAGCTGACCTTCGCAGATCTCCTTGAGGTCGCGGCAGCGCTGGATGAAGGCCTCGTTCTCAGCAAAGATGGTGTCTTCCTTGCCGAGGTCACTGTCCTTGGCCTTCTCAGAGAACTGGGCGATCATGCGCTGCATCTTCTTGGAGATCTCGCGGAACTGATTGCAGCACTCAATGCACTCGTCCAAGTCGAGGATGCACTTCTTGACGTTGGCGCCGTACATGTCCTGCTTGTTGATCTTGGCGCGGCAGCGCTTGATGATTTGGTTGCTGATCTTGGTCAACAGGCTCTTCATCTTGTCGCTCGTGTTGTAGAATTTGGAGCACTCCCAAATCATACGCACATTGTTAAGAACTTCAGGCAGCAGCTTGGGGATGTCCTTGGGCTGGGCCTGGTCGATGGCCTTGCAGGGGGGCTGCAGGATGCTCAGGCAGTTGAGGTTGTCGTTGGCCTCCTCGTAGCCGTCGTTGATGCGCTTTTCGAGCTCTTGGAAACCAGTGAGGTAAGAGCTGTTGGCACGGGTCAGCACTTCGAGGATCCTCTGCAGCTGCTTGCTGGTCAAGCGGTGCCTGAGGTCGCTCAGGTTAGTGGTGCGGGCGCGCCAGTGCTCGATCTCGTCGAGGGGGTCCGAGTTCTCCTGGCTTGTGCTAGTGTCCTGGTTGCTGACGACCTCCTTAATCTGGCGTGTCCAGTAAATCACAGTCGACTCGAGGCGCTGGATGAGATCCTTGTCGCGCACAGCGGTGTCGACATCTTGGATGTGTTCGTCGGGAATGTAGAGCTGGGTCTTGCCCTTCATCATGGCTGACTCCTCGGTAAGGGTAGCCATGAACTTGTTCAAGTTAGCCTGGAACTCCTTCTTGACACCGTCGGGCCACTCCTGCTCAGCATGGAGCTGGGGCACAAAGTCGGATGTCATCTTCGAGAGCAAGTCATCAAGCGGGTTGTTGTTGACTCGGCTGACAATGATCTGCTGATCAATGCGGTTCATGGTCACTGGCTCTTTACCAGACCTCTTGATGAAGAAGGAAACCTGATACTGCTCAGCGATTATCTCGGATCCGAAGAACTTCGGCGCGCTGTCGAAGGAAAGCTCAATTTGAAGCTTTTCGTTCAGCCACACGAAGAATTTGGCGTATTCTTCCTTCTCAAGGAATTCGTGGAACTTTTGGAGGAGGTCGTTAGTGAGGCTGCTCACTTTGAACTCGTCCATGTTTTCGATTTGGGTGATCATCCATGCAACTCTTTGGTCTTGAGAGTAGTCGATGGCGGCTTCTTCGTCACCAGCCGCTTCTTCGTTGCCGTCAGCTTCGTCGGCATTGGCTTGCGAGCCGTCCATCTAGCTGCCAGCCATGTCGTCGGCAGCGATGTCGGCGTCTTGGTTCTCCTGAGCGGGTACGTCGACCTGCTCGGGCACTTGATCTGGGTTTTCTCCGTCCATTTGAAATTAATCGGGATTCTAATTGAGGGGAGA
>Ga0075515_10124600_pt1 | contig 14418 bp, 12 predicted proteins | sample DEB08_RNA2_13_FD_73475 | JGI IMG/M metagenome (GOLD analysis project Ga0075515, IMG submission 73475) | Aqueous microbial communities from the Delaware River and Bay under freshwater to marine salinity gradient to study organic matter... | ecosystem: Environmental > Aquatic > Marine > Coastal... | reverse complement strand
TGAAGTTTCTTTAATAACATCAATTGCGATGGATAAAGAGCTGAGGTTTGCAATTCGCGAAGGTGGTCATACTGTTGGTGCTGGAGTTGTAACAGAGATTGTAGAGTAATTTTTGTAATGGCTGGTAATAGTAAGAGAAATATAGTCCAACTTGAGAGTACTGCTGGTACTGGTTACAGATATACTGTAACAAAGAGTAGAAAATTGCATCCTGAAAGGATTGAGTTTAAGAAATATGATCCTAAGATTCGAAAGCATGTTATTTTTAAGGAGACTAAATAAAAAATTAGGAGAAGCTGATTTTAATTAAATAGGAGAGTAGCTCAACTGGTAGAGCACCGGTCTCCAAAACCGGGGGTTGCGGGTTCGAGTCCTGCCTCTCCTGCGTTATTTAGTAAATTGCATTAAAATGATTAAGAGATTTCAACAATTTGGCTCTGATGTTAAATACGAGATGAGCAAGGTATCATGGCCTGACTGGGATAGTTTAAAGGGTTCTACATATGTTGTCCTTATTTTCTCTTTAATTATGACTTTATATCTTTTTGTGGTCGATTTGTTTCTGTCAAAATCTATTTCAACATTTATGTAGGTCTGTATGGATTGGTATACCTTAAGAGTAATTTCTGGTAAAGAAAAAAAAATTAAAGAAAATATATTATTTGAGCTTAGTACTGCAGATTTAAGCGACAGCGTAGAAAATATATTGGTTCCAACGGAAAATGTGTTAGAGATGAGAGATGGGAAAAAAAAGATAAAGGAAAAAGTATTTTTCCCTGGTTATCTTTTAATTCATTTAGAAATGAATAAAGAGAATAAGTATGTTATTGAAAATGTTAATGGAGTTATGAGTTTTGTTGGTTCAAATGGTAATCCCGATTCTCTCAAGCCTGATGAGGTAAAAAGATTTTTAGGTGATCATGATGGTGCCGATGGCCCAATTAGGGTTTCAGAAGCTGCTCCATTCAAGGTTGGAGATTCGGTCAATGTGAAGGATGGTCCTTTTGTTGACTTTTCTGGCGTTGTTCAAGAAGTAAATCATGAAAAACAAAAATTGAAGGTGTCTGTAAGTATTTTTGGAAGATCTACGCCTGTTGAGCTAGATTATTTGCAGGTTGCTCTTGATAGTTAGGATTAGGTTGTTTTAATGGCAAAAAAAGTTATTGGTTTTATAAAATTGCAAATCCCAGCCGGACAAGCCAATCCAGCTCCTCCGGTCGGTCCAGCATTGGGTCAGCAAGGTGTAAATATTATGGATTTTTGTAAGTCTTTTAATGCGAAAACTCAAGACAAAGCAGGCGATATAATACCTGTTGAGATAACTGTTTATGCGGACAGGAGTTTTAGTTTTGTTACTAAAACGCCTCCTGCTGCTAGGCTCATACTGAAAGCTGCTAATATTCAGAAAGGTTCAAGTGAACCAAATAAAGATAAAATTGGTGTAATAACAGATTCTGATTTAGGAGAAATTGCATCAATTAAGATGGAAGATTTAAATGCGAATTCCATAGATAGCGCCAAGGAGATGATTAGGGGTACTGCTAAATCTATGGGTATTGAGGTAAAAGGTTAGGGAATGGCAAAAACAGATTTAAAAACTGAAGATAAAAATTACGACAAAAACACTCTTTATGATTTGGCTGATGCTGTCGAGGTTGTAAAAAATGCATCATCAGTCAAGTTTGATGAATCGATTGATCTTGCTATTAATTTAAATGTTGACCCTCGCCATGCTGAGGAAAATATTAGAGTTAGTACTTCTCTCCCGAATGGAACTGGTAAAAAGGTTGTCCTCCTTGTTTTAGCTAATGGTGAAAAAATCGCAGAAGCTTTGGAGGCTGGTGCTGACTACAGTGGAAACAAAGAATACCTTGATAAAATAAAAGCAGGGTGGGTTGATGTAGATAAAATTATTGCCACTCCTGATATGATGGCTGAGCTAGGTAAGCTTGGCAAGATACTTGGTCCTAAGGGTCTGATGCCAAACCCAAAAAGTGGAACAGTTACAATGGATGTTTCCAAAGCAGTCTCTGCTCAAAAGGCTGGTATGGTTGAGCTTAGAGTAGAGAAAAATGGCATAATTCATACTACTTGTGGCAGAATTTCTTTTAGCAATACTCATTTAATTGACAACATAAATCAGATATATAATACACTTATAAAATCTAGGCCACCATCAGTTAAAGGTCAGTTTGTTGAGAAGGTATCCATTTCATCAACCATGGGGCCCGGTTTAAACATTAATATAAATTCAATAGGGTAAAGTAAATATGCCTAATCAAAAGAATATTAGTAGCGTTAAAAATTTAAGTGATAAGCTCTCTAAGGCTAAATCAATATATTTTACTGATTTTTTAGGTCTTAATGTTTCTGATGTTACCAGCCTAAGAAAAAAGTTTTTTGATAGTGATATCGAATATTTAGTAGTTAAAAATACATTGCTAAAAATTGCTAGCAGTGAAAATAATATAGATCTAGATGACGATCTTTTTTCTGGTTCCACTGCAATAGCAATATCTTATGATGAGCCTGTTGTGGCTGCAAAAATTATTAAAGATTTTTTAAAAGATCATGATCTTCCTGTGGTCAAAGGTATATTGTTTGAGGGGTCTTATCTTCCTTCCAATGATTTTGTTAAAATAGCTGACTTACCAAGTAAGGAAGAATCCTTGACCAAGTTTGTTCTCATGTTAAAAAGTCCAGTACAGAACTTTACCAATTTGCTAAGTTCGCCAATGGTAAAGCTTGTAAATGTTCTTAATGGTTTAAAAGAAAGTAAAAGTTAGAAAAATTAAAATAAGGAGTTTAAAAAATGGCTGTTAAAAAAGAAGATGTTTTGTCGTATTTAGAAAATGCAAATATGATGGAAGTTTCAGAGTTAATATCTGATATTGAAGAGAAATTTGGTGTTTCTGCCGCCGCGCCAGTTGCAATGGCTGCAGCGCCTGCAGCAGGCGGTGGGGCTGAAGCTGATGCAAAAACTGAGTTTGATGTCGTTTTAACTGCGGCTGGTCAGCAAAAGATCAATGTAATCAAGGCTGTGCGTGCTATAACAGATTTAGGTCTTAAAGAGGCAAAGGATCTCGTTGATTCTGCTCCAAAGCCTATAAAAGAAGGAGTTTCAGAGTCTGAGGCAAATGAGATTAAATCTCAGCTTGAAGAGGCTGGTGCCCAGGTTGAGCTGAAGTAATTTCATTGTTAAATATCGTATAATTAATATTTAAAATATAGACCGGAGGATCAATTGGATTCATCAAATGCTTCAAAAAATAACAGGGTGTCGTTTTCTCACATAGAAGAATTACTTGAGATACCAGATTTATTATCAATTCAAACAAAAGCTTACCAGCAATTTTTGCAAGAATATGAAGCTCCTGAGGCAAGAAAAGATCTTGGTCTTCAGGGTGTGCTTAACAGTGTATTTCCAATTGAAGATTCACACAGAAATTATATTTTAGAATTCAACTCTTATTACCTCGGGCAGCCTAAATATACGGCTGATGAATGTATTGATAGGGGAGTGACTTTTTCTGTTCCTTTGAGAGTAAAGTTATCTCTTCACATTACCGATGAAAATAATAAAAACGAATATGCTCAGAGTATAGAACAAGACGTTTACTTTGGCAATATACCGTTTATGACGGAGAAAGGTACTTTTATAATTAATGGTGCCGAAAGAGTGATTGTTTCCCAGCTTCAGAGGTCGCCAGGTGTCTTTTTTGATGAATCAACACATCCAAATGGTACAAAACTGTATCAAGCCCGAATAATACCTGCAAGAGGTTCTTGGGTAGATTTTACAACAGACATTAATGATTGTCTATTCGTTATTATAGATAGACGCAGAAAGTTTCCTGTTACTATGCTTTTGAGAGCCCTTGGTTATTCATCTAACACTGATATTTGTAAAGCTTTTGGTAGTTTGATTTCCTTAGATGTTTCGAAAAAAGAAATTGAGAGTTATATTGGCGCTACTATTACAGAAGACGTAATTGATACTAGGACTGGGGAAATTTTTTATGAAGGAGGTACAGAGCTTTCATCTAATGTCGTTGAAAATCTTAGAGAGAATGGTATTGAAAGCGTTAATGTTGTAGATGGCAACAAAGATTTTTCTTCATTATTAATTTTAAATACCATAAGTAAAGATCCGACTAGAGATACGGAAGGTGCTCTTGGAGTTGTTTATCAGTTACTTAGAACAAGTGAGCCACCAAACCTCGAGACTGCTCAAAAATTTATAGAAAGAATATTTTTCAGTCCAAAAAAGTACGATTTGGGTCAGGTTGGTAGATATCGGCTAAATCAGCAATTCAACTTAGACGTCCCTGTTGAAGATACTGTTTTAACAATGGATGATATCATTCAAGTTCTTCGCGTCCTTATAGAAATGAGAAAAGGTGATAGAGGTGTTGATGATATTGATCATCTTGGAAATAGGCGTGTTAAAACTGTTGGTGAGCAATTGACAAATCAATTTAGTATCGCATTAAGTAGAATGATAAGGACTATCCATGAGAGAATGAATCTTAGGGAGTCCGAGAGTATAACTCCTCAAGACTTAATTAATTCAAGAGTAGTTACTACTGTAATAAATACATTTTTTGGTACATCTCAACTTTCTCAGTTTGGAGATCAGACTAATCCTCTTGCTGAAATAACTCACAAAAGAAGGATATCGGCACTTGGTCCAGGTGGACTTACTAGAGAGAGAGCTGGGTTTGAAGTGCGAGATGTTCATTATACGCATTATGGTAGATTATGTCCGATAGAAACTCCTGAAGGTCCAAACATTGGTTTAATATCATCTTTAGCAATGTTTGCTGAAGTTAATAGTCATGGTTTTATTGAGTCTCCATACAGAGAGGTCATAAAAGATAACGGCGCATCTCATGTTACTAATAATATCAAATTTTTATCTGCTGACGACGAAGACAGAGTGATGGTAGCTCAAGCTAATACGGATATGGATGAAAATAAAAATATCATTGAAAAAAATATTAGAACTCGAGTTAAAGGAGATTTTCCTATCGTTGGCCCAGATAGTGTGGACTATGTTGAGGTTTCTCCTACTCAGATTTTAAGTGTTGCTGCCGCTTTAATTCCTTTTCTTGAGCATGATGATGCTAATAGGGCTCTTATGGGTTCTAATATGCAGCGTCAGGCTGTTCCATTGATGTATCCTCAGGCTCCCATTGTTGGAACTGGTATTGAGCAAAAAGTAGCAAAAGACTCAAGGTCTTGCATAGTCTCTCCCGTTGATGGAAAAGTTGTCTATGTTGATGCAGACTCTATTCATATTAAAAGAAAAGACGTTCAGGACAGTCTAACTCTTTTTGAAGGTGAAGCTATTCAAGAGATTAAATTGAAAAAATATTTTAGAACAAATCAAAATACTGTTCACAATCAACGTCCTCTGGTTAAAGAGGGTGAGCAGGTTAGAGTTGGTGATGTAGTTGCTGATGGCGCTGCAACTAATCTAGGAGAGCTTGCGCTAGGGTCTAATGTTCACGTGGCTTATATGCCTTGGAGGGGATATAATTTTGAGGATGCCATCGTAGTTAGTGAGCGACTAGTGAAAGACGACACATTTAGTTCTGTTCATTGTAATGAAATTGAGGTAGAAGTCAGAGATACAAAAAGAGGTCAAGAAGAGCTTACTCCTGAAATTCCAAATGTCAGTGAAGATGCTACAAAAGATCTTGACGAGGAAGGTATAGTAAGAGAAGGAGCTAGAGTAAAAGAAGGTGATATTCTAATTGGGAAAGTTACTCCAAAGGGAGAGTCAGACCCTACTCCTGAAGAAAAGTTGCTTCGAGCAATTTTTGGGGAAAAAGCTGGTGAGGTTAAAGACGCTTCTAAAAGGGCTGAGCCTGGAATTAAGGGTTGCGTAATTAGGACAAAACTTTTTGAAAAGCAAGCTAAGAGAACAAAAGCTGAAGAAAGACAGAAGATTAAGGAATACCAACAAAAAGCTGCTGATGACAAGAAAAATTTGAAAGCTGCTAGAGATGAAAAGCTGCTTGTTCTTATGAAAGATCAAATTTCAAATGGCATTAGAAGCCTATCAAACAATAGGACGTTAATAAAAAAATCTACCAAGCTTACATCTAAGCGGTTATCTGGATTTGACCTTGAAAGATTTGCTCAGGATGTGCCGTGGGTTGAGGACACCAAAACCTGGAACAAAATTTCAAAAGTTTGGTTATCCTTTCGCAAGGAATGGTCTAGGTTGGAGACTCAACTTGAGAGACAAGTTTTTAAATTGAAAATTGGGGACGAGTTACAGCCTGGTATCCTTAGAATGGCTAAAGTTTATGTTGCTCAAAAAAGAAAACTTCAGGTAGGTGACAAGATGGCAGGTAGACATGGGAATAAGGGTATTGTTGCTACTATTGTTCCTGAAGAAGATATGCCGTTTTTAGAAGACGGAACACCTGTGGACATAGTTTTGAACCCGCTGGGTGTCCCATCTCGTATGAATTTGGGCCAGTTATATGAAGCTATGCTTGGTTGGGCTGGTATGGTTACTGGAAATAAATATTCCACTCCGGTTTTTAATGGTGCATCTCCTGAGCAAGTTTACAGTGAGTTAGGTGATGCAGGTTTGCCGGTATCAGGAAAAACTAAGCTAATTGATGGTATAACTGGTGAAGCTTTTGATAATCCTGTAACTGTTGGAGTGTCTTACATGATGAAGTTGAGTCACATGGTTGATGATAAAATGCATGCAAGGTCAACAGGGCCTTATTCTTTGATTACTCAGCAGCCATTAGGTGGTAAGGCTCAGTTTGGCGGTCAGCGTTTTGGTGAGATGGAAGTTTGGGCTTTGCAAGCTTATGGGGCGGCCCATACGCTGCATGAGATACTGACTGTTAAATCTGACGACGTCGAAGGGCGATCAAAGGTTTATAACTCTATTGTTAGGGGTGAGCAGATGCCAAATTTTTCAGCACCGGAATCTTTTAATGTCATGATAAAAGAGCTTCAAGGTCTTTGTATTGACGTAGAATTAGACAATTAAGGGGAACTAAATTGACTTATATACAATCAAATAATCTAGATACTTCAAAATCTTACAACTCAATAACTATTGGATTAGCATCTCCGGAATCTATCCTTGCTAAGTCATATGGGGAAATTTTAAAACCAGAAACAATAAATTATAGATCTTACAAACCAGAAAAAGATGGTCTATTTTGTGAAAAAATCTTTGGTCCAGTGAAAGATTATGAGTGTCATTGTGGTAAATATAAAGGTATCAGATATCGAGGTATTATATGTGATCGATGTGGCGTGGAAGTTACTCGCAAAAAAGTTAGAAGAGAGAGGATGGGTCATATTACTTTAGCTGTCCCAATTGTTCATATTTGGTATCTAAGGTCGATCCCTAGTAAGCTAAGTTATCTAGCTGGTAGGAGTACTAAAGAGCTAGAAAGAGTCATATATTATGAGATGTATATGGTTCTTGAGCCCTCTGATAGTGGGCTAAAGCCTTTTGACTTAATTGAAGAAGAGGAATATATTGAAATAGAAAGCAAACATGGGTTTGCGGCAGTAAGTGATGAGCGCAGAGACAATGAAGATTATTTTTATGCTGCCATGGGTGGTGAAGCAATCAAAGAAATGTTATCCAGAATTAATATCATGGAGCTTAAAAAAGAGCTTGAAGATATTGTAAGAACATCGAAGTCTAAACAAAAAAGAACTGATGCCTTAAAGAGGTTAAAAGTTGCATATTCTTTTGTTCCTGACCCTACTAAAAAACGTTTAAATAAGCCAGAATGGATGATTGTCTCAATTTTGCCTGTTATTCCCCCGGAACTCAGGCCACTGGTTCCCTTGGAAGGTGGTAGATTTGCAGCTAGTGATTTAAATGATTTATATCGAAGAATAATTATTAGAAACAACAGGCTCAAGCAGTTAATGGAAATCAAAGCGCCTGAAGTGATTCTCAGGAATGAGAAGAGGATGCTTCAGGAATCAGTTGATGCATTATTTGATAACAGTCGTAGAAAAACAGCTATTAGAAGTGGTTCGCGAAGACCGTTGAAATCATTGTCGGATATGTTAAGAGGTAAAACAGGTCGTTTCAGGCAAAACTTACTAGGTAAAAGAGTGGACTACTCTGGTCGGTCTGTAATTGTTGTTGGGCCGCAATTAAAATTACAAGAATGTGGCTTGCCTAAGAATATGGCTCTAGAGCTCTTCAAGCCGCATATGATTCGTGAACTAATGAGTAGGGGTTACACTCAGACACCTAGAAGCGCAAAATTAATGATTGAGAATACTGAGCCTGTCGTTTATAAGGTTCTCGAATATGTTGTGAAGGATCATCCCGTTATGCTAAACCGTGCTCCCACTCTTCATAGGTTGGGTATACAAGCATTCCAGCCTGTGCTTGTAGAGGGTAAGGCAATACAGTTGCATCCATTAGTTTGTTCTGCTTTTAATGCTGATTTTGATGGCGACCAAATGGCTGTTCATGTTCCTTTGTCGCTTGAGGCTCAAATGGAGGCCAGGATGCTTATGTTGGCTAGTCATAACATTTTACACCCTGCAAATGGACAGCCTATTGCTGTTCCATCTCAAGACATGATTCTTGGTTCATATTATTTAACAAAACTTAAAAGTAATGATGTTGGAGAGGGGAAGATCTTTGGATCAATAGAGGAAGTTGTTATTGCGTACGAAAATAGGGTCGTTGGTCTTCATGCTAAAATAAATCTTAAATATAAAAATTCGTGGATAAAGGGAACTACTGTTGGAAGGGCTATTTTTAATTCAATTCTACCGGAGGAAATGGAATTTGTTGATTCTCTAATAGATAAGAAACTATTAACAAGTATAGTTAATCAATGTTACCTTGTTGTTGGAAACTACAAGACTGTTGTATTTTTAGATGCTCTTAAAGATTTGGGTTTTGAGATGGCAACATCAAGTGGTTTATCCATTTCGGTTAGTGATGTTCTAATTCCGCAGGAAAAAAATAGTATTCTATCTAACGCTTTTGACAAAGTAGGAGATATAAAAAATAAATTTGATAGGCATGTGCTGACGGAGGGTGAGAGATATAATAAGGTAATTGATGTATGGACTCATACTACTAATCATATCGCTCAAGTAATGGAAAATGAACTCAGGAAAGACAATGACGGTTTTAATGCATTGTCTATGATGACCGACTCTGGCGCCAGGGGTAGTAAAGATCAAATTAAGCAGCTAGCTGGTATGCGAGGACTCATGGCAAAACCTCAAAAATCAATGAAGGGTGGGGTTGGTGAGATCATCGAATCTCCAATTACATCAAACTTTAAAGAGGGTCTCTCAGTTTTTGAATATTTTATTTCAACCCATGGCGCAAGAAAAGGATTAGCTGATACTGCGTTAAAAACTGCAGATGCTGGCTATCTCACTCGAAGATTAGTTGATGTAGCTCAAGACGTTGTAGTCTATGAGCATGATTGTGGAACAATCAACGGAATTCTAATTTCTGATCTAAAAGAAGGAGAAGAAATCATTGAGCCAATTGCAGATAGAATTCTAGGTAGAACCATTCTTGATGATTTTGTAGATAAGGGGAAAGTCATAGTGAAGGCTGGCTCCGTAATTTCTGAAAAAGAAGCAGAGCTCATCGCTGATAGCGGAGTTGAAAGTGTTCACATTAGATCTGTATTGACTTGTGATACTAAGAGGGGAATATGTGCAAAATGTTATGGCTGGGACTTATCTCTTCATAAATTAGTCGATATTGGTACTTCTGTTGGAATAAGAGCTGCACAAAGTATTGGTGAACCAGGTACTCAGCTTACGTTACGTACCTTTCACATAGGCGGTACTGCTAGCAGGTTAATTGAGCAATCAGAAATGAAAAATAAACGCGCTGGTGTTGTTGAATTCTCCGAAAACTATGATTTTGCTGTAACCAAGGATGAAACTGGTGTTGAGGTTCGTAGATGTATGGTTAGGCATGCTAAATTAACAATAACTCAGCAAACCGATTCATCTAATACTGTTTTTAACGTTCCTTATGGTGCTACAATGCTTGTTGAAAATGGTGAGAAGGTTAAAGCTCAAACAACTCTTTTTCAATGGGATCCATATACTGATATAATTCTTGCTAGGGAAACGGGTATCGTAAGATTGAAAGATTTCGTTGAGGGTGAGACTTTTTCTGTGGAATCTGTGGAGACAGGCAAAAAACAAATAGTGGTGATAGAGTCTAGAGATAGAAAGTTAAGTCCTCATCTTGAAATAGTAGATAAAAAAGGAGAGATTGTTGCGGGCAGTACGATATTACCTGTTAAGGCAACTTTGGTGGTAAATGATAAGGAGGAAGTTCAACGAGGGCAAACTCTGGTTAAAATACCAAAAGAAGTTGGGAAATCAAGAGATATTACCGGAGGTCTTCCGCGTGTTGCAGAGCTTTTTGAGTCTAGAAAGCCAGCAAACCCTGCTGTTATGACTGAAATCAATGGTAACGTTAAATTTGGTGAAACCAGAAGGGGAATTAGAAAAATTCACGTAATTGGAAAAGACGGTGATGAAAAAAAATATTCTATTCCTTATGGTAAACATGTTATCGTGCATGAAGGTGATTTCGTCACTGCTGGTGCGTCGTTGTGTGAAGGTGCAATATCGCCAGATGATATTCTTAGGGTTCTTGGACCATCCGCGGTAAGGGAATATCTAGTTAATGAGATCCAAGAGGTCTATCGTCTGCAGGGCGTAAAAATTAATGATAAACATATCGAAATAATTGTAAACCAGATGATGCAAAAAGTCAGCGTTAAAGAAGTTGGGGACTCAAGGTTTTTGCAGGAAGATAGGGTTAGTAAAAATGATTTTCTTGTTGAAAATGAAAGATTAGCTAAAATGGTAGTTATAACTTCTTCAGGTGATTCTGGGCTAGATGAAGAAATGATGATTGAAAAATCAGAATTAAGCGATATAAATAAGGAAATAAAAGCTGAGGGTAGAGAAATTGCAAAGTATCGAAAAACAATACCAGCAACCTTCGAACCAATATTGATGGGTATTACAAGAGCTTCATTAAACACTGAAAGCTTCATTAGTGCAGCATCATTTCAGGAAACGACTCGCGTACTTACTGATGCAGCTACTGCTGGGAAAACCGATTATTTGTATGGCCTGAAGGAAAACGTGGCGGTAGGGAGATTAATTCCTGCAGGTACTGGAACACCAAATATTTCTGAATTACTTGTAGGTGTTGATGAAAAAGGTGATTTGCCAGGAGAACTTGATGATGCTGTTGCTTAATTATTTTTTAAAATCATTGATATGTATTTAATAAATAATTTATATTTCGAGGCTATGGGAAAATATATATGCCTACTATAAACCAATTGGTTAGAAAAGGACGAAAGAGGATTCTTAAAAAAACCTCTACTCCCGCTTTAATGAGTAATCCTCAAAAGAGAGGTGTTTGCACTAGAGTGTATACAACCACTCCCAAAAAGCCAAATTCTGCATTAAGAAAAGTTGCTAGGGTCAGGCTTACTAATTCCACTGAAGTTACAGCTTATATTCCTGGAGAAGGTCATAACTTACAAGAACATTCGATAGTACTAATTGAAGGTGGTCGTGTTAAGGATTTGCCCGGTGTCCGTTATCATATTATTAGAGGTACATTGGATACTGCTGGAGTTGATGATAGAAAAACTAGTAGAAGTAGGTATGGCGCAAAAAAGCCTAGTGTTTCCTAATTTGAAAGTATGAAATGAGAAGAAGAAGACCAGATAAAAGAGTTATACTGCCGGACACAAAGTACAATGATTTGTCTGTAGCAAAGTTTATTAATTATGTTATGGAAGATGGTAAAAAAGGTGTGGCTGAAAAAATATTTTATAACGCCATGGATATCATTTATAAAAAAACCAAAACAGATGGAATAAAAATATTTAAAAAAAGTATTGAAAATACATCGCCATCAGTTGAAGTGAAGTCTAGGAGGATTGGTGGTGCTACTTATCAAGTTCCAATTGAAGTGCCTAGAAAGCGTGCTTTTTATCTAGCTTCATTATGGATCATTAATGCCTCAGTTAATTCCTCTGGTAAGCCAATGTCTGAAAAACTTGCTAGTGAATTTATCGCAGCTGCTAACGGTGACGGCAATGCAATTAAAAAGAAAGAGGATACTCATAGAATGGCAGACGCTAATAAAGCTTTTGCTCACTTCAGGTAAAATACATACGGGATATTTTTATGAGTAATAATTTAAATAGTTTCAGAAATATAGGCATAATGGCTCACATTGATGCTGGTAAGACAACATTGACCGAGAGAATATTATATTATACGGGTGTTACACACAGGATCGGTGAGGTTCATGATGGAGCTGCAACGATGGATTGGATGGAGCAAGAACAAGAAAGAGGAATTACCATTACTTCAGCTGCTACCACTTGTATGTGGGATAAGCATCGTATCAATATTATTGATACACCGGGGCACGTTGATTTTACTGTTGAGGTCGAAAGGTCTCTGAGAGTTTTAGATAGTGCTGTTGCAGTTTTTTGTGCTGTAGGCGGTGTTGAGCCTCAAAGCGAAACAGTATGGAGGCAAGCAGATAAATATGATGTTCCTAGGATAGCATTTGTTAATAAGATGGATAGAGTTGGGGCTGATTTTTTTAATGTCATGGAAATGGTGAAAGATAGGTTGGGTGCTAATCCTCTGCCCGTGGTTATTCCTATAGGTTCCGGTGAAATGTTTACAGGTATAATTGATCTCATTTCAATGAAGGCAATTTTATATAATGAGTCTACAATGGGTTCTAGATTCGATGAATCTGATATACCTGATGATATGGTTGAATTAGCAGAAAAGTGGAGGAAGCATCTTATTGAAGAGACAGCGTCCTATGACGAAAACCTATTAGAGAAGTTTGTTTCTGATGAAGAAATATCTGCAGATGAAATAAAAATTGCCCTTAGAAAAGGATGTCTAGATAATACTTTCATACCAATGTTTTGCGGTTCTGCATTTAAAAATAAGGGTGTTCAAAGATTGTTAGATGCAGTAGTAGACTTTTTGCCTTCGCCAATTGATATTGGTGAAGTTGGGGGCACAGATCCTAAAAATTCAGACCTTGAATTAGTTAGAAAGCCAAGTGCCGAAGAACCTTTTAGCGCTTTGGCCTTTAAAATTATGACAGACCCTTATGTTGGGAAATTAACCTACATGCGTGTCTATTCTGGTAAACTTAATTCTGGTTCTTACGTATTTAACTCTAATAATGGTAAGAAAGAGAGAATTAGTAGAGTTTTGTTGATGCACTCAAATAAGAGAGAGGATAGAGATGGTGTCAAAGCTGGTGAAATTGTCGCAGCTGTAGGTTTAAAAAACGTTAAAACTGGTCACACTCTCTGTGATCAATCTGATCAGATAGTTTTAGAATCTATGGATTTTCCTGAGCCTGTTGTTGCTGTCTCTGTAGAGCCGGTTAGTAAGGCTGATCAAGACTCTCTTTCAAAATCTCTAGCAAAGCTAGGTGAAGAAGATCCTACCTTTAGAGTCTCTTCAGATGATGAAACAGGTCAAACCATTATCGCTGGTATGGGCGAATTGCACCTTGAAATTTTGGTTGATAGACTTTTGAGAGAATTTAAGGTCAAAGCAAATATTGGTAAGCCAATCGTCGCTTACAGGGAATCAATATCAAAGGCTGTCAGCGATGTTGAGACAAAATTTGTACGTCAATCAGGTGGGAAAGGCCAGTATGGCCATGTTGTAATTAATGTAGAGCCTAATGAGCCTGGCAAGGGTTATCAATTTGAGAACAAAATAGTTGGTGGAGTTATACCAAAGGAATATATTCCCTCCGTTGATAAAGGGATGCAAGAGGCCTTGAAAAATGGTGTAATTGCTGGGTATCCAATTGAGGATATTAAAGTTCAATTGATTTTTGGTTCTTATCATGATGTTGATTCCTCTGAGATGGCCTTTAAGATAGCTGGTTCAATGGCAATACAAGATGCTTGTAAAAAAGCAAGTCCAAAATTAATGGAGCCTGTAATGGAGGTTGAGGTAGTTACTCCTGACGAGTATCTTGGTGATGTCATGGGTGATATCAGTTCCAGAAGAGGTAAAATTGATGGAATGAGTCAGAGAAATGAAGCGCAAGTAATAAAGGCAAACGTTCCACTCAGTACGATGTTTGGCTATGTAACGGATTTGAGGTCTATCACGCAAGGAAGAGCGGTTTTTCATATGCAGTTTTCTCACTACCATCAGGTTCCGTCGTCTGTAGAAACAGAGATAATGGAAAAAGTTCATGGCAAGGCTGTTTGATTTTAATATAGGAGTAAATTAAAAATGTCTAAAGCAAAATTTGAGAGGACAAAACCTCATGTAAACATTGGTACCATTGGTCATGTTGATCATGGTAAGACGACA
>Ga0075515_10076868_pt1 | contig 15494 bp, 25 predicted proteins | sample DEB08_RNA2_13_FD_73475 | JGI IMG/M metagenome (GOLD analysis project Ga0075515, IMG submission 73475) | Aqueous microbial communities from the Delaware River and Bay under freshwater to marine salinity gradient to study organic matter... | ecosystem: Environmental > Aquatic > Marine > Coastal... | reverse complement strand
AGGAGGTGATCCAGCCGCACCTTCCGGTACGGCTACCTTGTTACGACTTAGCGCCAGTTACCAAGCTTACCCTAGGCACCTGCTTCCCCGAAGGGTTGGCACGGCGACATCAGGTACTCCTGACTTCCATCGCTTGACGGGCGGTGTGTACAAGGCCCGGGAACGTATTCACCGCGTCGTTGCTGATACGCGATTACTAGCGATTCCACCTTCATGGAGTCGAGTTGCAGACTCCAATCCGAACTGGGAACGGCTTTCGAGATCTGCGCCCCATCGCTGGGTGGCTTCCCTCTGTACCGTCCATTGTAGCACGTGTGCAGCCCCGGACATAAGGGCCATGATGACTTGACGTCGTCCCCACCTTCCTCACTACTTGCGTAGGCAGTCTGGCTAGAGTCCCCACCTTTACGTGCTGGTAACTAACCATAGGGGTTGCGCTCGTTGCGCCACTTAAGGCAACACCTCACGGCACGAGCTGACGACAGCCATGCAGCACCTTCCTGACCGCTCCGAAGAGAACTACCCGTTTCGGGGTATCAAATCAGGATTTAGCCCGGGTAAGGTTCTTCGCGTTGCATCGAATTAAGCCACATGCTCCACCGCTTGTGCGGGCCCCCGTCAATTCCTTTGAGTTTCATTCTTGCGAACGTACTCCCCAGGTGGTATGCTTACTGCGTTAACTGCGTCACTGAACCCAAAGGCCCAACAACTAGCATACATCGTTTACAGCGTGGACTACCAGGGTATCTAATCCTGTTCGCTCCCCACGCTCTCGTGCCTCAGCGTCAATACTGACCCAGCCGGCCGCCTTCGCCACTGGTGTTCTTCGTAATATCTATGCATTTCACCGCTACACTACGAATTCCACCGACCTCTGTCAGATTCAAGGCATCCAGTATCCAAGGCCATGTTACCGTTAAGCGGCAAAATTTCACCCCAGACTTAGACACCAGCCTACGCACCCTTTACACCCAATGATTCCGGACAACGCTTGCACCCTCCGTATTACCGCGGCTGCTGGCACGGAGTTAGCCGGTGCTTATTCAATCGGTACCGTCAATACAGATCAAAACCCGTACTTTCTTCCCGAACAAAAGCCGTTTACAACCCATAGGGCCGTCTTCCGGCACGCGGCGTGGCTGCGTCAGAGTTTCCTCCATTGCGCAAGATTCCTCACTGCTGCCTCCCGTAGGAGTCTGGACCGTGTCTCAGTTCCAGTGTGGGGGATCATCCTCTCAGACCCCCTAGCCATCATCGCCTTGGTAGGCCATTACCCTACCAACTAACTAATGGCACGCAGGCTCATCCATAGCCGGTCGAAACCTTTAACAACTGTGGCCATGCGGCCCCGCTGCATTATGCGGTATTAGCACCGGTTTCCCGATGTTATCCCCCTGCTATGGGCAGATTGCCTACGCGTTACTCACCCGTGCGCCAGTCTCCCCTCACCCGAAAGTAAGGTTCTCCTTCGACTTGCATGTGTTAAGCCCGCCGCCAGCGTTCGTCCTGAGCCAGGATCAAACTCTCCATAATCTATATACAACTATGTAGTTCCTCGCATCTTCGCAGATGCAATTCCTCGTTCGCTCCTAACCCTCAACGTTCTGCTTATCTCTTCATAGTACATTTTTTGTTTATCACAAATTATGCTCTATGTGTAAATGGTATACCAGTAATTCAAAGAACAAATTCTGCTCGAAAAATTTCAGTCGCAGACTTCAAAAATAAGAACATTCTGATTCAAACAAAAGAGAAAATAAAATGAACTACGATTTTTTCTCTTCGTCCTCATCGGAACTCTCTTCTTCAGATTCCTCTGATTCCTCGGCAACTTCGTCAGTAGCATCTTCCTCAACGTCAGCAGTATCCTCCACGTCAGCAGAATCCTCTGGCACATTTGAAACATCCTCGGTTACATCAGAGACTTCCTCTGTTGCACTAGTCTCCTCATTAGTAAGATCTTCTGATTCTTCAGATACAGCTATAACTTCTTCGACATCTGGTGCAGTACTCTCTTCAGCAGCTGAAACAACTGTAGCGGCTCCAGCACCTTCTGATGCACCACCGGATCTTCTTCTGCCCCCTCTGCTTCGTCTTGTTTTCGACTTCTTGCCACCGCGTTCTGCCGGATCAAAATCACTGAAGTCCACAAGCTCTATGTAAGCCTCTTCAGTACCATCTCCAGAGCGAAACCCAAGTTTCAAAATTCTTGTATATCCCCCTGGACGATCTGCCACTGCTCCCGCAATCTCATCGAACATAACTTTGGACGACTCTTTGCTATTCAATGCAGAGAAGATTTGCCGGCGATTGTGGGTGCTATCTGTTTTGGCTTTTGTGATCAGCGGCTCGATAAACCTGCGCAACTCTTTCGCTTTGGGAAGTGTCGTTTTGATTCGCTTGTGCTCAATCAGTGCATTTGCAAGCGCTTGAAGCGTTGCTTTACGATGGGGCGTGGTACGACCCAATTTTCTACCTTTGACCAGATGTCGCATCGTCTTTCTTTGTTAAATGTTAATCTAAATATTTTGATACATCCATCCCAAATTCCAGATTCTTCTCTTCAATCACTTCAAGAAGTTCTGTGAGAGACTTTCTGCCGAAGTTTCTGAATTTGAGCAGTTCTGCTTCTTCCCGTGATACCAACTCACCAATTGTGTTGATGTTGGCTGATTTGAGGCAATTATAAGCACGCACACTCAAGTTGAGATCCTCAATACTGGTTTTCAGTAAACCGGCAATTCTTTGTTTTTCTGCATCTACTTCTTCCTCTTCCTGAGCAAATGGTTCTTCAATCGTTTCAGTAATAAAATTTTCGATGTGTTCTCTAAGAATTTTACCTGCGATCGTCATAGCCTCTTTCGCATTGATGGAGCCATCTGTAGTGACGTTAAGAACCAATTTTTCATAGTCAGTTCTCTGTCCAACCCGGACATTTTCAACATCAAAATCTACAGACTTGATCGGCGTGAAAATTGCATCCACGGGCATGAGTGTAAGATCTTCTTCAGTGTTGAAATCCATCTCCTCAGCAGGAACATATCCTCTTCCTCGCCCGATTCGAAGTTCCAACTCCAAGTCAATGTCTTCTGAGAGTGTTGCAATAAGTTGTTCCGGATTCAAAACCTCAAAATCTGGTGTGGCTTCGCTGATAGCCTTGGCAGTTAATGTTCCTGTTTTGTTCACTTTGAGATGAACAACACCTCCGCTTTGTTCCACTTGTTTGAACCGTACCTGCTTCAAATTCAGAATGATTTCGTACACATCCTCTTTCACTCCGTCAATGCTGGAATACTCATGTTCCACACCTTGAATTTTGACAGCGGTGATTGCGAGTCCTGGCAATGATGACAACAAAACTCTTCGGAATGAGTTACCAATCGTAACACCAAATCCTCGTTCAAGCGGTTGTAGGACAAAAGATCCGTGTCGGTCTGATTCTTCAACAACTTCTACGGTGTCGGGCATTTGAAGACTATAGCTGTTCATAGTAGACAGATTTAAATGAAAGAATGATTATTTTGAATAAAGCTCGATGATCAGCTGTACATTGATATTCTCAGGAATCTCTTCAAAAAGAGGATCATTGAGATATTTTCCTGTTTTCGTTTTTTTATCGACTTCCAGCCACTTGTATCTGCTTACAGATGTTCCCTTCATGGAATCATCGATGACATCCAATCCTCTTGATTTTGGCCGAATGGAGATCATATCTCCGTCTTTCAAATGATAGGATGGTATATTAACAACTTGACCATTCACAACAATGTGCTTATGGCTAACCAATTGTCGTGCCTGTCGTCGAGTTCTGGCAAATCCCATACGATAGATCACATTATCGAGTCTGGACTCTAGCAATTGCATGAACACTTCACCTGTTACACCCTCTTTGGAGTTTGCTTTTTTGTACAGATTTCGAAACTGCTTCTCGAGTAGGCCATACGTGTATTTTGCTTTCTGCTTCTCATCCAGTTGAACGCCATATTCAGACTTTCTGGAGAAACGGTTCCGTCCGTGTTGTCCGGGACCGTAGGGTTTTCGCTCGAGAGCTTCACTTGCACCAAAAATTGGTTCTTTGAAACGTCTTGCTATTTTTTGCTTTGGACCTCTGTATCTTGCCATGGTTGTGTATTGATTTAATTATACTCTTCGACGTTTCGGGGGACGGCATCCATTGTGTGGGATTGGTGTGCGGTCTTTGATAGAAATAACCTCAAGGCCACTGGTTGCCAAAGCACGGATTGCCGATTCTCGTCCAGTACCAGGTCCCTTCACAAAGACTTCCACTTTTCGCAATCCCATTTCATGAGCTGCTCTGGCGGCCGTTTCAGCGCTTACCTGAGCGGCATAGGGCGTGTTTTTCCGTGAACCTCGGAAGCCCTCCTTCCCGGATGAAGACCATGAAAGTACGTTGCCTTCGGCATCAGTAACACTCACAAGCACATTATTGAATGTCGCTTTAATGAATGCCATTCCTTCAGGATTGGAAACCTGTTTTTTCTTTTTTCGCTTGGCTGCGGCAGCTGCTTTACCAGACTGTTTTCTTTGTCTTTTTGCCATAATGAGTTGATTTCAGTGTTATTTCTTGGCCATTTTCTTGCCGGCAACAGTTCGGCGTTTGCCTTTTCGGGTACGGGCATTGGTTTGCGTTCGCTGTCCTCGAACCGGCAATCCCTTACGATGGCGTACCCCCCGATAACTGCCGATTTCGATAAGTCGTCGAATATTTCCGTTGATTTCTGTTCGGAGTGCACCCTCAACTTTCAAGTCACTATCGATGATCGCACGAAGACGGCTCACTTCATCATCCGTCCAGTCTGCAACCTTTTTATCGTAGTCGATTTCGGCTTTATCGAGCACCTCTTTCGCAACCGTTTTCCCGATGCCAAAGATGTACGTTAGACCGATGATGCCTCTTTTCTGTTTGGGTAAATCGATACCTGCAATTCTAGCCATAGTGTAATGAAATTATCCCTGCCGTTGTTTGTGACGTGGGTTCTTTTTGTTGATTACATAGATTCTGCCCTTGCGACGAACAATCTTATCGTCAGAGCTTCTTTTCTTTACGGATGATTTTGTTTTCATCTGTCTGGTTGTGTTGATGTTATTTATATCTGTATGTGATTCGGCCTTTGGACAGATCGTATGGAGACATCTCCACCTGTACTCTGTCGCCTGGAAGAATTTTGATGTAATACATTCTCATCTTTCCGGATACATGTCCGAGGATTTCGTGCCCATTATCCAGCTCTACCCGGAACTGTGCATTGGGCAATGCTTCTAAAATTTTTCCGTCCTGCTTAATCGGCTCCTGTTTAGCCATGATACTGAGTTTGGATTTGATTTTTTGATAGCTCGGCAATATAATCAAAAGTACTGAGAATTTCAGCCTCTCCTTCTCGAACAATCACATCATGCTCAAAATGGGCAGCCATGCTTCCATCGTACGTACGAATCGTCCAGCCATCCGGATCGGTTTTGATTTTCCAAGACCCCATGGTGATCATAGGTTCGATTGCTAATCCCATTCCGGAACGCAGACGATGTCCCCGGCCCTGTTTCCCATAATTGGGTACCGCCGGATCTTCATGAAGATCTCTTCCTATGCCGTGCCCGACAAGATCTCTTACAACGCCGAACCGCTCTTTTTCGCAATGATGCTGCACTGCAAACCCGATGTCTCCGGTTTTATTCCCGTGAACGGCCTGCTCAATGCCTTTGTAGAGTGATTCGAGTGAAGTCTTTAAAAGATGTTTGATCTCATCAGTTGTATCTCCGCAGATAAAGGTATATGCATGATCACCGAAATATCCATCTTTCTCGATTCCACAATCGACGGAGACAATGTCGCCCTCGTTCAAAACCCTGCTTCCCGGAATGCCATGTACAACTTCGTCATTAACCGAGATGCACAACGTTGCGGGAAATGGATTACTCCGGTCACCGTACCCCTTAAAAGCGGGTCGTGCATTGTGCTTACGGATAAACTCTTCAGCCAGTATGTCAAGTTTGCCGGTTTCAATCCCCGGCTCAATATATTTTGAAACCTCACCAAGTGTACGGGAAACCAGCCTTGCAGCAACCCGCATCTTGTCAATTTCCGATTCGCTTTTCAGTCGAATCATGCCCGGCGGCGACCTTTGATCTTACCGGATTTCATAAACCCATCATAGTGCCTCATCATCAGATGACTTTCAATTTGCTGAAGAGTATCGAGGGCAACCCCCACGATGATCAGCAAACTAGTTCCTCCATAGAAGAGAGCAAATCCGGGAGTTACCCCCATTCTTGCAATGATGGCTGGCAAGATCGCAATGAACGAAAGGAAGATAGACCCGGGAAGGGTGATTTTTGTTAATATGTTGTCGATGAAGTCCACGGTTTGCTTTCCGGGACGTACGCCAGGAATAAACCCACCCTGCCGCTTCATAGTGTCTGCCATTTCTCTGGGATTTACTGCAATTGCAGTATAGAAGAACGTGAAAAACACACAGATGATAAAAAAGATTATAGAGTAGGTAACCCCTGTAAAATCTGCCGACCATGCAGTCAGAAACTGTACTGTGGAGTTCTCCGGAAAAAAGGTTCCTATCGTGCTGGGAATAAACATGATAGACTGCGCAAAGATAATTGGCATCACCCCCGCTGCATTGATGCGTAGAGGGAGGTATTGTGTCGTCCCTCCGTAAACTTTCCGACCTACAACTCGCTTCGCATACTGAACAGGAACTTTTCTTGTTCCCTGTGTCAGAAGAACACTGGCCGCTATAACCAGTGCAAGACCTGCCAGCTCAATCAAGAGGATAATGGCGTTGTTTGTCACAGAGATCTCGTTGATTAGGGCCATAGGCAATGCTGCAATGATTCCAATCATAATTAGCAAAGAGATTCCATTCCCAATACCTCGATCCGTGATCCGCTCACCCAGCCACATTACAAATGTAGTCCCCGCTGTAAGAACAATGATGGAGGTGAGAATGAATGCAGTGCTACTCACAACAATGGCATTCGGTGATGTTGCCATAAGATTGATGGCAAAACCGATAGCCTGAACGGCTGTAATCCCAACCGTTCCATACCGGGTGAGACGATTGATTTTCCGACGCCCCTCTTCTCCTTCCCGCTGGAGTTTCTGGAAGTACGGGACGGCTGCTCCCATCAACTGAATGATAATCGCTGCCGTAATGTATGGCATGATTCCAAGGGCAAAGACACCGGCACGTGAAAACGCACCTCCCACAAACAAGTCAAACAAACCCATGAGTGATGAAGCATCCCCGGCTTGTGATGTTAGCATACTGGCATCCACACCTGGCATAGTTACATAACTACCGATTCGGTATACCATCAGTACACCAATCACATACAGGATCCGGTTTCTGAGATCTTCGATTTTAAAGATGTTGCGAAAATTTTCTACTAGACTCATCGGAATGATTGGATATTTTTTTGAATTACACGATGGTTACCGTACCGCCGGCTTCATCCACCTTTTTGAGTGCGGATGCACTTGCTGCATGAACCTCAATCTCGAGGCCTTTAGGACAGTCACCCTGCCCGAGCAACTTAATTTTCTCATTCTTATTCAGCAGACCTGCAATCATTAGATCATCCAGAGTTACTGAAGTTCCCAGTTTTCCACTCTCGACATATTGAGCGAGTTTATCCAGATTCAGGGATTGATACGACACCCGAAACGGATTTTTGAAACCAAACTTTGGGACTCTTCTTTGAAGAGGCATTTGCCCTCCCTCAAACCCACGATTTACCTTTCCGCCACTGCGGGATTTCAAACCATTATGTCCTCGACCGGATTGCTCACCCATACCGGAACCCTGACCGCGTCCTACTCTTTTCCGACTTTTGTTGCCAGCTGGTGCTTTAAGTGTATGTAATTTCATGATCTGCTCAGTTAGAGTTGTAAATTACCCTTCGAATACTTTTTGTACTGTCACACCACGTCTTTGTGCTACCTCAAGAGGGTCTGTCAATTGACCCAGTGCGACAAAGGCTGCCTTCACCATGTTGTGAGGGTTGGATGAGCCCATTGATTTGGATAAAATATTTGTTACACCCGCTACATCAAGCAATGCCCGCACTGCACCCCCGGCAATAACTCCTGTTCCTTCCGCGGCTGGGCGAAGCAACACTTTTCCAGCTCCTGCTTTTCCCACAATTGGGTGATGAATGGTGCCGGTTTTTGTGATCGGCACTTTGATCAGATTTTTTTTCGCATTATCGAAACCTTTTTGAATCGCATCCGATACTTCGTTGGCTTTCCCAAGTCCGTGGCCTACAATGCCTTCACCGTTCCCGACAACGACGATAGCGTTAAAACTAAACCGGCGTCCCCCTTTCACAACCTTCGCAACCCGGTTTATGTGTACGAGCTTCTCTTCCAGGTTGAGGTTTCCTGCCGGTATATTATGTTTTCTTCTGATTTTTGGCATAATAGTCTGCTAATGTTTAAAATTCGAGTCCACCTTTTCGCGCACCCTCGGCTGCTGCCTTGATAACGCCATGGTACTTGTATCCGCTTCGGTCGAAAACAACCTTTTTTACTCCTTTGTCGATGACATTTTCAGCCAACTTTTCCCCAAGTACTTCCGCAGATTCCACAGAGGATTTACCCTTCAGGTCTTCCAAAAGTTCTGGACTTAGAGTAGAGACTGAGGCAATCGTTGCGCTGTCCTGGTCATTGATCAACTGGAGGTAAACATGCTTGCTGCTTTTGAAAACAGAGAGTCGTGGACAATCCGGTGTTCCCTTTATCGTTCCCCGAATCCGTCGTCTGATCTTGTTTCTTCGTTCTACTTTTGCTCTATTCTTTTTCATGGCGTATCTGTTTAACTGTGCCTTAATCTTTTGTGCCTATTTCAGTAATTCACCTATTTTGCAGCTGATTTACCGGCTTTTCTTCGAATCTGCTCACCGAGATAACGGATTCCTTTCCCTTTGTAGGGTTCAGGCTTCCGGAAAGAGCGAATCTTCGCAGCAACCTGCCCAACGAGTTCTTTGTCGATTCCCTGGATGATTACAATCGTATTCTTCGTTGTTTTGGTATCGATCTCAATCTCAATTCCATCGGGAGGTACAAAAAAAATCGGGTGTGAAAAGCCAAGGTTTAATTCGAGTACCCCGTTATTGTAGGCTGCACGAAATCCAACACCAATGATCTCCAACTTTTTGGTATACCCATTTGTTACACCCTCAACCATATTGAAGATGAGTGAACGATACAGTCCGTGTAGAGATCGCTGTTCCCGTGTTTCGCTGGACCGTGTTACAACAAGCTCCTGTTCATTTTTTTCCAGAACAATGTCAGGATGAACTTTCAGCGTCGATGTACCCTTCTTTCCTTTAACACTCACCAGGTTGTTCCCGTCAATAGTAACCTCAACATCGCTTGTAAGAGGGATCGGCAATTTTCCAATTCGTGACATAGATTCGTATTCTGTAGATTAATAGTCTGTATTCGCTAACAGTTTAGAAGACCGAAATTAATAGATCGAGCAGAGGATCTCGCCTCCAACATTGAGTTTCCGTGCCTCTTTGTCTGTCATCACACCTTTCGATGTAGAAACAATCACAACACCAAGTCCATTGTAGGATTGAGGTATATCTTTCCCGGCACTATATTTTCTTAGCCCAGGTTTCGATACCCGCTTAATCTCTTTAACAACCGGTTGGCCGTATGCATCGTATTTCAAAAAGAGCCTCAATACACCCTGCTTATTATCATCGATATCGATGTAACGACTGATGTAACCCTTGTCAACAAGGATTTTTGTGATGGCCCGCTTCAGTTTTGATGCAGGAATATCCACACGTCTGTGCCCAGCCTGCTGAGCATTTCGAATTCTGGTTAAATAATCTGATACCGGATCAATTTGCATAATATTTTCTCCTTTCTTACCAGCTGGCTTTTCGAATCCCTGGTATTTTTCCGTTCAATGCAAGTTCACGAAACTTAATTCGCGAGATGCCATATTTTCCTATGTACCCGCGGGATCGTCCCGTTATGCTACACCGGTTCCGAACTCTTGTGGGACTAGCATTTCGAGGTAGTTTTTGTAGTGCCTCATAATCGCCTGCTTCTTTTAACTGGCGACGTTTTTCAGCATACTTCTCTACCGTTGCTTTTCTTTTTTCGTTTCTCGCTATCCAGGATTTCTTTGCCATGGGCTTTCTTCGTACTTAGGATGATTAATTTTTTCTGAATGGCATGCCGAACGCTTCGAGAAGTGCATAGGCTTCTTCGTCCGTTTCTGCATTGGTGATGAATGAAATGTCCATTCCGTGAAGTTTTTTCACGTTATCAACATCAATCTCCGGGAAAATAGTGTGCTCTTTCACACCCATTGTGTAATTGCCACGTCCGTCAAAGCTTTTTCCAGGTATTCCCTGAAAATCTCTGGTCCGCGGTAAAGCCAGGTTGATTAGCCTGTCCAGAAATTCATACATGATACGGCCTCTCAAGGTCACCTTACATCCTATCTCTGCTCCTTCACGCAACTTGAAGTTTGAGATCGATTTTTTGGCTCTTGTTTTCACAGGTCGCTGACCTGTAATCAGTCCGATATTCTCAGCGATTGTATCCAGCATCTTTGAATCGTTGATTGCATCCCCATATCCTACATTCACGACAATTTTCGTGAGTTTGGGGATCGCCATCACATTATCATACTGAAATTTTTCCGTCAGCTTTTTGACGACCTCTGTTTTGTAAAACGTATATAATCTTGCTTCTGCCATATCAGGACCTCTTATTTATCGATGACTTCGCCACTGGTTTTCGCATATCGCACCCAGCGTCCGCCACCATCCTCTTCAATTCGTTTCCTTCCGATGCGTGTTGGTTCATCCGTTGCGGGATCGATCAGCATTAAATTAGAGACGTGAACGGAAGCTTCCCGTTTAATACGTCCACCCTGCTGGTTTTCTTGCGATGGTTTGTCGTGATGCGTCCGAAGATTCACTCCCTCGACAAGGGCACGCATCTTCTCAGGATAGACAGCCAGGACCCTTCCTATAGTCCCTTTGTCGTTACCTGTGATCACCATCACCTTATCGTCACGCTTGATGTGTAACTTATTCTGCTTGTTGAATTTTCTTGGCATAACTGTTCCTATTTAATCGTACTTCCTGTCGTTATAGTACTTCCGGTGCCAATGACACGATTCTCATGAAATTTCTTTCACGTAACTCTCGGGCAACCGGACCAAAAATCCTCGTGCCAACTGGCTCATTGTCTTTATTGATGATAACAGCTGCATTTTCATCAAACCGAATGTAACTACCGTCTTTTCTTCGAAGCTCTTTTTTTGTCCGTACTACAACTGCTTTGACCACATCCCCTTTTTTTACTGTTCCTCCGGGAATCGCAGTTTTTACGGAGCAACTGATCAAGTCTCCAATACGTGCATATCGTCTTCTTGAATCTCCAAGAACTTTGATACACATGACTTTTCGGGCACCACTGTTGTCAGCTACTCGTAATGTGGATTGTGTTTGAATCATGATTTACACCTGCAAATGATATACGTTCTAAATGATGTTCGTGCCTTATTTTGCTCGTTCAAGGACTTCTACCAATCGCCACGATTTTCTCTTGGACAGAGGACGGGTCGACATGATTAGTACTTTATCTCCCATGTTAGCATCATTTACTTCATCATGGGCCAGATACTTCGTAGTCTTTGTGATGAATTTACCGTAAATCGGATGTTTGATCTGTCGATCCACTGCTACTGTGATCGTTTTGTTCATTTTGTCACTAACAACTTTCCCGATTCGGGTTCTTCTTTGTGCTCTTTCAGATTGTGCGTTGCTCATAGGTTAAGCACCCTTTGTTTCGTTGATAATCGTATGCAAACGCGCAATTTCGCGTCGTGTATTTTTGATCCGTGCCGGATTTTCGATCTGTCCGGCTACAGCTTTACTGAATTTGTACTCTGTCAGTGCCTTTTTCTCATCATTGAGTCTGGCTTCCAGTTCGGTCATCGACAGTTCACGCAGTTCGTGTGCTTTCATAACGTATTCCGGATTGAATTAACCGATGTCTCGGCGTTTTATGAATTTTGTTTTTATCGGAAGCTTGTGGGATGCTCTTCTGAGAGCTTCTTTCGCTTTTTCTTCCGTTACGCCGGCAATCTCGAACATAATTCTTCCAGGCTTAACAACGGCGATAAAGTGATCCAGTGTCCCCTTCCCTTTCCCCATACGGGTTTCAGCTGGTTTGCTGGTTATAGGTCGATCGGGGAAGATTCGGATAAATGTTTTTCCTTCCCTTTGCAAACTTCTGGAAATGGCAACACGACAGGCCTCGATTTGTCTGGATGTAATAAATTTTGGTTCCAGTGCTTTCAGCCCGAAGCTTCCAAAAGCAAGTTGATGCCCTCGGTTTGCGTTGCCCCGAAGCTTGTCACGGTGAACGCGACGTCTGTGTATACGTTTGGGTTCTAACATGATTCTGCTCTGTTTCTGTTAATTCTTACCTTTTCTGCCAGCTCCTCTTGAACCTGCACGGCCACGGCCACCTGCCCTTTTGCGTTGCGGTTCTGCCTCAGCTTCAGTTGATTTTTGTCCTGGTGAGAGGTCTACATCACCAATAATCTCACCTTTGAAGATCCATACGGAGACACCGATTGATCCGTAGATGGTCTGAGCTGTCGTATTTGAATAATCGATATCTGCACGCAGTGTGTGAAGCGGGATACGCCCCTCTTTGTATTGTTCGGTACGTGCCATCTCTGCACCGCCTAAACGACCAGAGCATTTGATTTTTATCCCCTTTGCGCCCATTCTCATTGCTGAAGCGATCGCCTGCTTCATCGCCCGACGGAACGAGACACGAGCCTGGAGCTGACGTGCTATACCTTGTGCTACAAGACTTGCATCCATTTCAGGGCGCTTAATTTCGCTTACATTGATCTGAACTTCCTTGTTGGTGAGTTTTTTGAGCTCATTACGAAGTCGGTCAATCTCTTCCCCACCTTTCCCGATAATAACTCCGGGCCGGGAAGTTTGAAGCGTAAGTAATACTCTTTTTGGTGTGCGCTCGATCAGAACATTGGAAAGTCCTGCATCATTTAACCGTACCTCAAGATACTGTCGCAGCTTTTCATCTTCCTGAAGAATGGCTGGTTCATTGGTTTCTGCATACCAGTTTGCATCCCACCCTTTGATGATTCCTAGCCGAAGTCCGATTGGATGTGTTTTTTGTCCCAAAATGTTCTGATTTAATCGTTGATTGATGTTTCTTCACGCTTGGCAACCACAACCGTGATGTGACTGCTTCGCTTATTAATACGATGTGCCCGTCCCATAGGGGCTGGCTGGATGCGTTTCAGAGTTACACCCTCATCCACAAAGATCTCTTTCACGTAGAGCATATCGTTATCCAATCGCTCTTCATCAAATTTGTCACGGATGTTTGCAGCCGCTGATTTCACCACTTTAGATATGTAGATGGAAGCATCTTGCTTCATAAAATCTAATTCCGCGAGAGCCCTATCTACATTTTTCCCACGAATTGCATTCGCTACAAGACGTAGTTTACGAGGTGCTTTTCGAAGATGACGCTGAACCGCTCTGGCTTCCAATATTTGACCTTCCATAATCGTCTGTTATTTAGCTTTTTTAATGGGGTGGCTTCGGAATGTACGCGTTGGTGAAAATTCACCCAGCTTGTGTCCAACCATATTTTCCGTGATATAGACGGGTATAAATTGCTTGCCATTATGGACCGCAATTGTGAGCCCGATAAAATCAGGAGTGACCATGGAACTTCTGGACCATGTTTTGATGACTTTCTTTTTGCCGGTGTTCATCATTGCATCTACTTTTTTTTGCAACTTATAGTGAACAAATGGCCCTTTTTTTAGTGAACGAGGCATAGATTCCTATTTTTTCGCTTTTCTACGTTTAACAATGAATTTCGAAGACAATTTTCGTGGGTTTCGGGTTTTCTTCCCTTTGGCTGCCTGACCCCACGGGGATCTAGGATGCCCTCCGGAAGCTTTCCCTTCCCCACCACCCATTGGGTGATCAACCGGGTTCATGGCAACCCCTCTTGTCTGAGGCCGTCTGCCTAGCCAGCGACTTCTTCCTGCTTTCCCAATCGTCGTATTGAAATGATCCTGATTGCTAGTGGTTCCAACGGTTGCAATACACTCGCCCAGGAATTTACGAGACTCACCGGATGGCATCCGTACGGTTACGTATTTTTCCTCTTTCGCAACAAGCTGAGCGGAGGTTCCTGCACTTCGACAAATTTGTCCACCTTTACCAGGCTGCATCTCAATGTTATGAATGATCGTGCCTGACGGCATATTTTTCATTTTCATTGCATTTCCGGGATCCGGAGCTGCAGTCTCACCACTGATCACTACATCGCCAACCTTCAACTTGGATGGGGCAAGAATGTATCGCTTTTCACCATCTACATAGGCTAGAAGTGCAATTCTTGCGGTCCGATTCGGATCGTACTCAATCGTTTGCACTTTGGCAGGGATGTCAAATTTATTACGTTTGAAATCGATTACGCGGAGTTTTCTTTTGTGCCCTCCACCTCGATGCCGAGACGTTTTTCGACCCCTGTTGTTCCGGCCCCCACTTTTATCCAACCCCGTTGTTAGAGACTTCAACGGCTTATTCGTGGTTACATCATCAAAAACTGGTGCAATCCTGTGTCTTTGGCCGGGAGTTGTGGGTTTTAACTGTCTGGTAGCCATGTTCTTCCTCTGGTTATCCTTCTTACTTTAATTTATACTTCACTAAACAGATCAATTTCACCCTCTTTCAGAGTGATGATTGCTTTTTTCCACTTCTTACTTCGACCATCAATAAAACCACTGCGAGTGTGTCGACCTTTTGGTTTTGATGGCATGATCATTGTATTGACACGATCTACTACAACACCAGGATAGCGCTCTTCAATCGCTTTTTTGATCATAGGCTTGGTTGCCTTGATATGGACTTGAAAAGCATATTTCTGAAGCTCCTCTTGAAGTCGTGTGAGTTTTTCGGTTATTAATGGTTGCTCTAAAATGTTCATGCTGCTTCCTCCGTTTGTGGCACGATACTATGAGACAATGCTTGCACAGCACTCTCCTTCAGGACAATTACATCACTATGAATCATATCGTAGGTGGTTGCCTGGTACGCGGCAGCCGGTTTTACCTTTGGAATGTTATTCAGAGACTTTGCTACCGCTTCGTTGGTTTCCCCGAATAGAAACAGAACTTTTTGCTGCTGCAAATTGAGCGCATTTAACAATCCGATCAATGTTTTCGTCCTTGGTTTTTCCATTGTAAAATCTTCGACAACCAGGATGGCATTTTCAGCAGCCTTCAGTGATAATGCAGAGCGTCTTGCCAGTCGCTTCTGTTTCTTACTCATCTGAATCGTGTACTTCCTGGGCTGAGGTCCAAATACCGTCCCACCCCCTTTTAACAATGGTGATCTCATACTACCACGTCTGGCATTTCCGG
>Ga0075515_10997164_pt1 | contig 16722 bp, 1 predicted proteins | sample DEB08_RNA2_13_FD_73475 | JGI IMG/M metagenome (GOLD analysis project Ga0075515, IMG submission 73475) | Aqueous microbial communities from the Delaware River and Bay under freshwater to marine salinity gradient to study organic matter... | ecosystem: Environmental > Aquatic > Marine > Coastal... | reverse complement strand
ACCGCATGGGGGAATGACAAATGAAAGAACTAAGAAATAAAAATGTAAAAAGCGTATTTGGCGGAATAGGAATTGCTGCGCTATTGTGTGTTTTGATGGTACTAATGTCCTGGTCGGCAATGGTAACCAACTCTGACATCAACAGCGAATCAGCAATAGAAGCTGATTCTCAAGATACGAAAATTGACAACATGGACAAAGTCGATGTTGAGACGGAAGATACTTCGTTTGAGGCCGAAAATTTTGGCTTTGACGAAGATCGAGAAATGTTGGGTATGAGGACAGAGAATACCAAGACCTTCCTTGATGATCAAGGTAAGCAACAAATGGTAGTCTCAAACAAGCCTCTACACTATACCAACAATGTAGGTCAACTTATTGACATAGACACTTCCATCAAGACATGGGACAATGGATATTATGTACAGGACATCTACAATCCAGTGACCTTTGGTAACAATGCTTTCGAAGGATTCACTATGATGCTAGAGGGTTCGGAAATAGTTTCTGGATTGGACCCAATGCCGGTAATCGTCATGCAAGGACAAACCACCGACCTACAACTTCCAGGAATCAAGAGTCCACCAATGAACGTGATCAATGAAATCAGCATGGACTACTTTACTCCTCCAACAGACAATGTTGCAATTGGTGGTTCCAGCATTATGTATCCGCTAGCAGAAGGAATGGATTTGACATACCATGTCACGCCTAACAAGGTTAAGCAAGAAATGATTATCAAAGAACTATCTCCACAACTAAAACTTCACTTGGAAGACTCAACTACCACTGTAAACGATGCTGATACATCCACTAGCATGTTTGGATTGATGGAAACTATGATTCTTCCTGAAAACACTCAACTGTTTGCAGGCGAATACATGGTAACTGCTGAAGACGGAGTGTTTGCTCACGATTCCCTACTAACTATTAGAGATGCAACCACTGGTGCTGTTGTAGCATACATCGATGCACCGGTAGCTAGCGATTCTTCAAGCACTGACAAATTTGATGAAACAGTCGAAATCACAACGAAGCCTAATGTTCATTACTTCATTCAAGTTGCTGAAGATGGACAAAGTTTGGACATAGTTACAGCCGTAAACACCGATTGGCTATTGGATGAGTATACCGTATTCCCAGTACTCATCGATCCTTCAGTTGGCGCCAATACTGAAACTACTCTTACCTCCCCAGGAAGTTACAGTGTGTGTGTTGTGGAAGACGTTGATTGTTTCACACAAACAGACGGCCGATACGAGCACGACTACTCAAGCAGTCTCCACGAATTCGCACCATGGTTCGATTTCGAATTTACTCAAGGAACAGCCCTCTCAGTAGCACAAGTTACTGCATACGTAACATGGAGCAACAGAATCTGGACACAATCTGGAGCCGAATTCACCTCCATTCAAATTATGGAAGACTGTGGCGGAAACCTACCAGATGGTGATGAATCAAACTTGAATACATTCGCTAACCCAACTGGATGTACAGGAACTCCCCTCCCTGAATATACACCACCAACCTCCACCGGCGGTGCAACTACTTACGTATTCGCTGATTTCCACCCATCATGGGGTACAGGTGACTTTGAATACCACGATGAGTGTGCTGTTAATGGTTACCAGTATGATGTAACTTCTGATATGACCTCTTGCCAATATGGATCGACATACGACTGGATTGGAGTTGGAACTTCAGGTAGCGCCTCTGGTCCTGAGGAATCTGGTGGTATTTTCACATCGGGCGATTACAGTTACGTAATCTATGACTCGGCTGGAGATTCCCTAGACGGTGGAGCAGCCATACACTTTGAAACCCGTGCTGTAGGCTCAACCGGTGCATGGACAACAATCCTCAGCGAAGTTGGAACCTATATTGGCAGTTCTGGACACTCCGGTACAGTTTCTGTCCCAACAGGTGATGAATTGAGACTCGCATACCACTGTGGTGGTAACAACTGTTATTCCGATGAGAATTACATGACACTCACGCCTGTCACAATTCCTCCGACACTACCAGCAGCAGCAAATGGTGTTGGTGGCTCACCACCAACTGGTTCAGAGCCAGCTGATGCATCATTCAGTGTTGTTAGTGGCGAGGAAGCTTACATCGAATTCACCAGCGGTAGTGCCGTCGGTGATGCTGAAGAAGTTGAGATTTACTACAGGGCAGCAGGTGCCACAGGATGGACCGATAAGTGGGACATCTGTACTGGTACTAGTTGTGCACCAAACACACAATACTTCTCTTATTCTGCAACACCATCAATCATTTTCCAAATCCCAGGTACATACGAAGTTCTGGTTTGGGACACATTTGGTGATGGCTCAGGAACAGGTGCTGGAGGTAGCGTAGTTTATGCTACTGCAGGATCTACCACTGGAACAATCCAAAACAGCCCATCTGGACTGAGACTAGTTTCATTGGTAAGCAGTGAGCAAATCGCTACATTCCAGTTGAGTTCCTCATCTGCAACCAACAGAGCAGTTCCTCTTTGCAGTTCAGTAGTTGATTGTAACACTGGCGCAATGGGAATGTTTGTGGATGCATATCAGAACACTGGATACCTTGAATTCACTCTAGGATTCCCGTCCGCAGCAAACAACCCTTCATGGAGTGGTAGTTTGTACATGGATGGCGGTGCTTACTTTGACGACTTCTATCTAGTAGTTGAACTAGAAGACACAACACCAGACGCAACACCTCCTTCCGTTGAATACGATGCACACTACACAGGCATTACCTCATACATCTCTGGTGAGAGAACATTATTCCTTTCACTAATGGATACGAACAACCCTGTTGATACAACAACCGCTAACGGGCCTAAGTTGCATTACAGCACTGACAGTGGAAACTCATACACTGTTGTCTCTGCAGACTCTACTGGAACTTGTAACTCTAAGAATCAAGTTTGTGGATTCTCAGCAACAACTGCTGACTTGGCTCCAGGAACAACAGTTGACTACTACTGGACTTTCAGCGATGCGGCAGCATATGACTCAACCAAGATCCCTGCACAGACTCCTAACCCGGGCAGATTCCCTGCAGCAGGTTCAGCAGATTTGACTTTCTCAATAGGTGACGTTTACTCTGCACCAACTGATGGAACCGACATGAAGATTGTAACATACATGGACCGTATTAGAAGTGCTGAACCGCACACCGGTGTTTCGACAGATTCATACGCTTCTGACCTAGATCGACAAATGACTTACTACACCAGCAGCGGCGAATTCCACTTTGAATTCGGTCTTGAAAGATGTGGTGCTGGATTCACTGGTAGCGGTGGAGTTCCGGGAACTGATGGTCAAGGAAACTGTTTCTTTGACATTGATTCATTCTCTAACTATGGTGAGCAAGCAGGTCACTGGGACATCAATTGGGAAGGAGTAGCAACAGACTGTTCACCAGGTATGACTGGATGTACTGCTGCACCTACAAACAACCTTGAGTTAGATGCACACTTTGGTGGCCCTCTGGGAATTTCTGGCCTTATTGGTGCTGGAAACCTAATCTTCGTCTATGATTCAGTAAACAATGAATGGATGATTTCTGGTGCTGGAACCGGTATCGCAGACAGACTAGACTCATCTTTGACTGATGTTCAATCAATGACGACATTTACTTCAAACATCTTTACCCCATCAGGCCCAAGCCCAACAAGAAGTCTAATCACCAATAGCGTAAGTGGTGCTGGTGGATTAGTTGGTGCCATTACGGTTGCTCCTGGTGACATTGGCAGGATTGGCTACTATGACGGAGGATGTTGTAACTCAGAGCAAGGTGTAACAGTTGAAGATACATCAAACGGTGCAATCTACAATTTAGGTAGAACTGATTATGGATATTCATGGACTGCATCATCAGCAGTTCCATCGCAATATGTTTCATCACCTTGTACCACCTCCTCTTGTTCATTCCAAGCTATGAGTACATCTTTTGGTAACTATTACTGGTCTGACAGTTTCCCAGCAAGCGTCAACAACAACCTACCTAACGGTGGTGTTTTGAATGCAGGAACTTACAACATTTACTTCTGGGACACTTATGGTGATGGAACAGATGGAAACAGACTGTACCTAGAGACTATCGCTGCATCAGCAGGATTCAGCGGAGGTAGTTCAGGGCCGTACGAAACCAACACTTACAACGGCAGAGGTAGTTCTTCAGTTGCAGAATCATTCGTCATCGACTTGAGTGCTTCAACAACTCCAACAATCGGCGCTAACACAGGATTTGGTGGCGTATCATTCGGATCAGGTGCCGGTGAATTCAACATGGTTTGCGTAACCACCGCAGGACATGTTATGTTCATGGAAGCTGTAGATCCACGATGTACTCCTGACGCTACAATTACTAGCGCAGGCGGCCAATGGCAAGGATTCGCTCTTGGTGCAGGTAAGACAAACTTCCAGTACAATGGAGACGGAATGCTATGGCAGATTCGAGATGTGGCGCCAGACCCAGACATAGACGCACCTGAAATCACAGGCGCAGAGATGGGAGACTCACATGCACTTGAAAGATCAATTACAGTCACAATTGCGGACGACGGACCGTATGATGCAGGAATTGACACAAGCCCTGTTCCAGGAGTAGGTCCAACTGCATATGTAACAGTAACATCAGCAGATGGAACAGTAACTTCAAGCACACTTGCTCTACAACCTGATGGTGACAGAAACACATGTGCTGAGACTTCTTGTGACTGGACCGCAGACATTGCCAACCTAGTCAGAGGTGACAGTGTTTCATATTACATAACAGCAAAGGATACATGGCCAGGAACTGGAGGAGCTAACTCAATAACAACCTCAACATTCAGTTTCGACGTTGCTAACCCAACAAACACACTAGTAGTTGAATGGCACGAATACGCATACAATACTGCTACATCTCAACCTTGTTCTATGCAAGTGATAATGTACGACGTAACTAACGAATTCGAGTTCCATTACGACGACGATTGTTATGTTGACGATATCGTTGGATTGGTCGGTGTAAGAGAAGATCGAAACAATGTGCTACAAGTCCGTAATGACCTTACTGACAGATTCTCTACAGGTTCTTCTGGAACTGACCCAGGAAACCCACACACCAACAACATTAGGTTTACTTTAACAGACAGCGGAGATTATGCGTTTGAATACTTCGACAGAGGTATCTCATTCTTACCACTTGTATCATCCGATCAAACCATCCCGGTCAGAACAACTACATTCAGCAACGATAACAACTGTGATTCAAACTATGATTTCACACAATACGGTGTATGGTGTGCTGGAAACTTCGATATTCCTGATGATTTCGATTTCGATTTCTATGGACAGAGTTTCGATGGTGCTGACTCCAATAACAGAATCCACGTTCTTGGAAGCGGTATGCTATATTTCATCGACGATGGTGACACAAACACCTACAGACATGAAACAAGTTGGTCTTCAAACGGTGAGATGTACGACTTAGATACAACATCATCCCTTTATCCAGACATGATGATGTCACCATGGTGGTCAAGAGAAACTATGGATTACTGCTACTCCTCAGGTTCAAGAACCTGTGAAGGTGTATGGTACAGAACTCTGCCGTTTGACGGACAGGGTAAGACTGTCTCAGCAGACATCACTACAGACACAACATGGTATGCTATCGACAGCCCAATTAAGGTAAACCCAACTGACCCAAGTGGATACTTATCAGTAACCGCTGATTTGACAATTGAACCAGGCGTTGAAATCATCGTCGGTGAGAATATGGGTATTTCATTCGATGGTGGACTACAAGCTGACGGTACCTGCGCAGAATTCACTGCTCTCGGCAGTGGTGCTGACCGAATCACTTTCGATGCCGATAGAAGCACTAACTCTGGAGCTTTATGGCATGGATTAGCCTTCACCGATGATTGTGGAGGAAATGGTGTTGCTGAGCGACACAGTTTCGACATGGTGGACATCAGTAACACAAACCATGCAGCAATCACTGCTGGAAGCAGACCTGCTGATCCTAACGGACCATCTTGTGGAACTGCAAGTCAAGACTGTGATGTTGGAGAATTCTTTATGGATGATGTAACATTTACTAACGTTGAGTCTGCTTTCTCCCACGGAAGTGGACAAGGTACCGTAGTAACAATGTCAAACTTCGCCGTCAACAGCGCAAGAGGATCTTGTTTCTACTTCGCTGAGAACACAGTTGCTACATTGACAGGTACTGCTTCAAACCCATCCACAATGAATGGTTGTAACTCAAACAACGATGCCGACGGTGGTGCAATCCGCACAGTACAAGGAAGCTCTGCAGGTTCACTGACCGTGCAATATGTCGACATCCAAGATTCTCTGGTATCACTAATCAGAACAGATTTACAAATGGTTACAATCTCTGATGTCACTGCGACTATGACCAACGGTAACGACAATTACCGATGGACTGACAACGGTAACTCTGGTACATTGTACGATACAACTGGTGTAAGCCTTGGACTAAGTCATGGTGCTTCGTCAGAAGTAGTAATAACAAACTTTGATGCACAAAATTATGCACAAGGATGGATCTGCGCAGCAGGCAAGATTTCAATGACTAATGTAAATCTAGGTGTTGGCTTCACCAACAATCACAGATTTGACATCGACCCATACTGTGGTGCTGTAACAAGTACCCCAGGAACAGTTGGTACAGATTCAGTGTTTGATGGAGTTACTGTTGCAGACATGAGCATGTTTAGAACCTTCCCAGGTACTGCAAACGATATCACCGTAACTAATGAGTTCAAGATTGCTGATTTCAGTGCAAGTGGTTCTCCAACAGATGCTATTGAATTTACCAACGCTGACGTTGGTTCCAAGTTCGTTATAGACGGCTGTGATGCTAATGTCATGTTGATGACTTCAACAGTTGGACAACTTGATTCGCTTTGTTTCAGTGCTGCTGGTTCAAGTGTCGTGGAAATGGTTGACTCAAGCGTTGCTCATAGTACTACCAACTCTGCAATCTACTTGATGCAAACCACAGGAACATTCGTTGATTTAACAGTAACAAGCAGTTCAATCTCTGCCTCTGGACCTTTCATTGTATATGCGGACTTCTCAAGCGATGTTTTCCTCGTTGACGTTGACTATGTTGACGGAACTGGAACAACTTTTGCTTGTGCTGACGCCAATGGAAAGACTGCAGAATGTCATACAGGTATCAACGGAGCTGGATTTGGTGCAAGCATTCCTGAAATCTACTATGGTGGTTTCGCAAATGCTCTAGCATACAGATTAGGCCAAGATTCCTCAACAACACCTCCAACACCAACTCAGATACCTGAAACCGGTGTTACAATCACAGCCTCCGCACTTGACTCTACAGGTGCAGAAGTACTGCCTGGCAAGGTGATCTACAAGGATTACACTGGTGCAGACGGACGTGCAACACGTGTGGCTGTTCTAACTGGTGACCACAGCGGTAACTCATACGATTCACACATTGTAAGAGCATCCGGTGCTGCTGGAGCTGGTGAAGCGCATCCAACACTCGCTGATGGTACCCCTGCAACACCTGTTGAGTTTATCGACGGAACATTGCAAACAAGTATTCCACTAGCAGACTTCACCACCTACACTATAGGATCATTTGCAGATATTAGATTGACATCACCTCCTGTCACATTAGATGACGCTGGAATGAATTGTGCTTGGATGGCGGGCAACCAAACCTTCATCACCGCTAAAACACCCGGTGCTGATGAGTATGTCTTCAAGCAAGCAGAATTAGTATTAGCTGCAGATATGGACATCGACGGATGTACAGTTGAGTTGAAGGGAACCAAGTTAATCTTTAGAGAAGACTCAGTTAACAACCCAACTCTTACAATCTCCAATGGTGGCTCTCTAATAATGACAATTGATGCTGATACCGGAGATTTGCCTAAGGTTTACGGAGAAGGTAACCTAGACGCAGTTGATATCGTAGTTGGTAACAACGGCAACCTAGATATGCAAGGTGGTACAATGAAGAACTTCCTACTTAGTGGATCTAAGGCTGGACAACTTGTTGTCCAAGATGGTGGTTCCCTTGGATTATCTGATGGTGCTTATCTAACTTCATCTGACTTGTCAGCAAGTGGTTCTAACGATTATCCATTTATCCATTCAGATGGTGGAGTAATCACAGTAAGCTCCTCAGCGACTCTAGCAGGTGCTGGAAACCTAGGTAACGGTGTTGAGCTGGTCAATGGTGGAGAATTAAATGGTAACGGCCTAACAATTAGCAACATGTTGACTGGTGTTGATTCACTAGGCGGTTCAATTGACCTTGATGCATTCACCTCAAGTGGCAACACAAACGGAATCATTGCAGAAGACGGGCCAAAATTGCCACAAGTATTCTCTAGTGCAACCCTACAAGGAATTACTCAAAACTACCCTCAAATCAATTTCGGCAGTTTCTTTGGTGAAATTCCTGGAATGGACAATTGTTACTTCTACCACATGTACGCCTGCTTTGAGTGGGAAGAATACACAGTAGACTTAACCAGTTGGGTTGGTCAAGAAGATTACTTGCAACCAAGTATGATGCTAAATTACGGCGGAATGGGCTTTAACTACTGGAGTGGCTGGTCATCCGGTCAATTCCCTTACATTGCCCTAGACAACCTAATCATTACAATTACAGATGATCAAGGAAATGTCTACGATGTTGATTCATCAGATGACATCGGATATTACCCATACGGTAATGACGACCCAGAAGTTGTTAACAACGGTGCTACATATCTTGGTGGACAAGGTGGTGTACCAAATTGGGACTGTAACGCAATTGGTACAACACTAAACCCGTGGAGATTTGGAAGCAACCTTTACTACAACTACTACAACAGTCCTTCCTTGATTTCAATTGGTGGTCTTTACGGCATGACATCCAACGGTTACCCTGACGCTTTTGGCTTCAGACTTGGCGTTGGTGACACTCCAGAGCCAATCGGAGTATCCAGTAGACCATTATTCTCTTGGGGATACGATGAACCGTTCATCGGACGATGGGGACCTGGTGCAAGTGCGCTAACTAACATTGGCACATACCAAGATACTACAGTTGGTGCAACAGCACCTGCTGGTAGCAACTACGAAACATGTTTGGCAAGAGGAGCAAGTTACTTGACCCCTGGTTCAAACATGCTACTTGAGTGGCCAACTTTGGACCTAACCGATGCAAGTATCGATAAGGTCGAGTTGAAGTTCGACATGTGGCACAGATATCACGGTGATTGGGCTAACTTCTACGGTAACAACTTCCAAGATAATGTTGAAGTTTTAGCAAGAGCAGGTTCTGATCCGTCACAATTTGGTGACTACTCGGAAGAGATTGCTGGTAAGGGAGTATCAATTGCTAACTCTGACATCACTGGAGCCACTGTTGGTTTCGATATCAAGGGTGACACAATTACCAAACTAACAAACGTTGACATTGATGACCCTGCAGCATTCGCTGTAAGAGTATCTGGAAACAACATAGTTTACATCGATGGATTGGATGTTGATGATTCAGGACTTGGAGCCAACAGTAACTATGGATTCTACACAGAGTCAACCAGCACAGGTTTCCAAGAAATCAAGAACTCGGATTTCAATGGACTTGGCACAGGTATCTATCTAACCAACGATGTTGACACAATGGTGGCTAATACAGTTCTATCCAACGGCGCTGTTGGATTGAGAGTTGGAGCCCAGAGCGCAGGTAACCACAACTTTGACTTGGTGACTGTGAACTCCAATGACATCGGCATAAAAGCAGATGGAACAGGATCAATCACAATGTACGACGTTGATGTTGCATCTTCAACCACGGCAGACATTGAGGTTACTGATGGTAACACCATTACTTTCGTTGATGGTTCAGTCGACGAGAACATGCTTGTCTTTGACTCTACAGCAACTGGTAAGTTCGACAGAGACCGCACATACACTGCAGTAATTACAGATGACCTTGGTAATCCACTAGACGCAACAAACGTAGTAATTTCAAGCAGAGATGCTGCTACATCATCATCTGGAACAACAGATGCGAATGGTGTCACAAGTGGATTGAAGTTCTCTGTTTACGACTTTGACGCAAGTGGAAAGAATGATTTCACATCACTGTTCAACACATATACATTGTCTACTGTCGGTATGGTCTCATATTCTTGGACTGATTCAAGTACAAATGATGGTGACTTCAGATACATACAAGCTACACCAACATTGACAGATGCTGTTAGCGACTTGGTGTCTGTTAACTACGAAACATTCGGTCTAACTGATCAAATCGATGTTAGAATTTGTGGTACAAACTCAGACTACGTGATGGTTGCACCATGTGCAGGCACCGGGTTTTCGAGTTCCGCAACAAGAACCTATTCTAACGGCATGATTGAATATGGTGACACTGAAGGTTTCCAAGACGGAACATCAACCCTTGACCTGACAGGTAAAGCTATCATGATTGATACTGGAAGCCTAGAACTCAAGGACGGTGTTGAATATATTTTTGATAATGCAGTCATATTTGACACAGGTTATACCACTGAATATGGAACCGGCATCACAGAATGGAGAACAGATGTACCTTACGGAACTACCATTACAATGAATGGCGGTGAAATAAACGGTCTTTATCCAGAAACAGAAAACGGCGATGTTGTCGGTCTGTTAATCGGTGGTCTACAAGGTGGGGACAATGAAGGTGCTCTAAATCTAGACTTTGATGGTGTTACGCTAAACAACATTGCTGGATTCGCTACTGGAACTGGTGACAGAACATTCTCCTCTTTCAGCGGATCGTTCAACACCTACCTACCATCCATTGTGAGCATTGAAAACAGTTTCATCAACCACTACAGAGGTTACTTCTTCTACCCTACACTGTATTCCGACTTGGATTACTGTGTAAGACTAAGTGGTGTGACATCAGCATCCATTTCCGGAAACACATTCAGTGACTGTACTATCGGTGTTGCGTTCTTTGACTCAGAGTGGAACTCTGCAGGTACAACCAGTGTTGCTCACGAACAAATTGGTTCTGACAATGTGGTAATTGATGGAAACACCTTCGTTGGTTCTTCTGGATACAACGTCATGGCATGGCCAGATTCTGACGCAGACCTGACCGTCATATCAAACAACGTAATGACATGTAACACTTGTATGCACGTTAGATACATGGATGATTCATCAGTTATGCCTATGATTTCCGGTAACACCTTCAATGGTGGTAACTGGGGTGTATACACCGCATCAACAGAAATGGTCACCATCGAAAACAACGTGTTCAACAACCAAGCAAACATGGCTATCAGAGCACAAGACGGAGATTTCGATGCTACAGGAAACACCATCAACAACCCAGGACAATACGCTATCTATGCTGATTCATTGGAAAAGCCGGGCGAAGTTGTAGAATCTATCGTTGCTGGTGTTAACTCACCACAACCAGATGATGGAACCCACTACATCACATGGACTTCTTCATGCGGTGGCTATGGTAACGGATTGGGTACTGGTGGTTCAGTCGCTTGTACATCACCTGACGTAACCTACACCCTTGCAGCTGGAGATGAGATGATAATCCGTCTTCATGAGGGTGGTAGTTACATCAGTGAATTGACTGTCAACTACAAGGACCCAAGCGGTGCACTAGGATCTTGGAATCCTGGCAGTGAAGGAGATACCTCTGATACTGACGGAAACCCAAATCCGCTAATCTTTACAGCACCTGGTGTTTACTTCTTCAACCTTGAAGATTCGTACGGAGATGGTGCTAATGGCGGTGGTTTTGAAATTATCAAGGCCTCCGCTGGAGCATGGTCTGCATCAAGCACAGTAAACAATAACCCTAAGCAATTCTGGGATCCTGGTGTACCGGGTCTACTCAGTGTTGAGCCAGGTTACAGAGGTCCATACAATGGAATGGGTACCTCTAACCCAAGCAGTTTCCCAACCGCTTACTCTAACACCATGGATGGAGTACTAATCCAAAATAATGGTGGAAGTGCTATTGTTTACGAAATGAAGGGAATTGACCAATACGGTGACGGATGGCATGGAAGTTACATGCTATTCCAAGTCGCTCCGGTAGGTACATGGGCAACAACTACAACAGGATTCCCTCCAACTTCAGGTAACACAGGTGGAGGTACTGGTACTACCATTGGAAAGATTGGTGGTTCATCCTCATCAGCGTATGACTACATACCAATGAGTGGAAGATATTCAGAGATTCTCCCACTCACACTTGACGCTGGTTATGAGATGAGGTTTACCTTGACTCGTGGCGGTTCTTGGGCTGGTGAAATTGCACTGCAAATCCAAGAAGGAGCACCTATTGACAATTCATGGGACGGTCCAACAATTGCTAACAACGATATTAACTTCGACAGTGCGACAAACGATCCTAATGCTGTAGGAATGTACTTGACTAACTGTGACGTTGCAGATTATGCAATAACTACTGAATCAAACACTATCGACATCGGACAAAACGCAGTCTGGAACGACGGATGTATCTGGAACGATGTTGACTCGGTAATCACCGGTACAGACCAATCTGGATCAGTTGGCTATGATGACGATAACGCATTTGGCTTCGACATTACACTTGACGGCACTACGATTTCTGGCTTCGAAACAGGTATCCACAAGACCGGTGGAGGACTACTAACTCTAACAGGAGATGCAGTAATCACCGCAGGTGACAATGGAATTGGTGTACATACTGAAGACATCGAAGTTTCTTCAATCGGCTCGACAGTTGATGGAGGAACCAATGGAATCGGTATGAAGGTCGAAAACAGTCCATATGCATGGTTCTACCCAATGTCTGCCACAGGTAATGTCGGTGTTGACATTTCTAACTCAGAAATATTCTGGGATGCTGGAGCGGTTGATGCAGATACAATCTTGATTGCCGATGCAGTGACTGGCACAGTACAATCACTAACCGATCCTGCTAGTTCCGGTGGTGCAGGCTTAGCTTCTGCTTCATCAACAACTATGATTGACGTTAGGTCTGACACCCGATTGACAGTAGTCGATTGGCCATTAGACGAAACCAAGGTTTTGGTTGATTCTACGTCAGTTATCGAAGAATCTAACTGGCTAACAATCGATGCTAATCACTTGGGTGCTGAACCTGTAGACTCTGTAGGATTATCAATAATATCTGATGGAGATTACACAGCATACAGTTCACCTGTATTCGAGGGTGCAATGATTGTTGACGGTGACTCAAGCGATTGGGTTGGTGGCAACGACTTGAACCCATCAGGTTACGCAATGCCAGGAAATGTCGGTGGACCAATGTACTTGACCGCAGACAACGGCAATGTAATGTTTGGATTTGACAGTATCTCTACAGCAACAAATGATGTCTACATGTACATTGACAGTAACGATATGGCCGGAACCACAACAGGTTTCAATGGTGTACACACACTTCCATACGCTGCTGACTTTGTTGTAATTGCAGACTCAAACGGGGCTGCTGTATACTACTACAACGATCCTGCGTGGGTACTCAACCCAACAGCAAACGCAATTTCTGCTGAAGGAGCATACCTTGAGGTATCCGTACCAATCGGTTCCCTTGGAGGAAACTCCGTTGATAGTATGAATATCGTTGCTACCGTGCAAGATGTTGGAACTGATACAGTTTCTGCAGTAAGTCCATCACAAGCAATTACTGGAACAGGTGCTGAAACACTATCTGATGCTTACAACCTAGAACTGAACAAACTCGACCTAGCAGATGGAACAATCTCTAACGAGGTCTTGTTGCACAGAGCCTTCGAGTTCAGCAACACTCCAACTGCACCTCATACATACACTGTAATGGTCAAGACCGCTGCAGAGGATCGACATACTTGTGATTTCGACTGGGCTACAGCGACAGGAGTTACCATGGAAGCAAGTCAAACATTGACATTTGACATACTACGTGCATGTCCAGAAATTACAACAAACCTTGATGACTTTAGGGTTCTAGAAGATTCAGGCGCTGTAACTCTTGACTTGGCATCATATGTTGATGATGAGCAAGATGTCGAGGCAACAATGCTTTGGGATGTTACTGAAGACAATATGGATGCATTTGCAAACATACTATCTGACTTCAGCGACCTAACCGGTGCTACTGGAACCTTCGACATCACTCCAATCAATGACCAATTTGGTACTGTTGAGATTACTTTCGAAGTAGTTGACAGTCATGGACAAACAGCGTCCAAGACCATCGTTTACGAGGTATTGAATGTTAACGACGCACCGGTAATTTGTGATGCTAGAACTAATGTTGATGAAGACTGTGACAACGGAGATGTACACCTGTACGCTGACGCTGCTGGACAAAGATACAACTCCAGAGACGAAGGCTTCACCAGTTACAGCAAGCCACTAGGTAAGGTAGCCAACGATACCGTGAACTCTTTCATTAGAGACATGGCTAACGAGCAAGACCCAGTAGACCAAGTCTACACATGGGGAGCTGCTGCCGATTGTGACCAAATCGCAGTAAGTCTACAACAAAACGCTAACTTAGTTGATGAAATTGTAATTGTTGAAAACCAAAACTGGGAAGAAGGCGGTGTTTGTGAAATAACACTAACACTATCAGATGATGGTGCTGAGAACACTGAAGCAACTCCAGTAACAGTTCTGTTCGAGGTTGCTCCAGTCAACGATGCACCAGTAATCGCAGTTGAAGGAATTGTAGAATCAACCGATGCTAGCAACTCCTTCCAAGGCGTGCCAGACGGTAGCTACAGATTGGACCTTGTTGAGGATACCACAGATGCAGATGCATTGACTTTCGATCTTTCGGGCATTAAGTCTGACATTGACCACGTTGATGCTGACCTTGCATGGACCTTGACCGATACCAACACCTGTAACTCTGCTAACTACTACACAACACAGATTAATGGTGACACATTAGAGTTCACTCTAATCGCTGACGCTACAACCAACGCAGAACCATGGGAAGTTGATATGTTGAACAACAACGGTATCCACCAAACAAGAACTGCTAACGGACGTTGTGAGATGACACTAACTCTATCCGACAGTGCAAACCCACCAAGTTACATGCCTAACTACACTGCACTAACACCAAACAACTACGTGCAAGAGTCAGTATCAGTGACACTATCCGTTGAGGTAGACAATGTTGCAGAGAATGTACCGGACTACTTCCTTGACGAAACTGAAGGATTCTCCTTCAACGGCGTCAACAATGTCATGCCAGGTACATATGTTCCAGTTGACTTCAGCATTAATGCTGGTGGTGACCAAGGACCATACACCTACGATCACTTGTTAGTTGTCTCACTACACTCTAACGGACATACTGAAATCGAACTGCCAAGATTCTACAACCCACCCGCATACGGTGAGTCACTAGATATCGATGACTGGGAAGTTTACATCACCGACCAAACTACTGAGGTTTGGGTTGAAGTGGATGTAGTTACTTGTAACCCTGGAGCAGTCTGTACACCTGCAACCAACACAATCCAAACAGACAACCCTGAATCACACAACCGCGTGACCAGCAGCCAAGTGTTTGGCAAGTGGTCTGAACCTGGTAGAATTGGTGAGGATGCAAACGGTCAACAATCCAACAGAAGGCCAGCATTCGAAGACAAGAACTGGTGTAACAACATGATGTCCACCAATGGTGGTACAGAAGTTGCTTGGAGTGGGGCATCAAACTGTGGCCATACAGACCAAGGTTACAACGGAGTGTTCACCGAAGACTGGCAGACTGCAGGCACACCTCTGCCTGTTACAGTGACCACAATTGGTGCTCTATCGGTTGCGTCTTTCGCACCGAGCATCATTGCAGTTGCTCTAACTGGATTATTCGTTAGCGCTCTTGTCCTTGCTGGACGCAGAGATGACGATGAAGAGGAGTTTGTTGAAGAGACAATCTCAGACGACGAATCAGCTGTGAGCCCAGTAATTGCAACCATCTTGATGGTTGCGATCACTGTTGTTCTATCTGGTGTAGTATACGTCTGGGCTGCTCAACTTGCAGACACAGATACTAAGGGTGTACCAAGAGTTACCTTTGACGCTACCAACGTTGATACTGGCGATACCGCAACTGACCACTGGAAGATTACCATCGGTCAAGCACAAACTGTATTGGCTACCCAAGCCGTTGAAGTTTCAGTAACATACGCTAACGCAGCAAATGAAATTGTGACTGTAACAACTAATCTAGCCGCCACGAACCAAGTTTACGGATTCTCGCCATTCAATAGCGATCAATTGGTAACCTTCGGTGATGTAGTTACGCTAAATGATGATGAGGTAATATCTTCTTTCAGTACAGGTGACGACATTTATGTCAAGACCCACGATGCTGAGGGCACACCTCTAGTTGATGCAACTATCAGAATTATCTACAACCCACCAGGTGACACACAAGGTGCAATTCTGAAGACCTACAGCGGTCTAAGTTGGAACCAACCAGTCTGAAGTGACTAAGGTAGTAAAGACAAGACGACAGTGAGGGGGTTTCGGCCCTCTCACTGCGTACTTGATCTCGCCATTACTGAGTGATAACCGCATGGTTTATGACGAGTGTTTTAGTACTCTAACACGGAGAAGAGAGCATGAGTGATGTACCAAAGGTAGTGGTGTTTGACTGTGATGGTGTATTAGTTGACTCAGTGAGTTCATGGAAAACACT
>Ga0075515_10008101_pt1 | contig 18548 bp, 2 predicted proteins | sample DEB08_RNA2_13_FD_73475 | JGI IMG/M metagenome (GOLD analysis project Ga0075515, IMG submission 73475) | Aqueous microbial communities from the Delaware River and Bay under freshwater to marine salinity gradient to study organic matter... | ecosystem: Environmental > Aquatic > Marine > Coastal... | reverse complement strand
CTGTTTTCCAAAGTTTCAACATATGATTGTAAAGATATATTTTCATCTTCTAAACTGTCTATTTTGCGACTTAAAGCCTGAGTAGCACAAGCGTTCAATGTATAAATATATGCTTTATCAATTGTTGTTAAATCATTTATTTCAGTTCCATATACAAAAACATTAGGAACATTTATATCGTTATCTATATGTAATACATTTCCGTATTCATTACTTGTTAAGCTATAATTCACATAAATTTCTTCGTAGATGTCAACATTATCAACGACAAGTTCTTTATTTGTGATAGAATCATTCGATTGGTCGAAATTTGTTTCAATTAAGGATTTATTGCGAACTAACTTAAGTTTATTTGAAATGTAATTATTACTTGTATTTTTTTCGTTATTGTATAATATATTCAATTTATCAATATTGAAATTATCAGGTAATAAAATAAAATTATTACTTGAAATGCATTGACAGTCTTGATAAATATTTGGTATATAACGAGATGTTTTACTGGTAGCTTCAGGGAACACCTTTTCTATTTGTTGTGAAATGAATCCATATACTTTTTGATCAGATTTTTCATTATCTATATAATTATATGTTTTAGGCTCAATATATAATATTTTTTCAAGAGCGATATCATCATCTATATCTTTAATATCTTTTTTAACTCTTTCATCTGATGTGTAAGCTATATTTGCACTATTCATCCACAGATCTTTTTCAAGTTTCATTGAATAATTTTCATTTTTGTTGTAAACTAAAATATTTGAAGTTATGTTAAAATTATTGTTAACAAAAGATGAAAAATTTGTAGTAATTATTTTATCAGTAAGTAATGAACCATTTAGATTGTTATCTTGTATACTAACGAAATATAAAGAAGAAGTCTGATAAATTTTAAGCACTTCTTCTGATGTCAGAACACGATTGTATATCCTAAAATCATCTAAATTACCAATAAAAGGATATCCACCGTCTGCTTCACTTCCTATATGAAATTCATCTACGGGTAAATTTGTTTCACTTGACGGGGCTTGTTCATCCGATGTTATTTCTTGTAAAACACCATTTTTGTATATATTCATAACTGATGTTGAAGGAGTAGAAGAATCATATATAAATGTCCAATGCACCCACGTATTTACATCTTGGTTAATAGGGTCAGTTCTAACTGTATTATTCCAAAATCCAAATGAAATTTTATCATTTGTATATCCTGCAAATAACCATTGATTTGTAGCTTTAGAACTACCTGTACCTAACATAATATGGACACCACCACTTGTATATTTGAAACTCCATAATGATATTGAAAAACTTCTATTACCTGATAAATCAACGGTACTCGTTAATTTTTGATTAGCTGTATTTTGGAAATAAATACTATGTGTTCCAACAACTCTATCAATAACAAAAGTTGTTTCTGTGCCTCCTGTTAAATCCTTACCATTTCCAGAACTATCTGTAAAATCCTCATCAAATTTGTACCATGCTAACATATCAGATGCGTTTTCAAAAAAGTCTCTATCAATATATTGATAATTGTTATTTAAATATATAATTTTCACCTCTTCTGGCAACAATTCACGATTATATATTCTATAATCTTTCAAAGTAACTTGATAATCTGTATCAAAATAACCTGAATAATTATTTTTGCCGAAATATGCATAATTATATTGAGTTTCCGAAGGGTAAGATTTTTGCATTCTTCCTACTAATATCGAGTCTGCGTAAACATGCCACCAACCATCGGTTGTAATAATCCAAACAAAATGAGTGAATTTACCTGTTTCGTGATTCGTTCTAAAGTATTGTTTATTACCATTTATACTGAGGTAGAGCTCACTACGGACTCCATTGCGGTATATCTCTATCACATCTTCATAGGTACTATAACCAGTGATTTTCGAAAAATTAAGTATTGGCGCATTTGTTTCATCGTTATCAAATCTATACCAAAATGAAATAGTAATATCTTTTGTAAAATCTATGAAATTGTTAGGAAGCTGTAAGTAATTATCTTTTGTGATTGATATAGATGTTTCTGATAATATAGGTGTCCCAAAAGCAGTAGCATCTCTTGAATTACCAGAACTGTCGTTTGTTCCATTTATACCGTCGAATTTATACCAAATTGTCATATCAGTGGTATCATTTACGAAGGTGTAATTTGTATCATATAAATACAAAAAGTTGTCCTTTATCATTTCATTAATTTGCTCAGATGTCAATGCGGTTTTATGTATACGAAAATCGTCAATGTTTCCTCTGAAAAAAGGAGTTTCCAAATTATTGGATTTCCCTATATAACTATTATCATAATTTGTGCTTACAGGATATGCAAATATATTTGAATCAAGTGGTTGTAATATTCCATCTATATACAGGTACCAGTGTACTGGTGTCTTTGTAATAACCCATGCAATGTGTACCCAGTTATTATATTTAAGAACATCATTTATTGTTAGAGCTGTTGTTTCAGTTGCACCTTCTTTAACTGTTAATGATAATTTCGTACTGTTTGAATATCGGGATAATATGATATTATTATTATTATTTTCTCCATCTGCAAAATCAATTATAGGAGAGTTCAACCAAGAACTATTGTTGGTATTAACCCAACAACTGATACTAAATCCATCACTATATGAAAAATCATTTGACGGAATTTTTAAATAATTAGCTTCATCGCCATAAATATACCATTCTCCAAGTTTTAATTGTTTTGACTGAGATGTTTTAAGTTGTTCCCTGCTTCCCTCTAATTTATTCACAACTAACGCAAAATAAATGTATACCCCAACAGTTGTAACTGATTCGTCAAAATATCTATTAGCACCTGCATCTGATGTTAGATTATTAGGAAACGGAGTATTATTTTCACCGTACTCTATTACGCTTGTTTTATGAACCAATTCATACCATGTTGAGCCATTATATGACCCATATATTTTATATGTTCCTGGACTTTCCCATGGATAATTTTCCGAAGTAAAATTTGAACTTTGTTGTTTAAATCCATATCTTGTTAAATTTATCGGAACAGGTAATTTAATTTTTATCCATTCACCTAGATAATCGTCTACAATATATGCTGCATATGGAAGAGTCTTATTATATACACCATTAGAATAGAAACCGGATGACTTCCACGATTGCCAATATCCAGCCGTTGTTGTTAAATTAAATGCCCCATATGCTTCATCAGATGATGAACTTGATTCTACAATATACGTCCCATTTCCATATGGTTGTCCTGATACTGTCATAGTATTTGATGTAAAATTGTGTACAGGGGGATAAATCTGATTTGGCGCAGGTCCACCAAATAATTGTAAAGATTTAATTCCAATTTTTTTAAGTGAATGAAGCGTGTTATCTCTTTCATTGTATATAATTGCATGATTATTATTACCACTGTAGTCATTGTAATCACTATCAAATGTATAATGTAAAAATATATTGTAAGGGTCAGGTCGATATAATTCAGTTATATTTATACTTTTGTCAAGAATACCATAAAACTTTATATTACTAATTTTAAGTTGAGAAGAACCAATATCATTTATTTTATTAAAAACAATCACAAGTTTTTTAAATGATTTTTGAGAGGTAATATTTTGAGATATGTGCTTATTATCAGTATAAGTTGCAGAAGTTTCATGAATTAAAAGAATAATCTCTCCTGTATAATCAACACCATATACTTTGTAATCTAAGGGTGCATTCATATAAGAACCAGATTTGTGAAATAAATGTAAATAAGAAACAAATATTTTTTCGGGAAATTCAAGAGATACCCACTCTCCTTTGTAATCTTCTACAAGATAATCACTGCCTATATAACTTCCACCACTATATGCATTTACAGTGAAACTTTCTTCAATATCTACAGAGTCTCCGAAAATATGAAGGGGTGCATATGTATCTGTTTTACTCCATTCAGAACGATATATTCTAAAGTTTTGAAAAGTTGAAGCATCGACAGATGAATGGAGGATAACATAAATACCAAAAGGTTGTATTATAAAATCATTTAATGCATCGAATCCAATTAAGATCTTATTATCATAAATCTTGATGTTTTGATATTCTAAATAATTGACTTTTTGTACCCATGTATTATTGCTGTTATTAATTGATACAATATTATTTGAATCAACATTAAAATCATTTTGCGAGAATTGTGGAGCCAAAATTACATTTTCATCTTTTAACAAAGATATTTCATTTATTGTAATATCATTATCCGTTATTTTTATATTACAATTATATATATAGTTTTCATTTGAATTCCAACTAGAGCTATCATCTAATTCAGACTCGTTAGATGGTGGTTGCAAATTTGAAAGTGACAATAAATCAAAACTTAGAACACCATTTGAATATTGAAATCCTTCACCGAAATTAATATTGGTTTGTTTAGGTTTTTGTAAAACCAAGTCATCTGCGTGGATTGAAATATTTGAAATATAGTTTGATAAGTTATAATTCAAGTTTCCAATATTACTATATTGTTCATTGTAGTAAATATCTTGAATGTTTAAAATAGGTTCAATTTTTTGTTGAATAGGTTCATTCACATCTGATATATATGACAAGTCTGTAATTGAAATTGAAGAAGCCAATATTTTTCCAAATGAATCTGAAACAAGTATTCTATTAGCATCTAAATTGTTAACAGTGATGGTACTTGACGCACCAGTTATAACATCCATTTTTGTATCAAATTCTTCTTGAAAAACTGCATTTGATACATAAGTATTTGTTTCTTTCCCAAAAAACTGTAATTTTGCCAAAGAGAAATATTGAATATCTGGTGATACATGTATTTTTTACACAAATTGCAAAATGATCATATGATTTTTCAGTAGAAATGTTCTTTGAAAATGTAAATATATTATTGTTTGTCACATAATCGCTTGTAGAAGCAATAACAATACCGATTCTTTCCCAATTATTACCATCTGTAGATCCATAAATTTCAAAATTTTTAGGAGCACCAGATATATCATTTGTTTTTGTTAATATAATATTTTCTAATAGTATATGATTTGGAAATTTAATTGAAACCCAATCGCCATAATAATCGTTTAATAATTTGTTTGTTTCAATATATATCCCTAAATCATCATAATTTATTCCCATATAACCTTCATCATCTGTAGAACCATTAAATAGATTCGTTGGTGTATTATATTGGTCACCATTACCATAGTATCTTGTAGAACTCCATTTAAATATATGATTTTGTATTTCTACACCTGATATGTTTTGTATATCCGAAATCTCAACACTTGATGTAAGCTCAGAAGAAGGATATTCGTTAGTAACAGCATTTTCGGGAATGAATGTTGTAATTTTTTCAATTTGATTTGGATGAAAGATCAAATTTTTGTATTTAAGTACATTGTTTTCATTTGAAGACCATAAATTATTAACTTCTGAAATTGATAAATTATTAGTAGCTTCATTGTATTTCAATCCGAAACCAAATTTAAGTTTATCCATTTTGCTTGATATTAATGAATTTGATGTATCAATTATATAATTTGAAGCTTCAATATCACTATTAAGCATGTTTTCATATGCAATAGATGATGCTGAATTAAAATATTGTTGTGTATTTATAAATAATTGATTTGCAAGTTCAATTGCAATATTTGAACCCTGTAAAATAGAAATATTGCTATTATCAATTTGTTGTTGTATATTTTCTGTTATTCCTTTAATATTTTCGAAATGTTCTTTATTTACATCATTTAAGGAACCAGAAAATACAATATTGCCATCAATATCTAATTTTACTTGAGGATCTATAACTCCAAGTCCAATATTTCCATCCTTTGTTAAAACAAATTTGTTTGTATTTTCTACACCAGAAGCTAATTCTATTAAATTGTGATTCTCCGTCGTATTATCATTTATAATAACAGTATCATATCGAACTTCATCTATATAACCATAAAATTCTAATTCAGTAAAGTTTGGCAATTTCCCCTGTGCACCGGAAGAAATTTTATGGATAATGAATGCAAATTCATTAAAATAATCATTATTAGGTTGAAGGACATTCTGTTGTGATTCGTAATCTTTATTTAATTGATAAGTTACATTATCGTCAATAATAACAGGCGTCCATGTTTGACCATTGTTTGTTCCTAATAAAGTATAACTAATAGGAGCCCTTAACCACTGAGAAACTCTTGTATAAATATGAATATATGATAACAATATCTTGTCAGGAAATTTAATTTTTACCCATTCTCCACTATATCCTGCAATATTTGTTGCAGTAACAAGGGTTGTATTATAAGTACCATCATTATTATACGACCCGACTTTCCATGCACCACCGTCTCCAGTGTATTTATTACCATTGAATAAAGCAGAAGAATAAGATGATAAATCTGCAGCACTACTCCAATTAATAAAATATGTTCCATTTCCATATTCCTGGTTATCCAATGTAGATTCATTAACTTGAATTCTGGTACCTTGATATGTAGAAGATGCAAGAGGAACAGGAGGATATTTCTTGATTTCACGATTCGGATTTTCAACAACATATCCATTGTTTTCAATATTTATAGATTCTGTTTCGATAACTGTTGATTTTGATACATCGTAAGTAATTGATTCTCCATTCAAGAAAATAATTTCAGATGCAGAAAGAGTACCATTAATATTTAATTCAGGAGCATTGTATATATTATTAATTATCAGTTGATTACTATTTTCAATATTGTTTACTTCAAGATAATTAAGATTCAGAGCTTCTAAATCTTTATTAAGTTTTTTTTTCATTTCATTCAAAAAAGATTCTACTTCATTTTTAAGGTAAGGTTTTGTAAATGTATCATATAAATTCTTTTCTGAATTTGCAGTTAGATTGAATTCATCAAGTTTATCATCTATATCATATGTAATTCCATCGAAATATTCAATTTTCTCTATACCAATATCATTTAAAGTATCAATATTTCCATCAGTTCCAGAAATCAAAATTTTATTAGGATCAAGATTTGATGTTAGATCGATAGTATCTGATGAAATAAAATTTGAAGATGCTTGTTCTGTAAGTGTTTTCAACTCTTTAATAGATGCTTTGGCTCTTCTATATTTTGATGCTTCACTTCTATAAACCATAAAAACAAGAGAACTACTTACTAATATCAATCAAGAATAAAATATAACAAAAATAATAATTAGAAATTAGAAATTAGAAATTTTTTGTTCTAATTCATCTAATCGTTGTTCAATATTAGATGATTTATTTTTTAAAGTATCGTTAACTGATCTCAAATTATTTATTTTTCTACTGACAACTTGTGTAGCACACACATTAAGTGTGTATATATAAGATTTGTTAATAGTTGTCAGATCATCAACGAATGTTCCGTATACAAATATATCTTTTACATCTTTTGGTAATAAATAATCGATAGTTAAATATTGATCATTATCATCTTTATATGTTGTAAATGAAACATCAATATTTTTAAAGTTTTTATCAATAAGTCTAACAATAGATGATGGATTAGAACCATTATAAGTCGATACAAGTTGTGATATATCTAAATCATTTGGCAAGTAAACAATATTGTCATTGCATTTACATTTTTGATATATATTTGGTACGAATCTCTTTGTTTCATCTGTAGCTTCTGGTAAAACTTCTTTTATCTGTTGAGATATAAAACCATATACTTCATTATCGCCTTTATTAATACTATCAATATACCTATATGTCTTTGGTTCTATTGTCATTATCTTATCTAAAGCACTATCATCATCTATGTCTTGTATATTTTTCTTAATTCTTTCGTCAGATGTATATGTAATATCTGCTCCGTCTAACCATATATTGTCATTTGCTTTGAAACAATATGTGTTATCATCTTGGTGTACAGTTATATTATCACCAATTTGTATATGGTGTGAATAGTTGTGAATGTTTGCGGTAAAAGTATTTTTTGATTCGAACGATCCTTGGTTTCCAATTTCAATTTTATTATCGAATACTTTAATATTTTTGTGGGAAATATAATCTGTATTATTTATCCATGATGTAGATTTTGTTAATTCATTAGTAGTTTTATTATAATTCAGACCATTTAAAAACACATATGGTTTTGTAGGACCTGTATAATAATCAGATGTTAATAATTTATTGTATTTACCCGTATTGTCTTGAGTGTATATTACATTCAGATCAGTATTTATGTTCAATACAGAAGTATTATTTTCACCATTCCATGTAAGTAATTTTGGTTTTTGGTATAATAATTCTATTTGCGTAGATTGTTCAAATGAATCTTCAATTGCAAGAAAATATCGATATGGAATAAAAGATAAATAATCCCAATATAAAGTAAGATCATTTGTTGTTGTGCTAAAAATTTCTTTATTAAAATCATACATATACCATATATTGTCAATTTGTCTAATATGATATTTTGTATTTTTAGATATCATCATTTCTTTAATAACTTCACCATTTGATATAAGTTTTAAATTAGCATCTATTGGTAAATCCACTTCATAATTAAGAATATTTTGATCAATTATATCAGAATTAAGACTTACATACGTTCCTTCATTTGTGATGGAAATGAAATTTATATTTATATCTTCTATTATTACTGACATTTGACTATCTAACCATTGTTTTTTTATGATATTTTTACTGTCATAAATAAAATGCCATCCAGTGTTAAACTTTCCATATTCAAATGCAAATTGAAATGCTAATTTATCATTTGAACCATATATACGATAGTTGTTATTAGATTCAATAGGATATTTTTTAAAATTTTTGAAAATTAATTCTTGTCCAACATCTTTAGTAATCCAATTACTTGAGGGGCTTTTATAAGTATTTGTATAAACAGAAAGAACTTCATCATAACTCAATGCACGGTTCCATATACGTATATCATCCATTGGATTATTTGGATTATCTCCTTGAAATGTTTTGAAAAGTTCCAGTTTATTCTCTGAACTTGTTTCAAAATCACCCATGACTTGTGTTTGAACAAGTTTCCCATTTATATAACAAAGGCATTCTCTGTTTTTATTAAGTGTAAAACATATATGTGTCCATATTTTCAAAGATGCTGTACCTGGTATGGCATTTTTAATACTAAAAATTTCACTATTTATTTTAAAAATTAAAGTGTCTACATTGTCTTTATCTACGTATATACTGTATGTTGCTGTTGATAAATAGTTTGCAACGTTAGAATTATAGTATTGGTTAGTCCAAAATGCAAATGTTATTGTTTTTGAATTGTAGTTCCTACCAATAAAACCATTATTACCATTAGAAGATTCTGTTATAGTATGTTGCATATAAGCACCTACGGTTTTTGATTGTATTGATTGGCTACCTTGTCTACTATCAGTAATATATTCGAAAGTGCCATTACTGTTCATATGATAATTATTTCCAGAAGAATCATTTTTATTTCCTTCAAATTGGTACCAAACCAATAAATCAGTTATTTTTCCTTGATTATATAATTGTTTTATACCAGTTGTACTTAATACATAATTATATATACGAAGATCATCTATTTTACCTCGAAAGAAAGACGCACCATCACTTCCTATACGTATTTGTGGTTCGAAATTGGTAGGTGTTGTTATACTATTGCTTTTCGATAACACAGAATTTATATATATTGATCTTTTACGATTTATTGAATCATATGTTACAGTATAAAAAGTCCATTCATTCCATGTCTCATAATTGATTGGAGTATTTATGTAACTTCCATTAAATTGAAATAACAAATTACCAGAGGTAGATAATTTTATTTGTAAATTATTTGTTACGTCACCGGTTGTAGATAGTATAATATCTCCTCCGTTCAATTCTTTTCTAAGAACCCAGAAAGATATTGTGAAACTTGTATTTTGAGACAAATCGACATCGCCATATAATGTATTTGATGTGCTTCGTGAAGGAAACTCTACACACGATGTTCCTACTTGATTTTCGGTTGAAAAAGTTAATCCATCACCTCCTGTCAAATGATTCTGATTTACAGAACTATCATTAAAATTGTCATCGAATTTGTACCAAGCTAAGATTTTCGGCAATATTGGATTATCATAATTATTTTTATATATACTTTGTATTTCTTGTTCATGTAGTGCACGATTATACAAACGGAAATCTTCCAATGTAATATTATTATCAGTATTAAATTCATTTAAATAATTTGATTTTCCCAAATATGAATGAGAATAGGTTTGTGGCGAAGGATATATATGTGTTTGTGAATATATTATATCCCCGTTTTGGTAAATTATCCAAGTACCATCTTTTTTAATAATCCAAGTCAAATGGGTTAAATTACCATTTCTTACATGGTCGAATCTAATATTTGTTGCAACATGGCTGTCTATTATAAATTCCAAATAACTTGGATGCGTCAACACACGTCCTACTTTTATTGAACTATCGTTATTATTAGTATTATTGTTTACACTAAAATCAAACATTTTTGCGTTTATATAATCATATTGTCCATCAAATCTGTACCAAAATGCTATAGTAATATCTTTTGAATGATCTATGATATTATCAGGTAGTTTTAAGTAATTATCTTTCGAAATTGATATTGATTTTTCTGACAACACAGGTGTCCCAATAGCAGTAGCATCATTTGAATTACCAGAACTATCTAATATTCCATTTGTTCCATCAAATTTGTACCAAGTTTGAGGAGTTAAATCATCATTAAAATTTGTAATCAGTGAAGAAGAAAAGTGTTGTGATGAAATTAAGGAAGGGGTATCGTCGTATATTGCATCTTCATAACTTTTATATATCATAAATATTTCATCTTCAGTTAATTCTTTTGAATATATGCGAAAATCATCATAATTTCCTACAAAGTTTGGATCATTAGCGTTTAAATCATTTCTTGCTCCCAACAATATTGTAAAATTGTCATCAACCCTTGTAAATGTTTTATCGTCATTTATAATAATTTGATTGTTTTTGTATAGTTTTAGTCCTTGTGTTTTGCCTATAACTATTGTTATATGAACCCAATTTTCTCTTTCTAATAATCCTATGATTTGATAATTTTTAGTAAAGTCAAATTTAACTTGCACAGTATCCTGATTATTTGATATATTAGACCGATAAAATTGAACATACATATTATTTCCTAAATCCAACTTCAAAACCCATAGGGAAGTCGTACTATATGATCCTAAATATATCCAAAAACACAATGATAAGCCATTTGAAAATGAATTAGTTCCATTCATTTTCAAATATTGCACATTAAAATTTAAACTACCCGACCCTTGTTTTTTCAAACTTGTGTCAATAGTAGGTATCTTTGATTCTGTCTCGGATGTTGTTACTACCAAATTATTTTGATGATCGTCTAAATTACTGTCAAATTTAAACCACGAATATACATCACTTAAATCATTATAAAATTTTGTTTCAGGTAATGGAGATTTCCAATAATCTGTAAACACATTATAAATTGTATTGATTGAATCATCTGAAGGGGTAATAGATACAGTATTTGTTTCTTCATTGTAAGTGATATTGCTTCCGAAAATTAATTTATCTTGTTTCAATTCAAAATTTGATTCAAATTCATTATAAATATCTGAAATGTAATTTGACATATTAATAACATGTTGTTCAGTAATATTCGATAAATAATTCGATACATTATCTGTAATATTAATTAACTCATCAATTTGATCATTTACATTAGCAGTAAGTCCACTAAGATTTTCTAATTTCTCACTTGAAATATCAGTGGTTGAAATAACATTAACCAAATTTGTTTCCTCATCATTGGTACTTGGAACATAATTATATAAATCTGTTATTTCTTGTTCTGTGAGCGCACGATTATAGATACGAAGGTCATCAAGTTTGCCCTTGAAGTATTCATCTGAACTCCAATTGGATTTTGCTATGTAACAATTATCATATGTCGTGCTAACTGGATAAATTGAATTACTTGAACTAAGTTCTTCCGATGTTCCATTTACATATAATTTCCATTCAGTGTATTCTCCTTTAGAAATCGCCCATGCGACATGCATCCAAGTATTATTTACAATGACATCATTTACAGTATCAGATTCAGTATTTGTTGACCCGTCACTTATTGATAGTCTTATTTTATTAGTTGTATCGGATCTAGACATATAAATATTATTATCAGCCTGGCCATCGCCGAAATCAATTATTCTACCGTTACTTGCATTATTATCCTCAAAATACACCCAACAACTCACGGTAAATCCATCCCATAGTGAAAAGTCTGTTTGTGGAACTGTTAAATATTGCGAATCAGATCCTCCCGGGCCTCCTACGAATGATACAGCATGTGTGCCTACTTTTTTTAAATTATCATCGAATGTGGGAGAATTGAATCCAATTGCATTATTGTTATTTCCAGAACTATCTGTGAAATTGTTATTAAATTTATACCACGCATACATATCTGTTGTGTCATCGCCGAAAGTAGATTCATTATTTGTTTGGGTTGTTTCAGTAACTAAATTTGGAACATAATTATATAAAATATCAATCTCGCCAGGTGTCAATGCTCTTTTATAGATGCGGAAATCGTCTAAATAACCATTTATATCTCTTGCTCCGCCAACATCAGGATTATTCACATTCCATGCACCAATTGTGAATGTATATGTGTCTGTAATTGTTGGGAATATATAATCTGTCTTATCTACTTTCTTTTCGCCATCAATATATATTGAAGTATTTGTACCATCAAGTATCCAAACAATATGAACCCATCTATTCAAAAATGGTTCTCCACCATCAGATCTAACATATATGTATTCTGCATAATTGTCATTTGATAAAAAAACGAGTTCCTCGGTATTATTCCAATAAAATACTTTAAACTCTTCATCACCCCTGTAATTGTTTGATGTTATACCACTGAATATATGTCCATAATTAATTTGACCTTTTCCTAATGTATAAACCCAAAATGAAATTGTAATTGAATTATCAATATGAGTACTCAATCTATTTGAAAGATTATCCAAGAACAATCCTGCTTTATTTGGTGTACTATTCCATTGGGTATTTCCTTCAAACCATACACTTTTAGTGCCATATTTGCTATTATCAGTGAATTTAGGAACACCAACATTTGGAGTTAGGTCATGACCATTATATGAACTATCTCTAAAATCATCTTCAAATTTATACCAAGCCACCATATCTGTTGGGTCATCTCCAAAAGAAAACTGGGTAATTACTTCAACGCCATTTATTTTAGTTATGATAGAATCATGGTTGTAATTAAACAATTCTAAAATTTCATTGTGAGTTAAAACCCGATTATACAAACGGAAATCATCAATATAGAATTGTTTTAATCTAAAATCTGTTGTTTTCCAATTATTAGTGGAACTTATCAATAAATTTGTTGCACCAAAATCTTTCTGACTTGTACCAAAATCATCTTTTATTTCGATAGTCGAATTTTTAACACCATCAACATATAAATCAATTGGTATTTTGGTAATATCAGTTTCACTTTTTCTATTTCTATCAAAAACAAAAACTAAATGATACCACGTATCTGCTTTGGTTTTGGCTGAAAAGTCGAATATTCCATAGTTATCTGTGTAATTTTCATTACCGTAATCAAAGCGTATAATGTTAGCTGAACTATCAGATGGATCGCCTATGAAATATATCGCCCAGCCTTTATGAACCCCTCCTTTAGCAGAAGCAAGTGTTTGTTTGTAAGGTTGTAAGGAACCACCTTTAAACCAAACAGATAAAGTCATTTGCTCTGGTGTATAAAAATTGGGGTTATTGTCTAAATTATTTGCTTGAAGTCTTATTAATCCATCCAAATAAATCGAATGTGTACCTTTTTCTACTATACTGTTGTTGTATTGAGGAATAGCATATTGATTTGTTGAATTTGTTACCCATGGAATTAAATCAATTTTATTTACACTACTATCAGATAAATTATTATCAAATTTGTACCAAACTAATAGATCATCAGTATTATCTATAAAAGCATCAGAGTTACTCAATATTTTATATTCTGTATTACCAAATAAGTTTAATGTATCTAATATAAAATTTTTATTTTTATTTGCTTCAATTTTATTAAAAATTACCATAAAATATCTGTATGACAAGATTTGTTTTGAGTCCAATTTCACGTTCAAATTCTTTCTATACTGAAAGGTTCCTGAATTATATTGATTATATTGTTCCGATTCAATCCATAAATCAGCAGAGTTTTCTTTTTCATCTAATAAAACCCATGATTCATGGTTTGCAACAGTTTTTGTATTTACATCATTTCCATTCAATGTTACATTAATTTCTTGAAATACATCATTATTATTTGATGCATATATACGCCATGATACAGGTAAGGCTGTACTCCCTATAGTCGAAAGAACTTCTCTATGTTGCATTTTATAATTATCCAAGTATATTTCTTTACCTAAATCAATTAACACAAACTCTCCTTTATAATTTGTTCTATATTCGTTTATACCAAACCCATCGCTGCTATTATATGTATTAGATGCACTATGATATATTCTCTTTGAAAGATCATTTGGTCTTAAATCATTTTCAATACCCGAACCTTTAAATAAATTAAATGCACCATAATTATGATTATACGAGGATTCTTTTATTGTTATAGTAGTATCTAAATAGCTATCATAATTTGTATTTGAATCATTATTCCATATATAATATGGATATTTTAAAAGTCTGTCATAATAAGAGTATTCTGGTATAGGAGTTCCTTGAAACCATTTCAATATGACAATACCATTGTTACCAATTGCACCATAATTGTAAGTTGAATCATCTTGATTATTTGTTATAGTTGCAATGGGTTGTGATAATATATTTGCAATAGATATATCATTTATTTCAGAAATACCACCGTCGGGGAGTAAATTACCATCTGTATTATCAGAACCGAATGTTTTAGCAAATGGTTTGTTTTTGAAATATATTGACGAACTTGTGCTGATATCTCCACCTGTTCCCTTGCCAACATTTATAAAATATTTTCCGGGCGAAAATACACTCCCTTTGTTATAAATAACTCCACCAGAATCGCTTGTATTACCCCCGCCTATTAGCAACATATCTACGTATATTTCTTTATCAAAAGTTATAGTTGAAGTATCTGTAAAAATTGTGTAAAATTCGTTTTCATCTTGTATTTTCTTTATTTGAGTATTCAGACCATTTATAAGAGGATGTTTGAAATCTTGAGAAATGTGTAACATTTTACTTGGTGCCAAGTCTTGATACAATGTACTGTTAATAATGGCATCTGATATAATGTCCTGTTTTCCAGAAATGTTATCGCTGAATAACACATTTTTGTTATTTATCTTAATAGAATCTCTATGTAATTGTACTGAACCGTAGTTAATATAATCGTCTACAGTATTTGTATCCCATTCTGATTCTTGTACTAATTCGATAAAATTATTATTGGAATTGAAATAAATACCGTTGTGTGTTGTAAAATTATCTTGTTTAACATTTGCAACATTATCTATCAAATTTTCAATATTTTCTTTTACACTATTTTTATTATATATTGTTTTATCAATCATATCTTGAATTATATAGTTTGAAGTTTCTAAATCTGTGTTAATAACGTGTGAATTCATAGATTCATTATTTTCTTCAATAGTTTTATTAATCAAGTCTAATTGATATTGTACATTGTCAGTGGTATTACTCATATATCCAATTTCAGTAGAAGTAATATCATTGATGTTTCCAGAAACATTGATACTTCCTCTTACATCTAATTTTTCAGTAGGATATTTTGTTTTGATTCCAAGATTTCCAATATGTGAAACAGAGAAAACATCTGTTGGTCCAACAGATGCATCAATAATGTTTTTCACATTACCTTGATTAATTCTTAATAAAGCATCGATAACTTGGTTTTCTTCTCCTCCTGTATCTTCAGTTCCATAAAATGCTATATCATTAAATGCTATTCTAGTAGTTGTCCATAGGGTTTCTGTAAATACAATTCCATATTCATTGAATAACTCTGTATCATTTATTATAGGAGAAATGTGTTTTCTGTATCTTGTCAAATCAGTATCTGCATATAAACCAGGTTCATCTAAAGTAACGGGATAAGTACCACCAGTACCATCCGCTCCATAAATATCTAAAATTGACACTTCCAAAATATTTTTCCATGTAACACCATTATCATTTGTTCCAAAAACTGTATATGCTGGTTGTTTGTATTTTTCGTTCTCTGTTATATAGAATTCTATATATGATAATTTCAATTTAATAGGTAATTTCAATCTTAGCCAATCGCCTAAAACATCTGATAAACCATTTCCAAATTCTGTCTTATATTGTGTCTGATAATATTGATATGCTTGCCAGGCATGTGCATATCCACCAGTTGCAGGTTCATCACTAAATACACCAGGAGTTGTTGACCTATAATGATCTGTTGAATGTGTACTCCAAGATACAATATATTCACCATTTCCATATTCTTGACCTTCTAATGTGGTAGTAGAAAAACGTTCAGTACTAAGATGATTATGGTTATTAGTTGGTAAAGGCGCTGGAGGATATTTTAATACAAGAGGAAGAGAAGGGGGATCATTGCCTGGAATTTTCACATGAAACAATTCCCATTCTAAAAGTTCTACGTATTGATTACCTGAATAAACCTTATTGGTAACTAATGCATAATATCTATATGTAGTAAAATTATCAAAAAATTCGTCTACTGTTGGATAACTGGAAGGAACTGTATCTGGTGTATCATTAATTTTTTCAAATATTTGTTCCCAATTTCCATTTTGAGGGTTATTATAATCGTTTTGGTCATTTGAACCATATATTCTATAATTTCTTGGATGTCTTTGAGCGTCAGCTCCATTACGACCATACATTTTCATCTGGTTGATTATTGTTTCTTCTCCCAAATCTATGATAATATATTCACCTCTATAGTCCGGATCTAAATAGTAAGTACCTGTTGGTGAATATTGACCGTCTGTGTAAACAGGGGATGATGAAATCCATATGAAAATGCCTGTAGTTTGCCCATCGAAAGCTCTATTGCTACCGTAATTTGATATATTTGAACTCGATTTAGATGTAAAAGATATTTTTGGATATTGAATAATTTCAATTTCCTTGGGAGGCACATAAATATATAGTTTATTTATTTCTTCTTCTGTTAATATTCTGTCGTACATTCTGAAGTCATATATACCAGTATTTTGCGAAGAACTAAAAGTGTATGTGCCTCCCGGCGCAGTATTTCCATTAAAACCATAAAATACTGTTCCTAATGCGAGTGGTGCAGTATCTATAGAATCAGATTGAAATTGTACATATTCACTGTTAAAAGACAATGTGTTGAAATGCTGACCATCAATATATAAATGTATATTATTTTTGACATTTGGATCATCAGTCACATGTTCAAATACAATGGTTACATATTGCCATGTGGCTTCTTGTATAACATTAGAACCAATCCAATGATAAGGAACATTGTTTTTATTATCTTCGGTAGTGATACGTACCAATATATTTTATTTTCAGTAAATATTGACCAGCCACCGTAAAGATTTTCTGATAGTATTCCCATATAATGCGATTCTCTGTTCATAACGATAGTTTCATAGGACGTTAGAGTAGGTTTATATAACCAGAATGATATCGTCATATTCGGTTGGAAATAATACATAGGGTCATTAAGTGGTCTTGGTACAACAACAGCATAATCATTATTAAAAACTATATAATCTCCATAACCATCTTTTATTAAATATTTAGGAATATCGCCGGTATCTGCAGGGGCATCTGTTTTGAGATAGGCCTGAAGATCATTATTATTCTCAGAACTATCATTAATATCATTTCTGAATTTATACCAAACTATCATATCAGTTGTGTCATTTGGGAAAGGTGGTTTTCTTGTTAAACGCATGATATGCGCTTCGTATGTGTTTGTATCTAATGATGTGTATGTATTGTGAACAAAAATAGATTCTGAATTTCGCAGTTTTCCTTCGATAAAAATGTCACCATCATATACACCATTTACAATAAATTTATTTTGATTGCCATCTGAAATTTCATTAGTACGTCTGTTATGCTTTAATTCAGTCGATAACTCTTTATAAATTTTATTGATGTTTTTAAAATTATAATATTTTTCAGAAATTGTCTTACCTTTAATGTATGTACTTATATCATATAAAGTTAAATCTTTTAATTGTGTTTTAATAGGTGAAATAAGGTTTTTAATAAATTCTATTTTGTCCACTTTGATTGTAGAAGTAGCGATTGTACCACTTTCGTTTATATAAAGAAGTTTTCCACTGTCTACAAATTGTTTTTTTTCAACAGCAAGAATATTGGAAATTTTCTCTTCAGCTACACTATTAAAGTTATTTTTATCAGCTTTATCTAATATTTTTTCAATTTGTTTAGAAACATTCTTTCGTGGCATTAAAAT
>Ga0075515_10052957_pt1 | contig 22288 bp, 21 predicted proteins | sample DEB08_RNA2_13_FD_73475 | JGI IMG/M metagenome (GOLD analysis project Ga0075515, IMG submission 73475) | Aqueous microbial communities from the Delaware River and Bay under freshwater to marine salinity gradient to study organic matter... | ecosystem: Environmental > Aquatic > Marine > Coastal... | reverse complement strand
ACCCTGAAAAGCCGATGAGGAAAATGTTCGTACCTGACAATATGGAGATTACAGAAAAAATGGAATGGATTTTCAATTAATGACTGATTTTCAGCTTAAAAAGATATATAATAAAACATCTAATAACGGGCCAATTTACCACTCAGGAATTTTTAAATAATGAATGCTCTCGTAATCGATGACGATCCTGTAATGTTGCAGACTATTCCAGATCTACTGGAATTACTAGACTACAATACAGAAGCTTTTAATGACCCTATTCTCGGTTTGCAAGGTATAGAGAAAAGTAGGCCTGATGTTATTTTGTGTGATTTGAGTATGCCTCAGATGAGTGGTCTTGATGTACTTCAAAAATCTAGAGAGATTCACCCAGATGGGACTTTTATCGTCATGACTGGTTTTGCCAGTATTGAATCAGCAGTAAATGCCATGCGACTTGGTGCATCTGACTATATTCAAAAACCATTTACCATGGACCACTTAAAACTAGTTCTAAAAAGGACTTTGGCGGAAAGACAACTTCGCAAAGAAAATAGTGAGCTTAAAGCCGAGTTAAATAAACGCTACAAGTTCCATAATATTATCGGCAAAAGTGCTCGAATGCAGAAAATTTTCGCACAGATTGAAAAAGTTGCTCCCACAAACGCCAGTGTCTTGATTCACGGTGAGAGCGGTACAGGTAAAGAAATGATTGCAAGAGCAATACATACCTACTCTCTCAGAAAGGATAAACCCTTCATGGGAGTCGACTGTGTATCAATTCCAGACCACTTACTAGAAAGTGAACTATTCGGCTATGAAAAAGGCGCCTTTACAGGTGCAAACGCAAGACGAATAGGCCTTTTGGAATCCACTGAAGGTGGCACCTTCTTTATGGATGAGGTTACGGAAATCGACTACGATGTTCAAGCTAAACTTTTACGTATGCTTCAAGAAAGGCAATTTAGAAGAGTTGGTGGTAGAGATTTAATCAATACAGATATAAGAATTCTTGCCGCAACTAAACGAGATCCTTTACAAGCAGTTCATGATAAAATCTTCCGAGAGGATTTATACTACCGCTTAAATGTTATTCCTATCGAGCTACCTTCTTTAAAAGAGAGAAAGGAAGATATACCTTTGCTCGTTCAACACTTCATAAAGAGTGCAATGGAGATAACTAACTCTCAAGAGCCGACAAGAATAGAAAGCGATGCCTTAAATGCTTTAATTCGCTACGACTGGCCAGGAAATATCCGTGAACTCAAAAACATTATTGAACGTTTATGTATCATGGCAACTGACAACTGTATTGTTTTAGATGATATCCCTCCTGATATCAAAGGCTCCCAATCTTCTTTTTCTGCTGACAAAGAGTGGCTAAATGAACTTCAATTTAAAGAAGCTAAAGAGAAATGGCTTGAGCAGTTTGAAAAAGACTACCTTGAGAATGCTCTAAAAAAATACAGCGGCAATATTTCAAAGGCCGCTACAAACTGTGGAGTCAATCGCAGAACCTTCCATCGCTTAATGGTTAAGTACCAAATTGGCAACTTTCGCCAATTCAGGAATTAAGGCAGTTTATTTTATTAACATTGAAGAACTAACTTCAGTTTACTAAAATTCGATAAAGCTTACATGAATCGTATTTTTCGAAGCTTTTTAGAAAATTTTAAATTAAAAGCATAAAAAAAGCGGACCCATAAGGATCCGCTTTTAAAATAGATATCAGGTAAGATTATTTACCAGACATAACACCGTGAGTTCTGAACGCACGAGTTAAGGCAAATTCGCCAAGTTTGTGACCAACCATATTGTCAGTTACAAAAACGTCTGCAAATTCTTTACCATTGTGAACCTGGAAGTTCAAACCAACAAAGCTAGGAAGAATCATAGATCTTCTAGACCAAGTTTTAATTGGTTTTCTATTTCCTGATGAGTTGGCCTCTTCTACTTTTTTCATGAGGTGATCATCTACAAATGGACCTTTTTTGATAGAACGTGCCATAAGTTATTTACTCCTCTTTTCTACGATCATTTTAGTAGACTTCCTTGGATTACGAGTCTTCTTACCTTTAGCAAGCTGACCCCAAGGAGATACTGGATGGCCACCACCAGAAGTACGACCTTCACCACCACCCATTGGGTGATCGACAGGGTTCATCGCCACACCGCGAACGTGTGGTCTTTTACCTTGATAGCGTTTCTTACCAGCTTTACCAAGTTTCTTTTTCTGATGCTCTGAGTTACTTACAACACCGATAGTTGCACGGCATTTTAAGTTAACTAAACGAACTTCACCACTTGGTAGTTTGATCTGAGCGTGATCGCCTTCTTTAGAACGTAGAACCGCAGATTGACCTGCAGATCTAGCTAAAGCTGCTCCTTGCTCAGGAATTAATTCAATAGCGTGAACAGTCATACCAACTGGGATTCTAGCTAGAGTCATGCTGTTACCAGGCTTGAACTCAGCTTTATCACCATTCATGACAATATCACCCTGCTGTTGACCTTCAGCAGCTAGAACATAACGCTTCTCACCATCTGCATAGTGAAGAAGTGCAATTCTTGCAGTTCTGTTTGGGTCGTACTCGATATGAGCAACTTTAGCAGGAATGTTATCTTTGTTACGCTTAAAGTCGATAGTTCTGAACTTACGCTTTACACCACCACCACGAAAACGAGTAGTGATACGTCCCTGATTATTTCGACCGCCAGTACTTTTCTTACCTTTAGTCAGAGACTTCTCAGGACTTGTGCGAGTAACTTCAGAAAAGTCTAATGTTACCATATTCCTTAGAGAAGGAGTATTTGGTTTGTATGATTTTAAACCCATTTCTTAAACCTCTCGCAAAATTAATAGATCTCGATGCTGTCTTCAGGCTTAAGAGTTACGATAGCTTTTTTCCAGTTAGCAGTAGCACCTGCAAACTTAGTACGCTTACGTCTCTTTTTACCAGAATAATTCATCGTGTTAACACTTAGAGGAGTAACTCCCCAGATTGATTTAACAGCACGAGCAACATCAACTTTAGTAGCACTTTTGTCGATCTTGAAAGTGTATTTGTTCTTTTCTTCAGTAAGTGTATTACTTTTCTCACTAAGAACGACTGTTTTGATTACTGCATATGGATCATTCATCTTAGTCCTCCTTAGAAATACGCTCACCGAGCTGTTCCAGTGCTTCTTTAGAGATAACTACTTTCTTTCCACTTAGTAGAATGTAAGCGTTAACCCAGCTTGCACCAACAATTGAACAACCACCAACGTTTCTGAATGACAGGTAAGTGTTATTTTTGTTGTCGTCCATGACTTTGTCACTTACGATAACAACCGGTCTGTCACTAGCACCAATGCTACTTAAGAAAGCTGCAGCATCTTTAGTTTTTGGTTGGTCAAATACAAATTCTTCAACAACAATAACCTGGCCAGCAGCAACTCTTTCAGCAAGAGCTCTTCTAACAGCAAGTCTTTTTACTTTCTTGTTGACGTGTTTTTTGTAAGAACGTGGTTGAGGGCCGAAAATTGTTCCACCACCGCGCCAGATTGGGCTTCGAGTAGAACCGGCACGTGCACGACCAGTACCTTTCTGTCTGAAAGGCTTCTTGCCGCCACCGCGAACTTCACTACGAGTTTTAGTTTTTGCAGTACCTGCGCGCAAACCAGCTAGGTATGCTACGACAGATTCGTGAATAGCTTGCTCACCCTTCTCTGTTTCAATCCAGGAAGCATTAATTTCTAATTCACCGTTGGCACTGCCTTTTTTATCGAAAACTTGGACTGTATTACTCATAATTTATCCTTATTCCGCTTATTTCTTTTTGGCAGTGCGAAGCACAACTATTCCGCCCTTGTGTCCAGGAACGGCACCTTTGATAAGAAGAAGATTTTCTTCAGGACGAACCTGTACAATCTTCAGACCCATGATAGTGCTTTGTTTGTTCCCTGTTTGACCAGGCATTTTTCTACCTTTGTAGACTTTTCCCGGGAACTCACACATACCGATAGATCCTGGTCTTCTTGTCCAGTCACCACCGTGTGAAGCTCTACCACCACCAAAGTTGTATCTTTTAACGACACCTTGGAAACCTTTACCTTTGGTAGTTCCTGTCACGTCTACAAATGATCCTTCTGAAAAGATATCAGCTTTAAGCTCAGTACCTAATTCGTCAGATGGATCTTCATTTAAGCGAATTTCTTTAATAACTGCAGGTGGGTTTTCAGCGTTCTGAGATTTAGCAAGATGACCAAGAACTGCCTTGGAAACATTTTTTGCTCTCTTCTTACCGAAACCAATCTGTACTGCAGAGTAACCGTGTGTTTCTTCTTTACGAACGTCTAGAACTGCACAAGGACCTGCTTCAACTACTGTTACAGGTACTACTTTACCGTTCTCGTCATAAACCTGGGTCATGCCCAGCTTTTTACCAATTAATCCAGCCATAGCTAACTCCGATTAAATCTTAACTGTGATATCTACACCAGCTGGTAGATTCAGTTTTTTCAATTCATCAACACTTTTCGGAGTCGGGTCTACAATATCCAGAAGTCTTTTGTGAGTTCTAATTTCGAACTGCTCCATTGACTTTTTGTCGCCCATAGGAGAACGGTTTACAGTGAAACGTTCAATACGAGTCGGCAGAGGAATTGGTCCCGCTACTCTGGCACCGGCACGCTTAACTGTTCTGACGATTTCGCCAGCAGAACGATCAAGCACACTGTGGTCATAAGCCTGCAGTCTAATTCTAATGGTCTGTTTAGCCATTTTGTTTTTACCTTATATATGTATCTTTACTTATCTATAAAGTCGCCACTCACCTCTTCAAAGTGAGACGGTGACAACGATGCTACTGCGCGTCCCTTTGTCATGGAGCGCAAATCTGTTGTATAACGGAACAATTTCGCCATAGGCACATTGGCCGTAATGCGCGCAACTATACCATCACTTTTCATTTCTACAACATGTCCTTTACGACTTGATATATCTCCGATGATATCACCTGTATGTTCTTCTGGTGTATCGATCTCAAGTTTCATAATCGGTTCAAGGACAACAATGCCTGCAGATTCAGCTGCTTGCCTAAAGGCAATTGATGATGCTGCGCGGAATGCTGTATCGGTTGAATCAGCTGTGGAATGTTCTCCACCTACCAATTCACAATGAAAGTCAATTACTGAATATCCGTGCTTAACACCAGTCTTAGCCTGGTCCTTCACACCTTGTATAGCAGCTTCGATAAATTCTGCTGGGATATCAGTTCCTGGAATCTTAGTTTCCACAGTTACACCATAACCTCTGTTCTTCGGTGTAACTTTAAGCATGATCTTAGCGTAAAGCTTTTTGCCACCATGCTCTCTAATAAATTCTTCACGTCCTTCAGCTTCTGCCAATAATGCTTCTCTATAAGCGACCATTGGATTACCAGTATTTGCAGAGACTGAAAACTCTTTGATTAGCCTTTCAGTAATAATCTCTAAATGAAGTTCACCCATACCTGAAATAAGAGTTTGTCCGGTTTCTTCATTTTCAGAAACCTGAAATGTTGGATCTTCATCACTTAAAGAGTTTAGAGCACCTTCCAGTTTTTCTTTATCAGCTTTTGACTTTGGCTCAATAACAATCGAAATAACTGGGTCAGGGAAAATCATATTCTCAAGAACAATTGGCTTTTCCATTTGACATAGTGTGTCACCTGTCTGAGCTAATTTCACTCCGACTAGAGCTACAATTTCACCAGCACCTGCACTATCTACTTCAACTGGTTTATTAGCATGCATTCTTAGAATTTTACCAATACGCTCTTTCTTTCCAGAACGCGGGTTATGAAGAGTAATACCTTTCTTAACAATACCTGAATAGATTCTAACATAAGTAAGTCTATCGACATATTTATCTGAAAAGATTTTGAATGCTAATGCAGTTACTGACTCGTCATCAGATGATGCTCTTTTTTCTTCAGCATTTGTTTTTGGATGCTTTCCTGTTACTCCACCGATATCATCAGGACTTGGCAGATAATCAACAACAGCATTCAGTAAATTTTGAACACCTTTATTTTTGAAAGCTGATCCACAAAGTACAGGGACAATTTCATTAGCAAGTGTGTTCTTACGAATAGCTATTTTAATAGCTTCTAGCCCTGGATCTTCATCCATGAGGAAGCTTTCTGCAATATCTTCATCGAAATCAGACAAGGCTTCAATTAGCTCTAAACGGGCTATTTCAGCTTCTTCCTGTAACTCAGAAGGGATTTCTTTCTCTTCAACTGTAACACCTTTATCTTCTTCACTGAAGTAAAAGGCTTTTTGAAGGACTAGGTCGACAACACCTGTAAATTGATCTTCAGCGCCAATAGGAAGCTGAATTTTAACAGGGTTTGCATTAAGTTTTTCGCGAATCTCTGTAACTGCCTTATCAAAATCAGCACCAATACGGTCCATCTTATTAATAAAAGCAACGGCAGGAACGCTATATTTGCGTGCCTGCCGCCAAACTGTTTCGGATTGTGGCTGTACTCCGCCTACTGCACAGTAAACAGCTACCGCTCCGTCTAACACTCTTAAGGATCTCTCTACCTCAACTGTAAAGTCTACATGTCCCGGTGTATCAATGATATTGATTCGCTTGTCATTCCAGTAACAGGTAGTAGCTGCACTTGTAATTGTAATTCCGCGCTCCTGCTCATATTCCATCCAGTCCATGGTAGCAGCGCCATCGTGCACTTCGCCTATCTTATGATTGACACCCGTGTAGTAGAGAATTCTCTCAGTAGTAGTTGTCTTACCGGCATCGATGTGAGCCATTATGCCAATATTGCGCACATCGGCCAGAGGAATATCCCTCATTGATTCTTTCGAACTCATTTACTGAACAATTCCTCTAAGACAAGCTAAATAATCTTACCAGCGGTAGTGTGCAAAAGCTTTGTTAGCTGCTGCCATTCTGTGAGTATCATCTTTCTTCTTCACAGCTGAACCGGTATTGTTATATGCATCGATTAGCTCGTTAGCTAAACTCAAGTGCATTGGTTTACCTTTACGTCCTCTGGAATAAGAAATTAGCCATCTCATAGCAAGCGCTAATTGTCTCTCTGGTGCAACTTCAACAGGAACCTGATATGTAGCACCACCGACTCTGCGGCTTTTTACCTGAACTTGTGGCTTGATGTTTTCTAGAGCCTGGAAGAATACTTCTAGTGGCTCAACATCAGGGAATTTCTTAGCAATAACATTCATTGCAGAATAAACAATTTTCTCAGAAGTTGATTTCTTACCGTCGATCATAACCATATTGATAAGTCTAGACATCAACTCAGAGTTATATTTTGAATCAGGCAAAACTTCGCGTTTTGGAGCTCTTTTCTTTCTCATAATTCTATAAAACCTGTTACTTAGCTTTTCTTAGGCTTCTTAGTACCATACTTAGAACGACCTTGTCCTCTCTTCTCAACACCAAGTGAGTCAAGAGCACCACGAACTAGATGGTAACGAACACCAGGAAGGTCACGAACACGACCGCCACGAACAAGTACAACACTATGCTCCTGAAGGTTATGGCCTTCACCGCCAATATATGCATTAATTTCTTCGCCATTAGTTAGGCGAACTCTAGCTACTTTACGAAGTGCTGAGTTTGGTTTCTTAGGTGTTCTTGTAGTCACCTGAATACAAACGCCACGTCTCTGTGGACATTTAGCAAGAGCTCTGGCTTTAGACTTACGTGTCTTCTTGCCCCTGCCTTTTCTTATAAGTTGGTTAATAGTTGGCATAATCTATTAATAATCCTTAAATAGTGTTAGCTTCAAAAAAAGTCCCTTAGCTTATCGTACAATGAAATGTTTGCAAGTTACTAAGAGACTTTTTTCAATCATTAATCAAGTGAAAGCATTGCCTTCGCTGAAGCCAGCTTATCTGATGCACCATCATCAGTTTCTGTCTTCTCTTCGTCAGATACGACACCGTCTTTGACTACCTTCAGGTGTCTCAACTCTTCAATTCCAGTACCAGCCGGAATTAGGTGTCCCATAATAACGTTCTCTTTGAAGCCTTTAAGTTTATCTGCTTTACCAAGTGTAGCAGCATCAGTCAGGATTCTTGTAGTGTCCTGGAATGAAGCAGCTGAGATGAAACTTTCAGTTGAAAGAGATGCTTTCGTAATACCAAGAAGTACGGCTTGACCTTCAGCAGGTTGACCACCCTCGGCAATAACTTTTTCATTTTCGATCTGGAACTTCTTCTTATCAATTTCCTCACCATTGAGGAACTTAGTAGTACCAGGATCAGTTACTCTGACTTTGCGCATCATCTGCCTTACGATCACTTCGATGTGCTTGTCATTAATTTCAACACCCTGAAGTCTGTAAACTTCCTGTACCTCATTTACAAGGTATTCTTGCAACTCTTGAGGTCCACAAACTTCAAGCATATCCTGAAGAACCACAGCACCGTCTGTTAATGATGTTCCTTTCTTAACATAGTCACCGTTAAGAACCGTAATACGACGGTTTGTAGGAATCAACTGTTCTTCAGTTTGATTATTTTCAGGGTCACGGATAACAACTAGTTGCTTACCTTTGCTCTGCTTACCAAACTCAACGATACCGTCAATTTTAGAAATATAAGCAGGCTCTTTAGGCTGACGAGCTTCGAATAGCTCTGCAACACGTGGTAGACCACCAGTAATATCTTTAGTTCTTGCACTCTGACGTGGGATTCTCGCAAGGAATTCACCAGCACTAACACTGTCACCTTCGTTAATCATCACGTGAGCACCTGCAGGTAGTGAATAGTGAGAAATAATTTCACCAGTACCATCTACAATTGCTAACTGTGGATGAAGGTCATCTCTGTGTTCAAGTACAACGATTTCTTCTTCACCAGTAGTTTTAACTTCACGGCTCAGAGTTACACCTTCAACTAGGTCACGGAACTCAACTTTACCTGCATTCTCAGTAATAATTGGAACATTATGCGGGTCCCATTTAGCGAAGACTTCACCAACTTTTACTTTGGCGCCTTCTTTCTTACTGATTACAGTACCTGTAACTAGGTCATGAACCTCAAGGTGTACACCTTCTGCATTCTCAATAGCAACCTTACCACTCTTGTTGATAACAACTAGAGTACCGTCTTCTTGTTCTACTGTTCTTGCTTCAATAAGGTGAATCTTACCTTCAGACTTTGATTTAATAACTGGCTTCTTAAATACAGTTGATGCAACACCACCTACGTGGAATGTACGCATAGTTAACTGTGTACCAGGCTCACCGATTGACTGAGCAGCGATGATACCAATTGCATCACCTTTCTTAGCCAATGAATCATTAGCAAGTAGTCTACCATAACAGCTAGAACAAACTCCTTGCTCAGATTCACAAGTTAGTACTGATCTGATGTGAACGCTTTCAATTCCACGGTCAACGATTTCAGCAGCGATTTCAGGAGAGATTTCCTGACCTGCAGCAACTAGTAGATCGTCTTTGTTCTTTGAAAGTGGGTCGTGGATATCGTCAACACTGTTACGGCCAATGATACGATCTTCAAGAGGAAGCATATCATCATCACCTTCACGTATTGCCTTAACCCAGATACCTTTAGTAGTACCACAATCTTGTTCAGTACAAATAACATCCTGAGCTACATCAACAAGTTTACGTGTCATGTAACCTGAGTCAGCCGTTTTAAGCGCTGTATCGGCAAGACCTTTACGAGCACCGTGAGAAGAGATGAAGTACTCAAGTACTGTCAGACCTTCACGGAAACTTGATTTAATAGGACGTTCAATAATTTCGCCATTTGGTTTAGCCATAAGTCCACGCATACCAGCTAACTGTCTAATCTGGTCTTTAGAACCCCTTGCACCGGAATCCAGCATCGCCCATACAGAGTTAATCTCTTCAAGGCCCATGTTGTGCTCGATAGTCCTAAATAGGTGAGAAGCTACCTGAGTATTTGCATGCGTCCAAATGTCGATACATTTGTTATATCTTTCTTTTTCAGTAATGACACCTGAGTTGAACTGATTACGTACTTCTTCAACTTCTTCTTGAGCAGCTGATACGATCTCATATTTCTCATTAGGAATGATCATATCTTCAGTTGCAACTGAGAATCCTGATTTAGTAGCGTATTCAAAACCAATACCCTTAAGTCCGTCAAGAGTATTAACTGTCTCTTGAGTTCCCAAGTGGTCATGACATTGACTGATTAATGTACCAAGAACTTTCTTTGTAACCTGTTTATTATAGAAACCCATTCCATCAGGCCAGATTTCCCAGAAAATACAACGACCTGGTGTAGTCGTAATATATTTCTCATCTTTAGATCCCCATGGTCTATCAGCGATTCCATAGTCAGGGTTTCTTAAGCGAACAAGATCGTGAATTTTCGCAAGTCCAGCGTCCATTCCCCAAAGAACTTCTTCTACATCGTTATAAATTCTAAGCTTAGAAGTATCTACTTTCTCGTTATCTTTATTCCAGTAAGTTAAGAAATAGCAACCTAAAATCATATCCTGTGTTGGAGTACAAAGAGGCTTACCATTTGCTGGAGAGAAGATATTGTTAGGAGAAAGCATTAATAGCTTTGCTTCCATCTGTGCTTCATTAGACAGTGGAACGTGTACCGCCATCTGGTCACCGTCAAAGTCAGCATTGTAAGCTGCACATACTAGAGGGTGAACACGAATTGCTTTACCTTCGATCAATACTGGATCAAATGCCTGAATTGAAAGACGGTGAAGAGTAGGTGCACGGTTAAGCATAACTGGGTGACCTGAAGTAACTTCTTCAAGAACATCCCAAACTTCTGCGGCTCCACGCTCAATCATCTTCTTCGCGCTACGTACAGTGTGTACAACACCCTGTTCTTTTAGACGACGAATGATGAAAGGCTCAAATAAAATTAGTGCCATCTGCTTTGGAAGACCACACTGGTGAAGTTTTAACTCAGGACCAACAACGATCACTGAACGACCAGAATAGTCAACACGCTTACCAAGTAGGTTCTGACGGAAACGTCCAGACTTACCTTTAAGCATATCACAAAGAGATTTTAACTGTCTGTTACCAGCCCCTGTAACTGCACGTCCATGACGTCCATTATCTAGAAGTGCATCAACCGCTTCCTGAAGCATACGCTTCTCGTTACGGATAATAACTTCTGGAGTTCTAAGGTGAAGAAGGTTCTTCAGACGGTTATTTCTGTTAATCACACGTCTGTAAAGGTCATTTAAGTCAGACGTTGCAAATCTACCACCTTCTAGTGGAACTAGTGGACGTAAATCTGGTGGAATAACAGGTAAAGTTTCAATAATCATCCACTCAGGCTGTGTATCATTCTCCATGAAACCTTCCATAAGACGCATTCTTTTTGCAATTTTCTTATGGTTAGCTTTTGAACGAGTAGCAGCCATTTCAGCAGCCAACTGTTCTAATAGAGCTTCTGGGTCAACTTGCTTAAGTAGTTCTTTAACTGCAGTTGCACCCATTCCAGCTTTGAATGAATCGCCGTACATTTCTTGAGCTTCACGATATTCAGCATCTGTTAAGATCTGCTTTCTTTGAAGTGGTGTATCTCCTTCATCGATAACGATCCAGTCTTCATAATAAATGATACGCTCTAGAGCACGTGCAGTCATGTCTAAGACAAGACCAAGACGGCTAGGCATACATTTGAAGAACCAAATGTGTGATACTGGTACAGCTAGGTCGATGTGTCCCATTCTTTCGCGGCGAACTCTAGACTGAGTTACTTCAACACCACAACGGTCACAAACGATACCTTTATGTTTAATTCTTTTATACTTACCGCAGCTACATTCCCAGTCTTTAGTAGGACCGAAAATTCTTTCACAGAATAGTCCACCTTTCTCTGGTTTAAACGTACGATAGTTGATTGTCTCAGGGTTTTTAACTTCCCCGCGACTCCATGAAGTGATAACTTCTGGAGATGCTAAACCGATAGTAACTTGAGAAAAGTTAGAACCGCCTTCAGCACCGATCATTCTCTTGATTAGATTTGAATCCATCTAATTTCTCCTCCTTACCCGCGTTTAACTCTTACATCTAGACACAGACTCTGCATTTCCTTCATAAGAACATTGAAGGACTCAGGTACACCTGCGACTAGCGTGTTATCACCTCTGACGATCGATTCATAGATCTTAGTTCTACCTACAACGTCGTCACTCTTAACTGTCAACATTTCCTGAAGTGTATAAGCTGCGCCATATGCCTCAAGAGCCCAAACTTCCATCTCACCGAAACGCTGTCCACCATGCTGAGCTTTACCACCCAGAGGCTGCTGTGTAACAAGTGAGTAAGGACCAACTGCACGGGCGTGAATTTTGTTCACAACCAAGTGGTCTAGTTTAAGCATATAGATCTGACCAACTGTAATTCTCTGAGCGAAAGATTCACCTGTACGTCCGTCATATAGAACAGACTTACCGTCTTCTGAAAGACCGGCTTCAACCATTAACTCTTTGATCTTACTTTCAGGTACACCATCAAATACTGGTGATGCAATATTAAATCCTAGCTTCTTAGCAGCCCAACCAAGGTGAGTTTCAAGAATCTGTCCAACATTCATACGAGAAGGAACACCAAGAGGGTTCAGTATGATATCAATTGGAGTACCATCTTCCATAAATGGCATGTCAGCGATAGGAACTGTAATTGATACAATACCTTTATTACCGTGACGTCCAGCCATTTTATCACCAATAGATAGCTTACGCTTAGCAGCTATGTAAACTTTAACACCTTTGATAACACCTGGGTCTTTACCCTCAGAACTTTCAAGCTGTTCGATACTTTCCTGGTGACGAAGTTTGATGTCTTTCAAACGTAGGTTGAAAGATTTCATTACTTCATCAATCTGATCCTTAGCAGGGCCATCTGGAAGTGTGTAAGTATCGTGGTGACTAGCTAGCTTTCTTAGAAGAACTTTAGTGATCTTTCTATTTGCTGGAATAATAACAGTTGAACCGTCACCTTCCTTACTAACAATGTCAACAGGCAGCTTAGATCCAAGAAGAATTGATCCAAGTTTATCAGCCAAGTCATCCAGGAATTCCTGGTACTGGACTTTATAGTTATTATTCGCTTCTTTGATTTGGCGTTTGATATCAGTCTTAGAAATAGTTGCCTTCGTAGGGTCAACTTTTCTTTCAACTCTGATATCCATCACAACACCATTAACTCCAGATGGAGTGTAAAGCGATGAATCTTTTACGTCTGCAGCTTTATCACCAAAGATTGCACGAAGAAGTCTTTCTTCCGGTGCAAGTTCAGTTTCACTCTTAGGAGTAATCTTACCAACGAGGATATCGCCAGGCTTAACTTCAGCACCTAGACGGATAACACCTTCAGGACCTAAGTTTCTAAGAGCTTCCTCACCAACATTTGGTGTATCTCTAGTGATTTCTTCAGGACCAAGTTTAGTATCTCTTGCCTGAATACTTGCTTCTGCAATGTGAACACTTGTATAGACGTCGTCATGTACAAGTCTTTCACTGATAATGATAGCATCCTCAAAGTTATATCCGCGCCAAGGCATGAATGCAACAAGAACGTTTCTACCTAGTGCAAGCTCACCACCTTGAGTAGCGAAACCGTCTGCAATAACATCGTTCTTTTCTACTTTGTCACCAGCAACAACAATTGGCTTCTGGTTCATACATGTACTTGAGTTAGATCTCATGAACTTATAAAGCTCATGTACTTCGTCTGGTTTCAAATCAGCTTCATCAGCTGGTAGTGTACCATCATCTGTAATAATAATTTTTGTACTTGTAGCACTTGCAACGATACCAGACTTCTTAGCTGAAACAACAGCTCTAGAGTCTTGTGCTACTGTAGCTTCCATACCTGTACCAACTAGTGGTGCTTCAGCACATAGTAGTGGAACAGCTTGGCGCTGCATGTTTGATCCCATCAATGCTCTGTTCGCATCATCGTGTTCCAAGAATGGAATACAACTTGTTGCAGGTGAAACTAACTGCTTAGGAGAAACGTCCATGTGAGTAATTTCATCTGACTCAAAGTCACCAGAGTCACCTTGATGACGGGATAGAACTAAATTGTTTGTAAATTTTCCGTCCTCGATCTCAGCATTTGCCTGAGCGATTACGAATTCTTCTTCTGTATCAGCAGTAACATACTCAAACTCAGTTGTTACTTTACCATCAACAACCTTACGGTAAGGAGTTTCGATGAAACCATATTTGTTAATGCGACCGAAAATAGCCAAAGAAGAAATAAGACCAATGTTTGGACCCTCTGGAGTCTCAATAGGACAAATACGACCATAGTGAGATGAGTGTACGTCACGTACCTCAAAACCAGCACGTTCACGACTTAGACCACCAGGTCCAAGAGCTGAGAGACGTCTCTTAGCAGTTAATTCTGCAAGAGGGTTTGTCTGATCCATAAACTGTGAAAGCTGACTACGTCCATAGAAATCTCTAACAACACTTTGTAAAGCTTTTGGATTGATCAATTTCGAAGGAGTCATTGTATCTGATTCCATATCGAAAAGAGTCATTCTTTCACGAATAAGTCTTTCTGTTCTAGCCAAACCAACACGAATTTGATTCTGTGAAAGTTCACCAACAGTTCTTACACGACGGCTACCTAAGTGATCGATGTCATCAACTCTACCTTTAGAAGTCTTAAGCTTCATGACATACTTTGTCGAAGCTACGATATCTTCAGGTTGTAGAGTTCTTTCACTTGGGTCTACATCAATTTTAAGCTTCTGGTTGATCTTGTAACGTCCAACATAACCAAGGTCATAATGCTTAACATCGAAGAATAGACGTTTAAGAAGCTGTTTAGCATTAGCAGTACTTGGGGGATCACCAGGTCTCATTTTAGAGTAAATAGTCTTCAGAGCAGAATCTGCATCTTCTGAAGGGTCACGCTCTAGTGCTAGGATAAAGGTATTACCTAAAACCTTTGTGTCGACGAATTCAATGCTCTTAATACCCATCTCTTTAAGTGCATCGAGGCTAACTGGATTTAGTGGTTCAAGACCTTTAACTACGATATCGCCATCATCGTTAAGGATGTCTTCAATAGCATATTTATCACTTAAGAATTCATCTTTAGCAAGTTTAGCGATAGTCTCTTTTTCAATACCGTATATTACGTCTAGCAATTCGCGATTTGATTCATAAGCCAACGCTCTTAAGAACGTCGATACCAAAAACTTTCTTCTACGCCGGCGTCTATCAAGATAGATATACATGAGGTCGCTATTATCGTACTGTACTTCCATCCAGGACCCTCTATCGGGGATAATTCTATATGAGTACAGTGTGCGGCCAGCGGTACTTCTGCTTGACTCAAAACAGATACCTGGTGTTCTGTGTAGTTGGCTTATGATTACACGTTCCGCGCCATTGATGACAAAAGTTGCACGGTCAGTCATCATAGGTAAATCACCCATGTAGACTCGATCTTCTATGATCTCACCCTTAGCTTCCGGTGCTGCTTTATTTTCGAGACGGAAAGTCACGTGTAGAGGTACAGCGTATGTTTCACCGTCCTTTAAGCAATCAACCATGGATTTTTTTGGAATACCAAGTTCGTATGAAACGAAGCTAAGATTACAATTTTTGTCAAAACTTTCGATCGGAAATACTTCGCTGAAAGCTTCTTGAAGCCCCTGCATCTCTCTTTTTTCCGGGCTGGTGCCTGACTGCAGGAAGTCTTTGAAAGATTCCAACTGAACAGAAATCAGGTCAGGAATATCAATAACATCGGGCAACTTTCCGTAGTTAACTCGTTTTGACATATTCAAACAAACCTCAATGATGGGATTTTAGTAAAAAATAGTATAGGGGACAGGCTAAAACCTGCCCCCTTATAGGCAAATATATTTATGCTATAGCAGATGTTAAATTACTTAACTTCTACGCTAGCACCAGCTTCTTCAAGCTCAGCTTTGAATTTATCAGCATCGTCTTTGCTAACAGCTTCTTTAACTGGCTTTGGAGCACCTTCAACAAGTTCTTTTGCGTCTTTAAGACCAAGACCTGTGATAGAACGAACAGCTTTGATAACTGCGATTTTGTTAGCGCCCATGTCTGCAAGAATAACGTCAAATTCAGTTTTCTCTTCAGCAGCTTCAGCAGCACCACCAGCAGCAGGTCCAGCAGCAACAGCTACGGGAGCAGCAGCAGTAACGCCCCACTTATCTTCTAGAGCTTTAACAAGGTTAACACAGTCAATAACTGACATGCTTTCAAGCTTTTCAATAACTTCAGCAAGTTCTTTAGATACTTCAACACTAGTTTCTTCTGACATTTCTCAATCTCCGAATATAATTAAGATTCTTTTTTATCTGTATAATTTTTAATAACAGTGGCAATTCCACTGACAGACTGGTTTAGGATACCAGTAAGTTTCTGAGGTCCGGCCATTAGCATACCAAGTACCATTTGGCGAGCTTCATCTTTGCTCGGCATTTCGGCAACTTGTGCAGCCTTTGAACTATCAAGTAGTTCGCCTTCGAAGTATGCAGCTTTGAAAGATACTTCTTCATTGTCTTTAGCGAATTTTTTGATAACTTTAGCCCACTCAGAAGGTTCACCTTCACCATAAACAATCGCTGTGCCGCCGTCTAACTGAAGATCAGCTAGGCCAGAATAATCTTTACCTTCAGCAGCTTTCTTGATCAATTTGTTTTTGTGAACCTGGAAGAGAGCACTTTTCTCTCTTAGTAAGTTTTTTAATTCTTCTTGCTTCTTAACTGGCATACCCATGTAAGAAACTAAAAGAAAACTTCCTGACTCATCCAGAAGACTCTGGATATGTTCTACAATAATTGGCTTTTCCGGTCTCATGATTACACCTTCAGTATATCTTTCAGGTCAATTTTAACTCCCGGACTCATTGTTGCACTAAGAGTACAACTTAGTAGGTAGTTACCTTTGGTAGAAGCTGGTCTAGCTTTAAGGATAGCATTAATTGCTGCCTCAGCATTTTCGACAATCTTATCAGCTTCAAAAGAAACCTTACCTAAAGGCATGTGTGCTACACCACCTTTATCCGCTCTGAATTCAACACGTCCAGCCTTCGATTCCTGAACTGCAGTTGCTGTATCATCAGTAACTGTACCAGTCTTTGGGTTTGGCATTAAGCCACGAGGACCAAGAACACGACCTAAAGTTCTAACTTCTTTCATTGCCGCTGGAGTTGCAACAAGAACATCGAAGTCTGTCCATCCACCTTTAATCTTTTCAATTAAATCAGCAGATCCAACTTCATCAGCTCCTGCGCCTTTAGCAGCTTCTGCAGCTTCGCCTTCGGCAACAACAACAACTTTGATAGATTTACCAGTTCCGTTCGGTAGTGTAACAGCTCCACGAACGTTTTGGTCAGATTGACGTGTATCAATTCCTAGTCTGAAAGCAACATCTAGACTTTCATCGAATTTTGGTTTAGGCATGCTTTGCAAAACCTTAACCGCATCAAGCAATGAATAAGAAGCAGCTTTATCAACAGCTGCGATTCTAGCTTTATAAAGTTTACTACGCTTCATCAACAACCTCCACGCCCATACTACGGGCAGTTCCACTTAGTAGACGGATTGCAGCTTCTTCGCTGTTTACTTTCAAGTCATTTTTCTTAACTTCGGCAATTTCTTTCAATTGCGCTACTGTTACTTTACCTACAAATCCGCTGCCTGGTTTCTGGTGTCCTGAAGCTAATCCTGCAGCCTTCTTAATAAGAACTGGAGCAGGAGGAGATTTAGTGACGAATGTGAAAGAACGATCTTCAAAAACTGTGATCACAACTGGAATAACCATACCTGGCTGTCCCTGTGTCTCAGCGTTGAACGCCTTACAGAAATCCATTATGTTAACGCCTTGCGCACCTAGCGCTGGGCCAACCGGAGGCGCTGGGTTAGCTTGACCCGCCGGAATTTGTAGTCTTATTTCACCTTTTACCTTTTTTGCCATAATCCTTCCCTATAACAGATTAAGAACAAGGTCAATTACTACGCTCTACCTGCCAGTACTCGACTTCGACAGGAGTAGAACGGCCGAATATAGTAACTTCAATCTGAAGCTTACCTCTATCCGGATCAACACTCGTAATGGTACCTTCGAAGTTTTCGAATGCACCGTCTTTAATTTTAACAATATCCCCAGCGTTGAAATCAACTTTAGGCTTAACAGCCGCTTCCTCAGAAGCTGTAAGTTGGTTTCTGATCTCATCAATTTCTTTGTCACTCAAAGAAACTGGTGAATCACCACCAAGGAAATTTATAATTCCGTTTGTATCTTTGATGAAGTACCAGACATCCTCACGGATTTTATTACTGTCATCAGTCAAATCTACATTAACGAAAATGTATCCTGGAAAAAATTTACGATTAGTCGTAGTCTTTTTTCCACGCTTGATTTCGGTCACTTTTTCTTGAGGAACAAGAACTTCAAATACATAGTCATCCATCTGCTCCTGAGGGATTCTCTTTTCAAGAGACTCTTTCGCTCTCATTTCTTTACCAGATAGAGTCTGAACTGTATACCATTTTTTCATTTCTTTTTCCGAATTTAATCGCTTTTTTCCTCAAGGAAATTCGACTAATATCAACCTATTAACCATTGAATTGCTTTACCAAAAACCGCGTCTACCACCGCTACAAAAGAAGCTAGGAGAAGACAGGCTACAGTAACGACAATAGTCGACTCAATCAGCTCGCGCTTCTTGGGCCATGAACACTTTTTAAGTTCTTCAACAGTGCTTACTGTGTATTTACTAAACCTACGTATAGGATTGCTCATTACTGATATCCAGTTTCTTTTTTAAAAATGGCAGGAGGGACAGGGCTCGAACCTGCGACCGTCGGTTTTGGAGACCGATGCTCTACCAACTGAGCTACCCACCTACCTTTGATTTTTACCTAGTTTCTCTGTACAGGGTGTGCCTACGGACTTTCGGGTTGTATTTTTTCATTTCAATACGACCAGGTGTATTAGTCTTATTTTTCGTAGTAGAATACGTTCTTTCTCCAGTTTCTGTACACTGAAGAGTGATCGTTTCTCTAGCACCTTTCTTAGCCATAATTAGGCTCCTGTTTTACAGAGTGTCTGACTCTATTACTTAACAATTGAAGTAACAGTACCAGCACCAACCGTCTTACCACCTTCGCGGATAGCGAAACGTAGTTTCTCTTCCATAGCGATAGGAGTAATTAGTTCAACTTGAATTGTTACGTTATCACCAGGCATAACCATGTCTTTACCTTCCTCAAGAGAAATTACACCAGTAACGTCTGTTGTACGGAAGAAGAACTGAGGTCTGTAACCTGCGAAGAATGGCTTATGACGACCACCTTCTTTCTGTGAAAGAATATAAACTTCACCTTTGAAATCTGTGTGAGGAGTAATTGTACCTGGAGCAGCAAGAACCTGTCCACGCTCAACTTCATCCTTCTTAGTACCACGAAGAAGTGCACCAATGTTATCACCAGCTTCACCGCGCTGAAGAAGCTTGCGGAACATTTCAACACCAGTACAAGTAGTCTTAGTAGTATCTTTGATACCAACGATCTCTACTTCGTCATTGACATTGATTACACCGCTTTCAACACGACCAGTAACAACAGTACCACGACCTTCAATTGAGAATACGTCCTCAATAGGCATTAGGAATTTCATGTCAACTGGACGATCCGGAGTTGGGATATACTCGTCAACAGCAGCCATAAGATCCATGATACACTTAGCATCGTCTGAAGATGAATCACCAGACTCTAGAGCTTTAAGAGCAGAACCAGAGATAACTGGAATGTCATCACCAGGGAACTCGTACTGACTCAAGATGTCACGAATGTCCATTTCAACTAGCTCAAGCATTTCTTCGTCGCCGTCTAGCTGATCAGCTTTATTAATGAAAACTACGATTGCTGGAACACCAACCTGACGAGCAAGTAGGATGTGCTCACGAGTCTGAGCCATAGGTCCGTCAGTTGCAGCAATTACAAGAATAGCTCCGTCCATCTGAGCAGCACCAGTGATCATGTTTTTAACATAGTCAGCGTGACCAGGACAGTCAACGTGTGCATAGTGACGGTTAGTCGTTTCATACTCAACGTGAGAAGTATTAATGGTAATACCACGAGCCTTCTCTTCTGGAGCGTTATCGATATCAGCGTAATTCATGGCCTCTCCACCCATAGCATGAGCGAGAATTGTGGTAATGGCAGCAGTTAACGTGGTTTTACCATGGTCCACGTGGCCGATTGTACCAATATTTACGTGAGGCTTAGTTCTTTCGAATGTTTCCTTAGCCATTTTCTATATTTCCTTTATCCACGTTTGTGTTTCTATATCTATAAACTGGAGCCTACGAGCAGATTTGAACTGCCGACCTCATCCTTACCAAGGATGCGCTCTACCCCTGAGCTACATAGGCCAACTTTACAAGGGCAAAGAATATATGCTCCTTGCCTTTGTTGTCAATGCATCTTTTTTTAACTTTTAAGCTTTTCTTAAGATTCGCTTTCACCCTTAACGTCTTCTTCAACGCCAAGACCTTCTAAAGCAGAATCAAAAATGTCACCAATTCCACCGAATCCTTCAGCTTGTGCTGGAGCTGTGAAATTCTCATCTCTGCGAGATCTCATACTTAGCGCAATTCTTCTTTCATCAGTATCAATCTTGATAACTTTAGCTTCGATTTCATCACCTAAGTTTAGAACATCTTTAACTCTGTTCACTTTCTTATCACTCAATTGAGTAATGTGAATCAATCCGTCGATACCATTGACTAGCTCTACAAAAGCTCCATAAGAAGTAATCTTAGTAACTTTACCTTTAACTAGATCGTCAATCTTAAACAACTCATTGATCTTTTCCCAAGGATCTTCATGTAGCTGCTTAATACCAAGTGAAATTCTCTGCTGCTCTGGATTAATCTCCAATACAACAGCTTCAACTTCATCACCTTTCTTCAATACTTCAGCAGGGTTATTGATTTTGCGAGTCCAAGACATATCTGATACGTGAATCATACCATCGATATCATCCTGAATTTCAACAAACGCACCATATGAAGTAAGGTTTCTAACTTTACCTTTAACAGTAGAGTTAATTGGATATTTCTTAGCAATAACTTCCCACGGATTCTCTGTAGTTTGGCGAAGACCCAGTGAAATCTTCTTAGCTTCTGGCTGAATATCAAGGATAATCGCCTCAACCTCTTCACCAACCATTAGAACGTCACTTGCACGAGTAATTCTCTTAGTCCATGACATTTCTGATACGTGGATAAGTCCCTCAATACCTTCATCAATTTCAACAAATGCACCATAAGGCATGATGTTGACAACTTTACCTTTGATAGAAGTATTAACAGGGAATCTTTCTTTGATTTTCTCCCAAGGATCTTTGCTCTTCTGCTTAAGCCCTAGTGAAACTCTTCTCTTCTCGTTATCGATATCGAGAATCATAACTTCAATTTCATCACCAATAGCAAGCATTTCTGATGGGTGAGAAATTCTTCCCCAGCTCATATCAGTAATGTGAAGTAGTCCGTCCATTCCATTAAGATCAATGAATGCACCGAAATCAGTAATATTCTTAACAACACCCTTACGAACATCATTAATCTTGATTTCTTTAAGTAGAGCTTCTTTCTGCTCTTCGCGAGCTTCTTCTAGAAGTTCTCTTCTTGAAAGAATGATATTCTTTCTATCAACATTAATTTTAAGAACTTTAAAATCGTATTCTTTATTAAGGAAATCGTCAAGATTTCTAACAGGTCCAATATCAACATGTGAACCAGGAAGGAATGCATCTACACCAATATCAATAATTAGACCACCTTTAACGCGGTACTTAACTAAACCTTTAACGATGTCACCTTCATTTCTTTCAACAAGAAGCTTATCCCAAGACTTCTGAAGCTCAGCTTTCTGAACGCTGATTTCAGGCATGTTATTTTCATCTTCGATTGTTTCAAGAAGAACATCGATTTCAAGACCAGTTTCTACACTATCCCAGTCTCTGAACTCATCTTTAGATACAAAACCTTCAGCTTTATAGCCGATGTCGATCAAGGCACCGTTATCTCTTTTTTCTACAACACGGCCGGATACTAATTTACCTTCAACGTAATTCTTAGTACTTGAATCGACTTCACCAAGCAAGTCGTCCATGCTCGGCATATTTTCCAGGCTTACAAATTCCATAATAAATAATCAGACTTTCAAGAATTAATTTTCCATCAAGTCATTTTGGGTTAATTGTTAACAATTTATATATAATTATCACGTTTTACTCAAACGTGAT